>ENA-UESD01002121-UESD01002121.1-human-gut-metagenome-genome-assembly--contig:-NODE-2121-length-14619-cov-4.256430_pt1 | contig 14619 bp, 9 predicted proteins | sample MGYA00242985_ERZ507986 | MGnify/ENA primary metagenome ERZ507986 (study PRJEB26167, sample SAMN06115408) | human gut metagenome | host: Homo sapiens | place: China:Guangxi | collected 2016-04-06... | reverse complement strand
GAATGTGCAAATATCAGTAGCGGAAATGAATGGTTCCTTTTTCAGATGTGAATGGATAGGAAAAACAATCATTGGCATTTGATCCGTAACTTCTACCGGAAGAAGACCGGAATGAAATTTCCTCCATGATTGGATTTCTCCTTCTTTATCAGCAATAAACAAGTAGTCATTGCCGAAAGGTATAACCCCTCCTTTGGATGTCCCAGAAATAGCATAGAATTTATAACCATCTTTAAAAGGAATGAGAATCCAGTTTAAAGGAAAGTCTTTGTAGCCATAAATCGGATATTCCTTTTCATCAGCAAATGCACTCCGTATTTTCTCTCTAACTTTAATTAAATGCATTTCATATTCGGACAGGCCTCTATGAGTCGTCACTTCTGGTTATCAATCACAAGGCATTTAATCGTATCTCCCTGTTGATAAGTAAGAATACCTTGTATTGTTTCCATCAGTTCCGGTTTAGGCAAAAACATATCAGTGAAATTCCAGGCAGCCGTTTCATATCTGTACAAAGTATTAGCTTCTTCTACAATAGAATCACATTTCTGTTTTAGTTCAGCTTCCGTATAACTCTCTTGCGAATACACCGTTAACCACGATGATAATAGGACGATCAATGTCAGCATGTTTTTCATATTCATTATTTTTTAGATTTTAAATGGCTCTTACTTGTTCTTATCTGTGTCTTTAGATCAAAGATAAGCATTTTTGAATATAAAAAACAAACATTGCTCCTATTATTTATCAATTAATGATCATCCAGTTCTTTCACCGGCAACGCTACAATCTCCTGCAACACACTAACGGCAGTTTCCACATTAGTCACATCCTTTATCAGCATACTCCGTCGGCCGTTCTGCTCACGCAGGTCACAACGCCGGGTATATTTCATCATGTAATCTATCATTTTGCCAAACGCCTGACTCTGATAGAACGGACTATCCGCATTGGAGACAAAGAATAGCGTCATACGTCCGCCCTTCAAGAAGACTTTCTCCACTCCCAATCGCGCCGCCAAGCGACGGAGGGGAACGATGCGAAGCAATTCCTGCGTTTCCGGCGGAACAGGTCCGAAGCGGTCTTCCAGGCGGAAACGGAAGGCATCCACGTCTTTATCCAGCGTCAGTCCGTCCAGTTCGCGGTAAAGCAACATACGCTCGCTGCTGCCCGTCACATAGGTGGCCGGCAACAGAAGTTCAAGATCGCTTTCTATCTGACATTCGTCTACAAATTCTTCTCCACTGATCTGACCTTCTCCCTTTATTTCATCTGCATACAATTCTGCAAACTCATCATTCCTCAGTTCATGAACTGCTTCGGCAAGAATTTTCTGATACGTTTCGTACCCCAGATCGGCAATGAAGCCACTCTGCTCTGCTCCGAGCAGGTTACCGGCTCCACGTATATCCAAATCCTGCATAGCGATATGGATGCCACTTCCCAAATCACTGAAGTTCTCAATCGCCTGCAAGCGTCGTTTTCCTTCTGCCGTCAGACTGCTCAACGGAGGCGCCAGCAGATAACAGAAAGCCTTTTTGTTACTGCGCCCTACACGTCCACGCATCTGATGGAGGTCACTCAGACCAAAGTTCTGCGCTTGGTTGATGATGATCGTATTGGCATTCGGAATATCGATACCGCTCTCTATGATAGTAGTCGCCAAAAGCACATCATAGTCATAATTGACAAAGTCAAAAATGATCTGTTCCAGCTGTGTGGGCTCCATCTGTCCATGCCCGATGGCAACACGGCAATCGGGAATATGACGTTCGATCATCGCTTTCAGTTCCGGAAGGTTCGCAATCCGGTTGTTGACAAAGAAAACCTGACCGTTGCGGCTCATCTCAAAATTAATCGCGTCCGTAATCACTTCCTCATTAAAGGTATGTACTTCTGTCTGAATCGGATAGCGGTTAGGCGGAGGCGTAGAGATTACACTCAGGTCGCGGGCTCCCATCAGCGAGAACTGAAGCGTACGTGGAATCGGTGTGGCAGTCATGGTCAATGTATCCACATTCACCTTTAGCTGTCGCAGCTTCTCCTTCACAGAGACTCCGAATTTCTGCTCTTCATCAATGATCAGCAAGCCTAAATCTTTAAACTGAACATCTTTTCCTAAAATACGGTGGGTGCCGATAAGAATACTGACTTCTCCTTCCTTCAGTCCTTTCAATACGGCTTTGGACTGAGCTGCCGTACGGGCACGGCTCAAATATTCTACCCGGCAGGGCAGATCCTTCAAACGTTCGCGGAATGTCTGGAAATGCTGATAGGCAAGAACAGTCGTCGGCACAAGGACCGCCACCTGTTTATTATCGGCTACGGCTTTAAACGCTGCACGGATTGCTACTTCTGTCTTTCCAAAACCCACATCTCCGCACACCAAGCGATCCATCGGACGGTCACTTTCCATATCGGCCTTCACCTCCATCGTTGCCTTACTTTGGTCGGGCGTATCTTCATAGATAAAGGAAGCTTCCAGTTCACGCTGCAAGAAGCTGTCGGGGCTGTAAGAGAAACCCTTTTCCTGACGGCGCTGCGAATATAGTTTAATGAGGTCACGGGCAATATCTTTAATTTTCGCTTTCGTACGGTCTTTCAGTTTCTCCCAGGCACCGGTACCCAGTTTGTTCAGTCGCGGAGCTTCTCCGTCCTTACCTTTATATTTGGAAACTTTATGAAGGGAATGAATGGAAACGAACACGACATCCTCATTCTGAAAGACAAGTTTCAGCACTTCCTGCGTAGTATCTCCATTCGGAATGCGTACCAAACCGGAGAAACGACCGATACCATGATCCGTGTGAACCACATAATCACCCGGAGTAAACTGATTTAATTCTTTGAGGGACAGAGCGACCTTGCCCGAACGGGCCTTGTCACTTTTCAAGTTGTACTTATGGAAACGGTCGAATAGCTGATGATCCGTAAAAATACACAGATGCAGCGTATGGTCCACAAAGCCTTCATGTATCGTACGTACTACAGGAGTAAACTGAATCTTATCTCCCCGGTCTTCAAAGATGGCTCTGATACGGTCGGTCTGCTTGCTACTGTCGCTACAGATATAAAGTGAATATCCCTGTTCAAGGTAGTCCTTGAAAGAACCGGCCACCAGATCAAAGTTCTTATGAAAAATAGGTTGTACGGAAGTATGGAAAGAGATCTTTGCATCCGGCGTACCGGTCGGCTTATTTCCAAATTCCATCCGGCGGAAATCAAGGGCACGTACCGTAAATTCACTGCCGTCAATCAGCTTGCCTTCCAGCGTGATACTTCCATTTTCTTCGGCTTCCTGCACGGCAATAGCCTGCGGCGTCAAAGCCTCATCGTGCACTACCTGGATACGCTCGCGCAACCAAAGGAAGTCACGCATCGCCAAAACGGTTTCTTTAGGTATGAAATCAAGAAAAGAAGTTGTCACATCTCCCGTCACTGCCAGGTCGGGGACTATAGCCACTCCCTCTTTCCTCTCACGGGACAACTGCGACTCTACTTCAAATGTACGGATACTCTCTACTTCGTCTCCGAAAAAGTCAATACGATAAGGATATTCCGAAGCAAACGAAAAGACGTCAATAATACTACCCCGAACGGCATATTGTCCCGGCTCGTACACATAATCCACATATTCGAAACCGTAGCTATGCAGCATGTCTGTGATAAAGGTCGTGTCCAGCTTCTCTCCCACATTCAGTTTCAAGGTCTTATCGCTCAACTCCTTGCGGGATACCACTTTCTCTGCCAGCGCATCCGGATAGGTAACGATGCACAAGCCTTCTTCTCCTTTCTGCAACCGGCTCAGTACTTCTGTACGCAGAATCTCGTTGGCCGCATCCTTTTGTCCGTACTTGATGGAACGGCGGAATGAAGACGGGAAGAACAACACTTTCTCTGTTCCCAGCACTTGTGTCAGGTCATGATAAAAATAGCCCGCCTCTTCCAGATCGCCCAGTACAAAGACAAACGGACACACATCTTGTTTCACCAATACAGAAGAGAAAAGAGAAGCGGAAGAAGCACATAAGCCCCCGCAAAAAATAGTTTGAACGGACGCATCCTTCAGCAGTCGTTCCATGACTGCTGTATTAGGATGAGCGGCATATTGTTGTTGCAACTCAGTTATTGTCATAGCTATAAAATTTCACCGCAAAAGTACGAAAAAAGAACCGGGATTGATATAGTCACACCGAAGTTTTCTTCTTCAAGATTGTTTCAAGCCTTGAAACTATTGGTTTCAAACAATGAAACTAAAAGTTTCAAGGCATGAAACCAATAGTTTCACACCGGGGAACAAATACAAACGCGTTAAATTATCCTTAGTCCCTCTATAACTAAAGGAAAAGCGCTACATTTGTCTTAAAAATAGGACTTCTATGCAATTATCAGATAGCATCGTTATTATCCCGACCTATAATGAACGGGAGAACATAGAAAATATTATCCGTGCCGTTTTCGGTTTAGACAAGGTATTCCATATACTGGTTATAGAAGACGGATCTCCGGACGGCACTGCAAGCATTGTGAAAACTTTGCAACAGGAATTCCCCGAACGCCTCTTTATGATCGAGCGCAAAGGGAAGTTAGGATTGGGTACTGCTTACATCGCAGGATTCAAGTGGGCGTTGGAGCACGCATACGAATATATCTTCGAGATGGATGCCGATTTCAGCCATAACCCGAATGATCTGCCCCGTTTGTACGCAGCTTGTGCAAAAGAAGGAGGAGACGTATCTGTCGGCTCCCGTTATGTAAGTGGTGTGAATGTAGTCAACTGGCCGATGGGACGGGTGCTGATGTCTTATTTTGCCTCCAAGTACGTCCGCTTCATTACCGGTATTCCGGTGCATGATACGACTGCCGGATTTGTATGCTACCGCCGTCAGGTACTGGAAACAATCGATCTGGACCATGTTCGCTTCAAAGGATATGCTTTTCAGATCGAGATGAAGTTCACTGCTTACAAATGCGGATTCAAAATCATAGAAGTCCCCGTCATCTTCATTAACCGTGAGTTGGGAACTTCCAAGATGAACAGCAGCATCTTTGGAGAAGCCATATTCGGAGTGATCAAGTTAAAAATAAATAGTTGGTTCCATAAATTCCCGCAAAAGAAATGAAACGTATACTGATAAAAAACGCCGTAATTGTCAACGAAGGAAGAAAAGTTCCGGGATCTGTTGTTATTGAAGGTGAGAAGATTGCTGAGATCTTAGTTGACAGACAAGAGGCTGCCATGCCTTGTGACGAAACGATTGACGCATCCGGCTGTTATCTTTTGCCGGGGGCTATTGACGAGCACGTACATTTCCGCGATCCGGGGCTGACTCATAAAGCAGATATCACAACGGAAAGCCATGCCGCGGCAGCCGGAGGAGTTACCTCGATCATGGATATGCCGAACACAAATCCTCAGACCACAACTTTGGAGGCGCTGAATGACAAACTGGCTTTGCTGGCGGAAAAATCATCTGTCAACTTCTCCTGTTATTTCGGAGCGACTAACAATAATTATCCGTTATTCAGTCAGCTGGACAAAAACCGGGTATGTGGGGTGAAGTTATTTATGGGTTCCAGTACGGGAAATATGCTGGTAGACCGGATGGCAAGTCTGCGCAATATCTTCGGAGGTACGGATTTACTGATTGCAGCACACTGTGAAGATCAGGGAATCATCAAAGAGAATACGGATAAATATAAAAAAGAATACGGTGACGATGTACCTTTGTCACTTCATCCGGTCATCCGCTCGGAAGAGGCTTGCTACCGTTCTTCCGCTTTGGCGGTACAATTGGCACGCGAGACCAATGCGCGTCTGCATATTATGCATATTTCTACTGCCAAAGAACTGAGTTTATTCTCCAAAGCACCTTTGGCAGAGAAACGTATTACTGCCGAAGCGTGTGTGTCTCATCTAATTTTTACCGAAGAAGATTATCAGACCTTAGGAGCGCGCATCAAATGTAATCCTGCCATCAAAACGGCAGAAGACCGGAAGGCTTTGCAGGAGGCAGTCAACAGCGGTCTGATCGACGCTATTGCGACCGACCATGCTCCGCACTCCTTGAGCGAAAAAGAAGGAGGTGCATTAAAAGCCATGTCCGGCATGCCGACCATACAATTCTCTTTGGTTAGTATGCTCGAATTGGCAGACAAAGGCGCTTTCAGCATCGAAAAGGTAGTAGAGAAGATGTCTCATGCTCCTGCACAAATGTATGAGATACGTAATCGCGGATTTATCCGGAAAGGATATCAGGCGGATCTGGTTTTGGTTCGTCCCGACAGTGCGTGGACTGTTACCACAGACTGCATCCTGAGCAAATGTAAATGGAGCCCGCTGGAAGGTCATACTTTCCACTGGAAAGTAGAAAAAACATTTGTGAACGGTCATCTGTTATATGATAACGGAACCATTGACGAGAATTATCGTGGACAGGAGTTAAGATTCAGATAAACAGCAACTCGTCACTTATAAACATATGATTTTATCTTATAAGATACATAACGTCGCCCCCTACATCAATTGGATTTACTTTTTCCATGCATGGGGATTCCAACCTCGTTTCGCAGCGATCGCCAACATTCACGGTTGCGATGTCTGCCGTGCTTCGTGGCTGACTACTTTTCCGGAAGAAGACCGCAACAAGGCTTCCGAAGCTATGCAACTGTTTAAGGAGGCCAACCGGATGCTGGATTTACTTGACAGGGATTATGAAGTGAGAACTATCTTCAAACTTTGCAAAGCAAACTCGGACGGAGATAACCTGGTGATTGAAAAAGAAACCGGTCAATTCCTAGTTTTCCCTTTGCTCCGCCAGCAGACGCCTAAACGGGATGGAAGCCCGTTCCTTTGCCTGAGTGACTTTATCCGCCCTCTTTCTTCTGGCATTCCGGATACAATAGGTGCCTTTGCTTCTTGCATAGATGCAGATATGGAAGGCCTGTACGAGCAGGATCCCTACAAACATTTACTCGTCCAGACTCTTTCCGACCGTCTGGCAGAAGCTGCTACGGAAAAGATGCACGAATATGTACGCAAAGAAGCGTGGGGATACGCCAAAGATGAAAGTCTGTCAATGCCCGATCTGTTGGTCGAGAAATATCAAGGGATTCGCCCTGCCGTAGGCTACCCGTCCCTGCCCGATCAATCCATCAATTTCCTGTTGGACGAACTGCTGGATATGAAACAGATAGGCATCACACTGACCGAGAATGGTGCCATGTACCCTCATGCTTCGGTCTGCGGTCTGATGTTTGCCCATCCGGCTGCCGAATACTTCTCTGTCGGAAAGATAGGAGAAGACCAGCTCGAAGACTATGCCCGCCGTCGGGGAAAAAGTACGGAGGAAATGCGAAAATTCCTGGCTGCCAATCTGCAATAACTTTCGTTTACTTGTGATTTTTCTCCTTTTCGCACGACTAACTAACCAGAAAAGTAACCCATTTAATTCATGAGAGAACGAACAACAGAGGCAACCAACCCTATTGAACAGGAGTTCTTATCGGTCATCCGCGAATATGAACGGGTGATATACAAGGTATGTTACTTATATACCAATCCTAACGCCCCGCTCAATGACCTCTATCAGGATGTAATACTCAACCTCTGGAAAGCCTATCCCAAGTTCAGAAGAGAATGCAAAATGTCCACATGGATTTACCGCATCGCTCTGAACACGTGTATCAGCTTTTTCCGCAAAGAAAAGAATGTACCGGAAATCGTCACCCTCACCCGCGAAGCGGACTGGATGATAGAGGAACATGACCCGATCCACGAAATGCTGAGGCAACTTTATCAAATGATCAATCAGCTGGGACAACTCGACAAATCAATTATCCTGCTTTATCTTGAAGACAAAAGTTACGAAGATATTGCGGAGATCACCGGACTGACGGTGACCAATGTGGCTACCAAACTGAGCCGTATCAAAGACAAACTAAAAAAAATGAAAAAGGAGTAATCATATATGGAACTGGAAGAACTGAAAAAATCATGGAATGCCCTGGATGAGCACTTAAAAGACAAGGAGCTGATCAAAGAGGAAGAACTTGGCAAACTGATAGGACATGCAGACAAAGGTATCCATGCCATTGCCCGGCTGAATATCAAACTAATCCTGATTTCTTTGCCGGTATTGGTCTTATTCCTGCTGGAAGTCCTGTTGCACGGCAGACTGAATCCGATCTATATCATTATCATTCTATCGTGGATTCCCGCACTCTACTGGGACATCACCACCACCCGTTTTCTACAACAGACGAAAGTGGACGAAATGCCTCTGATAGAGGTGATCAGTCGTGTCAACCGCATCCACCGATGGATGATTCGGGAACGTCTGATTGCCACTGCTTTCCTCCTTATACTGGCGGTACTCTCATTTATTTATTGGCAGATATGGCAATATGGGATAGCCATCATTCTATTTTTTATCCTGCTTTGGGGAGCTGGCCTGGGGCTGATCTTGTGGATTTATCGCAAGAAATTCCTGAACCGTATTCAGGAAATCAAGAAGAACCTGGACGAACTTAAAATCATAGACAGTTGACCAGAGTCAGCTGCTTCGCCTATTTCAACTAAAAATTTAATATCCGTGCTGTTATGTTGCAACGCCTATTTATATTTTTACTTATTTTCCTTATTCTACCGGACATTTATCTGTATCTCAGATTTATCGTTCATCTGACGGCAAAACGCTGGCTGAGAATCCTCTACTGGCTGCCTGCTTTCCTGCTATCCGCAGGATTACTTTATCTGGTTTACTTCTCCAATAACGCCTTTGCCGAACGCCATACACAGGCTATTGGATGGTTTTCCATCTTTTTCTTCCTGTTTACGGCTCCTAAACTATTGCTGTCTCTCTGCACGATTATCGGGGTACCTTTCCACAAATGGCTACGGTGGCCCCGAACTCCCTTTATCTGTACCGGGCTGACATTAGCCGTGATTTCTATCGTAATGATCATCTACGGGTCTTTTATCGGACGCACGCAGTTTGACGTCAAAGAGGTAACTTATTCCTCGCCCAAGCTTCCATCGGCTTTCGATGGATACCGTATTGTTCAGCTGTCGGATATTCACATCGGAAGTTGGCAGGGAAATGCTTCCGCTATTCAGAAGTTAGTAAAACTGGTGAATGAGCAACAGGCCGATCTTATCGTCTTTACCGGTGATCTGGTTAATCATCGTGCAGTCGAACTGAATGATTTTCAAGATATACTGGCCGGACTGAAAGCCAAAGATGGAGTCTACTCCATTTTAGGGAATCATGATTACGGTCCTTATTTCCACTGGAAAAGCAAAGATGAGCAAGATGATAATCTGAACGATCTTCTGCAAAGACAAGCCGCTATGGGCTGGAAGTTATTGAATAATTCTCATACGATTCTGATTCAGGGCAGCGACAGTATCGCCCTTATTGGAGTTGAAAACGAAGGAGAACCGCCTTTCTCCCAATATGCTGATCTCCCCGAAGCGATGCGGGGAACCGAAGGAATGTTCCAGATACTTTTAAGCCATAACCCTACCCACTGGAGACGGGAAGTACTTCCACAAACATACATCGATTTAATGCTGGCAGGGCATACCCACGCCATGCAGTTAAAATTCGGTAATCATTCTCCTTCCTCTTACATCTATCCCGAATGGAGCGGGATGTATCTGGAAGGAACACGTGGTTTGTACGTAAATGAAGGCATCGGCTATGTCGGACTTCCTTTTCGCTTCGGTGCATGGCCGGAAATAACGGTGCTTACCCTACGACGGTAAGCACGCTTTTTCCATTGATCTTCTTATGTACCTGCACCTGAACTGAAATACGTTCACTCATTTCTTGTACATGGGAAATGACTCCGATTTTCCGTCCCTGCATCTGTAGCTGCTCCAAAGCTTCCATGGCTGTTCTCAGGCTGTCAGCATCCAACGAACCGAATCCTTCGTCGATAAACAAAGATTCTACTTTCAGATTATTGCTCGAAAGCGAAGATAAGCCCAATGCAAGTGCCAGTGAAATCAAGAAAGATTCACCTCCCGAAAGCGAATATACCGTACGTATCTCGTCACACATATCGCAATCAATCACCTGAAGCGCCAGTGTATCGGGAACTTGCTGTAACTTATACCGTTTGGAAAGATAAGCCAGATGTTTGTTGGCATGAAGCAATAACAGATTTAAAGTATAACTTTGGGCTATGACTTTAAATTTAGCACCGTCGGCACTACCAATCAATTTATTCAATTTAGCCCAACGTACGGCAACTGCCTGTTTTTCGGTAAGTTCTTTGGTTATCTGCTCAAAGATTGTTTTATTCTTTGCCTGCTGCAACAGACATGCCTCCGCAGTCGATAACGTACGTTCCGTATTAAGATTATCTTCCTGCTGTTTCGCTATAGCCTGAGGAAGCTGTTCCGGAAATTCAATACCTTTCTGTTGCTCCCGAAGTTCTTCAATGACAACGGACAGTTGTTTCATTTCTCCTTGCAGGCCGGAAAGACGATTTTGTACTCCTTCCACTTGTTTACGAGCCCTTTCCAACGCCTCATTCAATTCTTTTTCTCTTCGGGCAACAGCAGCCTCAGCTTCGTCCGCACTCTTCCCTTTTAATAACAAAGAACGTTCCTGTCGGAGTGCATCCAACGCTTTAGCGATCACTTCGAATCTTTGTTGCTCATCAACAGCTGCTTTCTGTAAAATAGCCGACTGTTCTTTAGCGGCTGATACCTTTTGCGCAGCCAAACGACACTGTGAGACATTCTCACGCAGAGCATCACAGTGTGTCCGCAATTTCTTTATTTTCTCATCGTTCTGCTGCCATTCCGCATACAGATGCTGATAAGCTGAAATACGTTCCGCCAACTCATTTAACCGATTCTGTATATGTTCTTCCTCTCCAGCCGGCAATCCTTCTTGTTGTAAAACGGACAACTGTTCTTTTATCTGTACCCCAGTTGCCCTTTGATGGGTTAAATCTCGTTGCAGGACAATGCTGCGATTATTTATCTGCTGATAAGCAGACACTGCGGTATTATATTCCTGTTCCATATTCCGGTAAAGAGTATCCACTACCTCTTGTTCCCGATGATAAGGATGTGTCGTACTTCCACAAACCGGACAGGCCTCCCCTTCCTGCAACTGCTGACGCAATGCTTTCACATCCTTTCCTACCGCCATACGGGCATTTTCATAAAGCCGCTGCAAAGCTTTAACTACAGCATCCTGCTCTGCCAACTGCTGTGTACAAGCAGTCACTTCCTTTTCCAGTTTCTCTATATCCTGCTTCGACTTCGATTGTTCTTCAGTCAATTTCTTTATATTCTGCAAGCGCGTCAGTTCTTTTTGAATTTTACCCTGCTCATCTACCAAAGAAGGATAACCAAAAGAGTTTAACCGGCCAAGGCGTTCTTCATTCACCTTTGTCCATGTTTCCAATGTATCCTTTTCCTCATTAAGGATGACTTCAATCTGTTCCAGCTGCAGTGACTCCACATCCGTACGATTCAACAGACGACTCAAAGAATGATAGGAAATCCGTAACTGCTCTACTGCAGATGCAGATTTCTTATCCTGATCCGCCACCTGCTGACGGGCAGCCTGCAAAATTTGTTGCGACTGTATATACCCCGCCTGCTGCGACTGTATTTGTACATCCAGCTGACGTGCCTTTTTCAGATCCGGCTGTATCGCTTCCCACTGCGCTTTAAAATGAATCAGTCCTTCTTCCTGAACAACCAAAGCATCCTGTAGATTCTTTTGTTTATTCAGTTCCTCCTGCTCTTCCTGCTGCTTTTTCATCCAAAGAGCTTCCTGAATTTTCAATGAACGAACCACATTCAATTGCGCATTCAGTTCTGCCAGCAATTTAATCCCTGCCGCACGTTTCTCAACCAACTGTTCTTTCTCATTTTGCAAGGTTAAAAGTTCTTCCTCCGGCAACAACTCAATCACACTCATCTTACTTTGAATCATTGCCACCTCTTCTTGTGCAGCCTTATTCCGGGCAAAAATCTCCTGGGAGATGCGGGAATAAACTCCTGTTCCCGTCAATTTCTCCAGTAGTTCCGCTTTCGCTGCCCCTCTGGATTTCAAAAAAGTTGCAAAGTCGTTTTGTGCCAGCAATACGGTACGGGTAAATTGCTCATACGTCAAACCGACCAACTCTACCAACTGTGCCAGCAATTCTTTCTTCGTTCCCTGAAATTCTTTTTCCGTATCCAAATCTTTCACTTCCAACACTTGAGGCTGTAAAGAACCGCTCGCCTTATTCCTTGTCCGTCTGACCGACCACCGGGAACGGTATCGATGTCCGTTCACTCCTTGAAAATCGACCTCCGCATATCCGTCACTCGTCCCCCGACGAAGCAGATTTCTCACATCTGACTGATTGATCTGGTTATCTCCCACATCTGCCAGATTGATACTCTCCACCGAAGCCGCAAAACGGGGAGCCTTATCATATAATGCCAGACACAGAGCATCCAACAAAGTCGACTTTCCCGCTCCTGTAGCACCGGAAATTGCAAATATACCAGCCGAAGATAACGGTTCCACCGTAAAATCTATTTCAACACTGCCTTCTATCGAAGTCAGATTCTTCAATCTTATTGCTATAATTTTCATTCTCCTTCCTCCTCTTCTTTACGAGTTGCGGAAATATATGCTTCCTGGAATAAATCAGTCAGGTCGGCAGGCATTTCCGTCTGATAAACCTTTTCGAATGCAGATTGAGCAATCTGCAACGGAGACATTTCCTGCAATCCCTTCTTCCAGCCATCAGCCTCCTTTTCCACTCTTTCTTCCTGACGATAAGCAGAAACGATACGTGCCAGACGATATTTCTTACCAGCCAATGCCTCTTCTATTTCCTGACGAAGCATAGGTTCCGGTTCTTCAAGCAAAACCTTGACTTCCAGATAAGGAGCTTCTCCATCCACCTCCGGTAAATCTCTTAATATTTCTATTATTTTTTCCGGTGAAGCAGCCTCTCCACCCGGCACACTGATAAGAGGTATGGATTGTGGACACTCTATCCTTCTGATATCAACCGCACAGCCTTCATCTAAAGTCACCATCACCACTCCGTGATGATAATGCTTCTCGGCAAAAGACATAGGAATCGGACTTCCGGCATATCTTACATTCTCCCTGCCGGATACCCGCTGTGCTTTATGGATATGTCCCAAAGCCGTATACGCTATCTTTTCCGAAAAAGTATCGGGTGATACACATTCCAAACCACCAATCACTGTCCGTTCGCTATAATCCTTCTCGGCAATCTCTGATCCGGTAGCCTGTAAATGACCGACAGCAAGAATAGCCTGATTCGTTTCCCGGCGTGCCCACAATCTTTGCAAAAGTCGCGCATAAAGTTCTCGAACTCCTTCCATATATGGATTTCCTTCTGTCTCCACTACCGGATAATCTCCCTGCCGCAAAAAAGGAACAGCCATACAAAGTACTTCTGCTTCCCCTTCTCTATTCTTCAATTCTATTGTCAAATGATCATAGTCAATCTCTCCGCCCTCCAATTTGCGCACTACCCCTCTGACTTCCGTCCGCATCGCCTGCAACAAAGGCAGAGGAGCTTCCAAACGCGCCGCAGAGTCATGATTACCGGCAACAATCACAATTTGCAGTTTCGGATTCTCCGCAGTCACCCGATAAATAAACTCATAATATATGCGCTGAGACGCAGCAGAAGGATTGGAAACATCAAACACGTCTCCGGCTATAACCAATGCATCAATCTCGTTTTGTCGGATTTCTTCGGCCAGCCAATCAAGAAAAGCCTTATGTTCTTCCGCGCGGTCGTAACCAAAAAATGTCTGTCCTAAATGCCAATCGGCAGTATGTAGTATACGTATCATATCATTATCTGTCTATAACAGAAGACAAAAATAACATAATCGCAAAGATTATGTTGTATCCTACTGCTTTTTTTACCAATAATCATGTATCTTTGCATATATATAAAAATAAACTCCCCATGAAGATACTATATTATATTTATCAAATTTGTATTGCTTTACCTATCCTATTGGTATTGACTATTCTTACAGCGATTGTCACCATTGTAGGCTCTTTACTAGGAGGAGCTCATTTCTGGGGATACTATCCGGGCAAAATATGGTCACAACTCATCTGTCTTTTTCTGTTGATTCCTGTAAAGATTCACGGTCGTGAAAAATTACACGGGAAGACCTCTTATATCTTTGTGCCGAATCATCAGGGATCCTTCGATATTTTTCTTATTTATGGATTCATCGGAAGAAATTTCAAGTGGATGATGAAAAAAAGCCTGCGTAAGATACCATTTGTAGGAAAAGCATGTGAAAGTGCAGGACACATTTTTGTAGACCGGTCCGGTCCCAAAAAAGTACTGGAGACCATTCGGCAAGCAAAAGATTCGCTGAAAGACGGGGTATCCTTAGTCGTTTTTCCCGAAGGAGCACGTACTTTCACAGGACACATGGGATATTTCAAAAAAGGGGCGTTTCAATTGGCAGATGACTTGCAGCTGGCAGTTGTTCCCGTTACAATCGACGGTTCTTTTGAAATCCTGCCACGTACAGGCAAATGGATACATCGCCATCGCATGATTCTGACCATTCATGACCCTATT
>ENA-UESD01002105-UESD01002105.1-human-gut-metagenome-genome-assembly--contig:-NODE-2105-length-14681-cov-5.942345_pt1 | contig 14681 bp, 10 predicted proteins | sample MGYA00242985_ERZ507986 | MGnify/ENA primary metagenome ERZ507986 (study PRJEB26167, sample SAMN06115408) | human gut metagenome | host: Homo sapiens | place: China:Guangxi | collected 2016-04-06... | reverse complement strand
CACCGGTGATCACGCCCAACCCGCCGATCTGGATTAGCAGCAAAATGACCGTCTGACCAAAGGCAGACCAGTAGCTGCCGGTATCCTGCACCACCAGCCCCGTCACGCAGACAGCGGAGGTGGAGGTGAACAGTGCCTCATGAAACGGCGTCCAGACCCGCTGTACTGTGGCGATAGGCAGCATCAGCACCAGCGCCCCCAACAGGATCACACCCGCAAAGCCGAGGATCATGATTTGAAAAGAAGTCAGATGCCGCTTTAAGCGAAACACGGTCTCCGTCACATCACACACCTCCTTGAAACAATGGTACTTTCAATTTTCCATACAGTATAGCACGGCTTTTGCAATGTGTCTGTATGTATCTTGTAAAATTTTTAGGTGCAGAGTCCTTATTTGCAGCCCAGAGGCGGGCTGCAAAGCTGCGGTTGACAGACTTTGGTGTATAGAATTCTCCGCGTGACCTGTAAATCTTTCCTAATTTTTTACAGGAACCGTTGCCTTTTTCCAATATTTGTTTTAAGATAAGCTCTCTATCTGTCATATTCAGCTGAAATTCTACGAAGCTTTTTAAAGAAGCCCTAACGGGAGAACTAATATGCTCAAAGAAAAAACATCCGATGTATCCATGACAAATACAAATCAAGGCTCTGGCACTGCTGCTGAAGCGGCAGTGCCCATGAGCCATGGCCTTTGGAATACGTGGCGCAAAAATCTCCTGCTGTTCTGCCTGACCGGCGTTTATGTGGAGCTGTGCCTGCATCTGTGCGTATTCGGCTCGATGGACCGGTACGCGGGATATCCTGTCCTGTTTGGCCTGCTGGGTGGCGCACTCTGCACGCTGGTAGTCTCAAGCCTGCCAAAGGTTCTGCGCCAGATCACAGGGGTTTTCCTGGTCGCGGCACAGGTGCTGCTGGCCGAGGTGCAGCTGGTCTATCACTGCATCTTCGGAGATTTCATGCCCGTCAGCCAGATCGGCATGGGCGGAAATGTGGTCGTCAATTTCAACTCGCAGCTTCTCTATGGGATCCGCCAAAATCTGCTGAAGATCCTGCTCCTCCTGCTGCCGCTGATTGCCGTGATCCTCTGCCTTGCCCTGCGAAGGGGGCAGGCTTTGAAGCTGCGGCTGCGCTGGAAACAGACTATGGCCTCCTTTGCCGTGCTCCTCGCACTGCTGCTGACGGTCACGGGACTGATGTATGTTGGACGGGACAACGCCTTTTCCGTCTATCGTACCTTCACCAATGTGAACACCTCCACCGACAGCAGTTATAAAAAAATCGGTATGCTGGCCACCACGGTGCAGGAGCTTCGATACATGCTCTTCAGCGGCAGCGGCAGCATTATGATCACGCCGTCGTCCTTGAATATAAGCGATGTTCCGCGGACATACAGCAGCAACTCCTATAACGTGATCGAAAGCATCGATTTTACGGCTCTTGCAGACAGTACCGACAGCGATATTCTCAAGGCCACAGACGAGTATCTATCAAATGCAACACCCACCCGCAAAAACAACTACACAGGACTTCTTAAGGACTATAACCTCATCACCATCTGCGCTGAGAGCTTCTGCCCGTGGTTTATCAGCGAGGAGCTGACGCCGACGCTCTACAAGCTGAGCCATACGGGTATTCTCTTTGAAAATTACTACGGCACGTTCCAGTCCGTCACCACCAACGGCGAATACACCATGTGCATGGGGCTTTATCCGGATATGTCCCGCACGAAGACGGATTCCAGCTTCAATGTGGCGGGCACCAACTATCTGCCGTTCTGCCTGGGCAATGCGCTCAAGGGCATGGGCTATCAAGCCTGGGGCTATCACGACTACATCGGGGATTTCTACAACCGGAACATCACCCACGCCAACATGGGCTACACGTTCAAGGCGGCGGATTCTGGTCTGGCCATGAAGATCGACTGGCCCTCCTCCGATCTGGAGATGATGGAGACCTCTGTAGACGACTACATCAACAGCGGAGAACCCTTCCACGCCTATTACATGACCTTCAGCGGTCACTACCAGTACAACTGGGACAACGCCATGAGCGCCAAAAACCGCGACGCGGTGAAAGATCTGCCCTATTCTGAGCCGGTGAAGGCGTACATTGCCTGCAATCTGGAGCTGGAATACGCACTGGAGTACCTGATGCAGCGGCTGGAGGAAGCCGGCGTTGCCGACAAGACCTGCATCGTCCTGACCAACGACCACTACCCCTACGGCCTGACCGAAGACGAGTACAACGAGTTGGCAGGGCAGACGCTGGACACCACCTTTGAGAAGTACCGCAACAGCTTCATCTGCTATGTTCCCGGCCTTTCAGAGAACATCGTGGTGGATGAATACTGCTCCACGGCGGACATCTTGCCGACACTGCTGAATCTCTTCGGCGTGGACTACGATTCCCGCCTGCTGGCGGGCACCGATGTACTCTCCAGCGGCCTCCATGTAGCGGTGCTGTCGGATAAGTCCTTTCTGACGAAGACCTTCCGCTATGATGCCGGTACGGAAACCGTGATCCCCGCCGACGAGAATACCACAGTCTCCGACAAGCTGGCGGAAGCCTACCGGCTCTATGTGGACAGCAGGTTCCAGCTCTCCGGCAACATTCTCAACAGCGATTACTACGCCCACGTCTTTTCCAAAGAGTCCAGCGGCGGGAGCCTTGCGGACACGGTGGTATTCACGGACATCAAGAGCATTTTCAATCAGGCCAGCGTCCTCTATATGTACCGCAAGGGCTATGTGGAGCCGGAAGCGCCGGACACCTTCGGCGGCAAGGCCACGGCAAGGCTGGGCGAGTTCATCGATGTGCTCTACCGCATCGCGGGTCGTCCGGAAACGGACAACACCGCCCTTCCGGCTGACTACGAGAACGAGGAATTCAACGCGGCCCATCCCTATTATAATGCTGTGTGCTGGGCCTATCAGACAAGGCTGCTCCGGCAAAATGATCCCAATGCCGAATACGATGACAAGGTGGACTATCAGACGGCGTGCGTACTGATTCGCCGCTACGCGATCATGGCAGGCGTCGATACCGGCGTGAATCAGACGCAGCTCAGGCAGCTTCTTCGGGATGCCCCCGATCTTGGCAGAGAGGCAGCCAAAGCGATGCTCTGGTGCGATGAAAAGGACATCACCACCCGGGACAGCAGCCTTGACGAGCTGCTGGCGTCCGCTGGCACCCGCATCAGCCGCTATCAGATGACGTCGTTCCTGTTCTACCTCTGCACCTACGAGCTGGATATTGGCAGCTGAGCATGCGGCGCAGATCCTGCCGGAGAAGTGTTCCGCGACCGATTCGCAAAAAGAGTCGCCTTTCTCGGCTGTGTACCGGAAGATACCCATTCGATGCCGCACTACGCTTAATGTTGGAATAAGTAAACATACTCACAAGCATTACACTCAGTGTAGACCTAATGTAGATTCAGGCCATTCTGTGTTTACGAAAGTTTACATTGAGTGTAATTTTTTCTGCCTTGAATGGGTGGTCAAACAGGGCCGGTTTTCTACATTTATTACGAAGGGATGAGACATCCACCCCCCCTATGCTTACATGAAAGAAGGAGTTTGATTTGAGCAAACGAAAACACGGACCTACGATTGTACCGGCCTTATCCGCCAAGGTGGATAACAAAGAAAAACGATTCATTCAGGTTGGAAACTCACTGCTCCTCTCCAAGCAGTTCCACGCACTCAGCACCGGCAGCCGGTTTCTCTATTTCTGCATGGCCATGGAGAGCGACGGAAGGAAGAATTTCATTCTTTCACAAAAGGACGCAAAAAAGTACGGGATCGCGCCTTCCGGCCTGCGGAAGCACATCAACGAGCTGAAAGCTGCCCGGTTTATCAGAGTCTATTCCGAAAAGCCAACACGCGAGCCAAACCGATATGAATTTTGCCTGAGTTGGAAGCTGCCGCCGTCACCCCTTCGTTCGCATACCCTCATGGCTATTGTAGTAAATCTGTCTCGGATGGAAACAAGGGCGGGCCGTAAAAAATCTCACTGGTTATGTCTTTTAGAATGAGTGCCGGCTGACAGAACGGAGGTTACTTGTGCTGTTTTGATACAAGATTGGCATTTCTCTTGCGCAAAAAAGAACCAGCCGAAATGAATGAAAGGATACAAAATGGATCAATTCAGTTTCCATACAGCAACATTGGGATCAACAAGATCGAGAGTATGCTGCGCAGTCCGAATTGCCCGTTTGTTCTCTATGTTGGGTCCAAAAAGCTGGTCAAACGCAGGGAGTTCGAGCAATATATCAGCCATAAGTTGATGATTTGACGGTAAGTTCACTATTGAGAAAAGAAAGTCCTTGTGCTACAATTATAAAATGCATAGGGGGTTCTTCTCATAGTGGGAAAGGAGCTTCCGAATGGGTAAAAGTTTACGAGGCAAAGAATGCGGCAAGGGTATCTGCCAGAGAAGGGACGGATTATATCACGCACGTTTTGTAGACAAAGCAGGAAAACGACATGAGAAATATTTCCAGACGATTCCCGAGGCGCGTAACTGGATCGAGCAGGCGAAATATGCCGACAAGCACGAAGATGTGTTTTGCCCCTCGGACACGACGGTTGACGCATGGTTTTCATTTTGGATTGAGAACATTGTGGGCGATTTGGCACCCAACACCCTGCGAAATTATCGGGAGCGATACAAGCAGAATATCCAGCCCATCATCGGCAAAATGCTCCTTTCCGATGTGAAGCCCATGCACTGCAAAAAAGTGCTGCTTTCCATGGATGCGGATTATGCAGGGTCTACCATCCGGCAGACCTATATCACAATGGGTACGATGTTCAAAGCTGCGAAAATGAATGATCTGATTGCCAAGCACCCGATGGACAGTGTGCGTTTTACAAAGCCGGTCCGAGCGCCGGACGACATTCATTTTTTAACGCGGGATGAGCAAATCAGATTTCTTGAAGTTGCGAAACGTTCCCACAACTACAATCAGTACGCGCTGATCCTTGAAACCGGTTTGCGTACCGGTGAGATGATCGGGTTGACGTGGGATGCGATTGACTTTGAAAAGCGCACGCTCACGGTCAACAAAACATTGGAGTTTCGACACAAGCAGCATTTTTGGCGCGCAGGTCCTCCCAAAACGCAGCACAGCTATCGTACAATACCACTGACAGATCGGGCCTATGAAATTCTGAAAGAAATCAAGGACAAGCGCCCTTGGCAAAAGGAATCTCCGCTGCTCTCGCAAACACTGGAATATATCGACCGGCGAACGGGGGCAATCTCCCGGCTGGTCATGCGCGATCTTGTCTTTATCAACTGGCGAACAGGAGAGCCAGCGAAGAACAGTTCCTATGATCCCCACTTATATAAGCTCTGCGATGAAGCAGGGATCAAACACTTTTGTATGCACGCCCTGCGACATACCTATGCTACAAGAGCGATTGAAAGCGGTATGCAGCCGAAGGTGCTGCAAAAGCTGCTGGGTCATGCAAGTATAAAAACAACGATGGATCGGTATGTTCATGTGACTGCCGAATCGCTGGATTATGCCATCAAGCAATTTCAGCAAAATGGTGTAGTCTGATGAAATCCAATAAAGCCAAATGCGAAAATGGTGTAAAAATGGTGTAACAGCCAAGACACCAAACGCTGAAACCCCTTGAAAATCAAGGAAAATCGAAGGAGAATGAGTACAAATGAAATTAGGAATCGTCGGACTGCCGAATGTCGGCAAGTCCACTCTCTTCAACGCGATCACCAACGCGGGCGCGGAAAGCGCCAACTACCCTTTCTGCACCATCGAGCCGAACGTCGGCATGGTGGCCGTTCCCGACGAGCGCCTCGATAAGCTCGCCGAGATGTACCACCCCAAAAAGAAGACCCCCGCCGTCATCGAATTTGTCGACATCGCGGGTCTTGTCAAGGGCGCAAGCCAGGGTGCGGGTCTCGGCAACAAGTTCCTTGAGAACATCCGCCGCACGGACGCCATCGTGCACGTTGTGCGCTGCTTCGACGATGAAAACATCATGCACGTCGTGGCCGACGCGAGCACGAACGTCCCCGTCGACCCCCTGGGCGACATTGAGACCATCGACCTGGAGCTCATCATGGCAGACCTTGAGATGGTCAACCGCCGCGTCGAAAAGGCGACGAAGATGGCCAAGGGCGACAAGAAGTTCCTGCACGAGGTCGAGCTCTTCTCTGCTCTTGCCAAGCACCTCGACGCGGGCAAGAGCGCGCGCACGTTCGAGGTTTCGTCCGACGACGCTGAGCTCATCGCGACCGCCGATCTTTTGAGCCTCAAGCCCATCATCTACGCCGCGAACATGGACGAGGACGGCTTTGCGAATCAGGACGGCAACCAGTATCTCCAGCAGGTCAAGGAGCTCGCCGACCGCGAGGGCGCGCAGGTGCTGCCGATCTGCGCCAAGCTCGAGCAGGACATCGCCGAGCTCGACGGCGAGGACCGCGCGATGTTCCTCGAGGAGCTCGGCATTCAGGAGTCCGGCCTCGACCGCCTGATCAAGTGCTCCTACGCGCTGCTCGGCCTCATCTCGTTCCTGACCTACGGCGAGGACGAGTGCCGCGCCTGGACCATCAAAAACGGCACCAAGGCCCCGCAGGCCGCGGGCAAAATTCACTCCGACATCGAGCGCGGCTTCATCCGCGCCGAAACGATCAATTTCGACGACATGATCCGCTGCGGCAGCGTCGCGGCGGCAAAGGAAAAGGGATTGCTGCGCAGCGAGGGCAAGGAGTACGTCGTCAAGGACGGCGACATGATCTACTTCCGCTTTAACGTGTAAAATTCCGAAAATTCCATCATAAATTTCCGAAGACGGTGCAGCTCAGCTGCACCGTCTTTTTTAAGTGAAACGGGTGCGCTACCATGGTAGCGATTCTGCAAACCGTTGGTATCACAAGAAAAACCGCACTTTAAATTTTTGGACCGCTACCAAACCGCTACCACGATAAGCCCGCAAAGCGCTGGAATACAAGGAAAGGCGAAAATCCTAAGGGGATGCGATAGCAACAGAATTGAACGATTTTGCCTTGATTCTGCTGCATTTTGATTATTTTCTATTGCTTCTGCAACGATTTGAGGATTTGCAAATTTTGGCGGCAACCACGGGGAAGCGGGAGAGACGGCGGGTGTTCGGCCGCGAGAAGATGGAAATTTATGAAAGGAGAGTAACATCTATGAAAAAGTTACTCGCAATGGTGCTGGCTCTGGTCATGACTCTGTCCCTGGCCGTCAGCGCCAACGCCTTCAAGGATGACAAGAGCATCAGCGATGATTACGCTGAGTCTGTTGCCGTTCTGAATGGCATGGGTGTGTTCAAGGGTTATGAGGATGGTTCCTTCAAGCCCGAGGGCAACATCACCCGCGCTGAGGTAGCTACGATCATCTATCGTATCTACACTGCCGACGTCGCCAAGAACGATAAGTCCGGCCTCTATGCCACTTATAACAAGTTCAGCGACATGGCTGGCGCTGGTTGGGCTCAGGGCTACATCGGCTACTGCGCCAACGCCTCCCTCGTCAAGGGTTATCCCGATGGCACCTTCAAGCCGTCCGGCAAGGTCACCGGCTATGAAGTCCTCGCCATGATCCTCCGCGCTGTCGGCTACGACAAGAACAACGAGTTCTCCGGCGCTGACTGGGCGCTCCATGTTGCGCAGACCGCGCAGCAGCTCGGCGTTCTGGACAACGTGGCGAAGACCACCGACCTGAACGCTCCCGCTTCCCGTGAGCTGGTCGCTGAGCTCCTGTTCCAGGGCATCCAGAAGGCTCAGGTCACCTACACCCCGGCCTTCGGCTATGTGACCGATAAGGTCATCAGCACCAAGACCAACAGCCTCGGCGAGAAGAACTTCAAGCTCGCTTCCGCTGCTGCTTCCGACAAGTGGGGCCGTCCCGCCACCAAGTGGACCTACACCACCGGCGACAAGGCCACTACCTTCGTTGAGAAGCCCGACCTGACCTACACCAAGGCTGTTACTGAGTGCGATGTCGCTCACGACGCTGGCCTGAAGGCCGACACCGCTTACACCCTGATTGTCAACGGTCAGCCCGCCAGCACCAAGTACACCGTCAACCTGACCGACACCAAGACCAAGATGGGTGCTCAGGGCCGTCTGTTCGAAATCTATGACGATACCATCGTCATGATCGACACCTTCCTTGCCAAGGTCACCTACGTTGCTGACATCACCTATGATGCTCAGGGTCACGTCAAGACTCCTGCCACCATCACCCTCGAGGTCTATGATTCTAAGACCGCTCCCAAGACCACTGCTCTGACGCTCAAGGACTACGACAACAACTATGGCTACGCCAAGGATGAGTATGTCCTCGTCAACGCTTTCACCGATGCCACCAACTCCGCCACTGTCAGCGGCAAGGTGTTCAACAACACCAAGCAGTATGCCGAGATCGTTTCCAAGGCCACTTCTGTTGACGGCGCTCAGAGCGTCATCTACTGGAACGCCCAGCAGCACAACGTCGAGGGTACTGTCTATGATGATGCTGCCAAGTTCTACCTCGACCAGGCCGCTCAGAAGGACGCCAAGTACACTTGGTACTTCGATTCCTACAACAACCTGATCGGTGCGGTTGAGATCGCTGCTGCTACCAGCTACGGTGTGATCAACTCCATCTGGTGGGCTGGCAACGCCACTGACGGTTCCGGCGTGGCAAAGGCCAACGTCACCTACATGGACGGCACCACCGCTCAGGTTGACATCAGCAAGATGACCTATGTCCACACCACCCCCGCCACCCCCGCTACCCCCGCTACCAAGACTGTTAAGTCCGGTGATGTTACCCACAGCACTGGTATCAACGCACTGGTCATGAAGGCCGACGACCAGAACAAGTATTTCTACGTTGACACCTACATCAACACCAACAAGGTTGCTGATACCAATGGCATCCTGAACGGTCACCTGTTCCAGTTCACTACCAAGTCCAACGGCACTCTTGACGCTGTTGAAGTTGCCACCGGTACTGCCGCCAAGCTCTACAATCTCGCCGATGTTGCCGTGAGCAAGAACACTCAGGTCTATGGCGGCGCGACTGGTACTCTCGTTGTCAACTCCAATACTGTGTTCCTGGTTCGTTCTGGTGCTGACACCACTGCTAACCCCTATACCTTTAAGTCCATCACCGGCTTCACCAACATCGACAACTATGCCAAGGGCGAAGTTGACTATGTTGATTTGAACGGCGACAACGTTGCCGATTACGTCTACGTTATCGCTCCCACCACGACCTCCAAGGTCACCAGCCTGTTCTACTTCGACGGTCAGCAGGGCGCTTACACCCTCGCCGACGGTACGTGGGTCGTCAAGGGCTATGTTGACGGCGTTGCCGGCGAAGTCAAGTTCGCTAACTTTGACGCTCTGCAGAACACCCTGAAGATCAGTGGTCAGACTGGCTATCCTGTGAACAACACGCTCTATGTTGTCACTCTTGAGGATGGCGTTGTCAAGAGCGGTCACATCGTCACCGACGGTGAGCAGCTGAAGGGTTATGCAAACTACCCGCTTTCCTCCGCCTATAACACCTATAGCGACATCACGATCAACATCGTTGAGGGTGCTGCTGGCACTGTGGCGAATAACTATTCTGATCGTGACACCTTCGCTGATTCTCTCTATCACGACTATAGCGCTAACAAGTATTACAGCGTGGTCACCGACCTGACCAAGGTTGTTGGCACGATGGGCAATCCTGCCGACCAGAACTACTACTTTGTTTCTATCCAGAACAACGGTCAGCTCAACGCTCTGGCACTGCAGGCTTACGCCTACGACAAGGTCAAGAGTGGCGTCGATGTTCCCAACGCCGCTACTGTTATCGGCGTTGCCCTCAACGCTAACAAGGACGCTACGGTGTCTCTGAACGCTAACAACGATGCTAAGAAGGGTGATGTTTACAGCGTCACTCTCGAGCAGCTCCGTGACAACGGCTATGTCACCGTCGGCACTTTCTCCGGTACGGTTGTCAGCGATGGTGCTACCTCTGTCACCATTGAGCTGCGCGGCGTGATCGGCGCTGGTACCTATAAGGTCACCGCCGGTTCCTACTCTTCGATCATGTCGTTCGCTAACTAAAAACTTCTCTTCTGAGGGATCTTTCCCCCTAAAGTAGAGTTTCAGCCCCGAGGCTTTTGCCTCGGGGCTGTTTTTTGCCTTGATTCAGTTTCCCTGTTCTCCGTCGTTGCTGTAGCCCAGCACCAGATAGTAATAGGTCGTGTCGATTGCGTTCATCTGGTTGCCCGACGGGGAATAATACTGGTCGTCCTGCGGGTAGTACCAGCTCACGCCGGTATCGCCCCACGTCATTTCGTTTTCGCGGTTGTTGTTGTAGTAGAACTTGTCGAACCCGCGCACCGCCCAGTAGTGGCTGCTGCTCGAGCTGCTCACCACCACCAGCAGCGGGTAGAACCCGCACTCGATGCTGACCGCGTTCGCCGCGCCGTACTTGCCGTTGCCGGTATACGAGCCGTATTTGATGCGGCAGATTTTACCGTTTGCGATCGTCTGCGCCAATGCCGTGATGCGCTCCGCCGCCGTGCCGTCGGCCTCGCTGCGCGCGTCACCCTCAGCCTTGAGCGCCGCGTCGATGCTCGCAAAAGCGGCATTGAAGTCCTGCATTTTGATCGGGTCCTCCTTGACCCACTGCGGCAGGTCGAAATTTGTCGTCTTGTTCATGCGCTTTCCCCCAAAATATAATGTTGGAAAAGGCAGCCCACACCCCCCTGCAAACGCGGGAACACTGATGCATGATTTGCCTTTTCATGATACGCCGTATCATGAAGCAGCGTTGCACACAACGCGGCAAAAAGCTGTACCGCCTCCGGTATTAGAATTCACGATACCACAAATTGCCGCGTTGTGTGCAACGATCCCTCGTTGTGCGCGGGAACTTTTTCGGCTATCATACGTCTATAGAAGTATCCGAAAGAAATGAGGAACGAACGATGAAGAAGCTCCTTTCCCTTCTGCTCCCCCTCGCGCTGGCCCTTTCCCTCGCCGCCTGCGGCGAAAAAAGTGCAGACGAGGCCGCGCGCCAAACCCCGCCGACACTGACCGTGACAAGTGCAAACGCTTGCAGCGTCACCCTCAAAAGCAGCAGCTACGACTGGACCTACCCCCAGGGCCTACAGAGCATGACCGCCATTGCCTGCGGCGCGCACCCGCTGGACGAAAACTGCCGCGACATCACGCCTGTACTGGAAATGCCCTTTGCAGTATCAGCCGCCTATTTCTATACCGTAACGCTCGATTTCGGCGATAATTCGCCCGATTCCGTCAGTCTCCGCTGCTGGCCGTCCGACGCCTGGGGCAGCACCGGCATGCCGTCCGAGACCGTGACCGCCCAGCGGCAGGATAACGGCACATTCCGCGCAGAACTGCCGCAAAGCGGCGGCATTTTCGCCGTCGACGCGCTCTGGGACGGCAGCAGTGCGACCTACACCTTCTGCACGCAGGCGGAGGGGAGCGAAGAGCTCCACCCGGGCGCGGTGCTCAGCATCGGCGAGAGCGAGGACATCCGCAAGATCGACATCTCGTGGCGCAGCGGCGGCGTGAACATCTATGCCGCCGAGCAGAGCGCGCAGATCAGCGTGAAGGAGGAATCCACCGCGCCGCTCGCCGAGAGCGAGAAGATGGTCTGCGCGATCGACGGCGACACGCTGCGCATCCGCTTCCTCGGCGACGCTTACCGCGGCAGCTACGACGGGGAAAAGCACCTCGACGTGGGACTTCCGGCGGAGTTGGTCAGCGCCGGTCACTTTGAGGAGATCGAAGTCGAAACAACGGACGCCTACGCCTATGTGAGCGCCGATGCGCAGAAGATCGACCTTTCGACCGTCGGCGGCGACGCACGCGTGATGTGCGCAAGCTGCCCCGCGGTCGAGATCGAGACGGTGAGCGGCAGCGTGGGCGTGGTGGACGGCACGTGGGCAAGGGTCGATATTTCGACGCTCTCCGGCGCGATCGAGCTGGCGGGCGATGCGGAGAGTGCCGAGATCGAAACCGCGAGCGGCAAGGTGGATATCGCCGGCGCGCTCGGCGCGCTGGACTTCGAAAGCGTCAGCGGTGACCTGATTTTGGCTACCGAGCGTGCGCTGCGCCTTGATGCCGAAACGGAGAGCGGTAGCATCTATCTGACCCTTCCCGCGCAGGACGGCTTTACTCTCGACTATGAAACGAAAAGCGGCGCGTTCCGCTCCGCGCTCACCGAGCGCGAAGGCACGCTCATCGCCTGCGGCGACCGCGAAACACACTACACCGTGCCCGCGCTCGACGGCGGCGCGGTGAGCGAGCTTACGATCGAAACGATGAGCGGCGAGGTGACGATTGGAGCCTCTTCCTCTGGAAGCAACTGAAACGAAGAAAAAAGAGAGCGGCAGCGCCGCTCTCTTTTTTCGTTATTTTTCGTCGATTGCAAGCCACGTCTGGTCGAAGCCGTAGGGGAGCAGCTCCTTGATGTGCAGGTGCTTTTCTTCGTTGTCCTTATTCAGGCACACGACCTCCATGTCGGGCCCGAACTCGTAGAGCACCTGACGGCACGCGCCGCAGGGGTAGCAGTAGTCGTCGCTGCGCCCAGCGATGACGATGCGCTTGAAGCGCCGGTGCCCCTCGCTCACGGCCTTGAACGCCGCGGTGCGCTCGGCACAGTTCGTCAGGCCGTAGCTCGAATTTTCGATGTTGCAGCCGGTGAAGACCGCGCCGTCCTCACATTCGAGCGCCGCGCCCACGGGAAAGTGGGAATACGGCACATACGCCATGTCCAGCATGGCGACGGCCTTCGCCTTGAGTTCTTCTAACGTTGCCATAATAACGCCTCCTCACCAGTCTACGCCAAGATCGGGACGGACTTGCGTATCCATGATGTCCTCGGCATTATAGAATTGCAGATAGCGGCTGCGCGAGTGGCGCAGCGTGGTGCCGTCCGGATGCAGACGGTCGCAGATGACGGCGGAAATGTCGGGCTTCACATAGCTGAACGAACTCGTGCCGACGCTCGCGAAGATGCGGAAGCCCTGGCTTTGCAGGTACTTGAAGCGCTCGCCGGTCTGGTGCCAGTCGTCACCGTCGGGACGGCCGCCGTGGGGGTAGAACAGAATTTGCGTCGGACCGACGAGCGAGCCGACCTCGTCCGCCCAGCGCTCGGTGTCGTTGATGACGGTCTGGAGCGGTTTGGTGTCGAGGCGGATGTGGCCCCAGGTGTGGCTGCCGAACGTCCAACCGGTCTCCTTCAAACGCGCTATGACGGGCTTGACCGCTTCGATCTCGCTCGCGCGGTAGGCATCGAACGCGGGGCGGTCGGGCGAATCTGCCGCGATGTCGCGGTCATCCTGCGTGCGATAGCCGAGTATCCCCTGATAGCCCGTCAGCGAGAAGATGGCCTTCGCGCCGTTCAGCGAAAAGTCGGGGTGCTCGTAGACAAACTGGTCGAGAATGGGCGTCGCGTCGAGTTCCTTGGTCAAAAAGGTCTCATTTGTGTACGGATCGGTGCACTGCGCCCAGATCTCGCCGTCGTCGCCGACGACGAGCTTGCTCGTGAAGCCCTCGTCGAGCATATAGGGGTAGTAGTTCACGTCGTCAAAGCTGATGACGAGCGGCTTTTTGCCCTCTGGCAGCATCAGGGTGTTTCGCACCATGTGCGTGCCGGTCTCGTCCGTCACCTCGCTCCAGACGTCTTCCATCGCGACTAAAATGTAGCCCTTGTCGTACACGGACTGCAAAATTTTGTTGTATTCGTCGACCGTCACCATCCAGTCGTCGAGGCCGTAGCGCTGATCCTGACTGGCATTGCAGTCGTGGAAGGCCCACTGCGGATAGGCGATGATCGGGTGGAAAAAGAGGTGCTCCACCACCTGATCCGGCCCCCAGGCCTGCGTGAGCTGGTCCTCCGACCAGTAGCTGCGCACGGCGTCGTAGGGGTCAGTTGTATCGTCAGTATTGTTGTCGGTGTCGCTGCCATTCTCGTCCGTGACGGTCTGATCGTCGCCGTCGGACGGCGTCGTCTTATCGCCGCAGGCAGTCAGCAGCGACAGCACCATCAGCACGCTGAGCAGCAGTGCAAAAAAGTGTTTCATGTCAAAATCTCCTCTCTCAAAACTGCGCGGTCATTATAGCAGACTTCACATCTTTTGACTACGCTTTTCGAGCTTTTGTTCCCATTTGTAACTATTTACCACAAATAATGAAAGCGTCACAGCTTTTCGCATCCGCAGACGCGAAATGATTTCGAATCGTTTTTTGGCGCGACATGCGCGTGCCAAAAAACTCTTCTCGCTCCGCGCGTGTCGAAGCCGCCCTTTGGGCGGCAAGGCACGAAGCGGAGTGTAATTCTCAAAAAACAAGGGACACGGAAACCGTGTCCCTTGTTTTTTGAGGAATTAAAAGTCTGCGTTGCCCACGGTGCGGGGATGCAGCTCCACGTCGCGGATGTTGCCGATGCCCGTTAAATACATCACCATGCGCTCGAAGCCAAGGCCGAAGCCCGCGTGACGGCAGGAGCCGTAGCGGCGCAGGTCGCAGTACCACCAGTAGTCCTCGGGATTCATGCCGAGCTCGCGGATGCGCTTTTCGAGCAGCTCAATGCGCTCCTCGCGCTGGCTGCCGCCGATGATCTCGCCGATGCCCGGAACGAGGCAGTCCGCCGCGGCGACGGTCTTGCC
>ENA-UESD01002090-UESD01002090.1-human-gut-metagenome-genome-assembly--contig:-NODE-2090-length-14749-cov-24.904989_pt1 | contig 14749 bp, 10 predicted proteins | sample MGYA00242985_ERZ507986 | MGnify/ENA primary metagenome ERZ507986 (study PRJEB26167, sample SAMN06115408) | human gut metagenome | host: Homo sapiens | place: China:Guangxi | collected 2016-04-06... | reverse complement strand
AGTATAAGATTTATTTTAAAGCAGAAAAGGCATCATTTATTCCAACATACGGGGAGGCTGTCCTGGAAATCGAAAAGGCTTCCACCAACATGCAGCTGACCGCAAAAACCGATACGGTCAAAGGTGCGGGGACTGTAGAATTACAGCTTTGCAGACAGGGGATTCCGGAAGATGCCGGGATAAAAGTAACCTGTGATGTTTCCGGGATCACATTAGAAGAAAAGGGAACGGATCACTGGATTGCAACACTTCCGAATGAAACGAAAACATATACGTTCACCGCATGTTATAATGGGAATGGCAACTATACAGGAAGTAAGGCAGATTGTCAGGTCCGTGTAACGGCGGATCATTCCCAGACCGGGGGCGGTTCTGGTGGAAGTTCCGGAGGCAGTTCCGGCGGATCATCTGGCAATGTTTCACCGGATTCCGGCACATTACCGGCACCGGATCATGCAAAAGAAGAACCGGGGAATGTGACACCGCCACCCGCAGCAGATACGTCCGTTTCTGTTAAGGATATTAATGTCAAAGCAAAAACTGCAGTTAAAAATAATACGGTCAAAGGGAAGAATATTGCAGCAGTTTTGAAAAAAGAAATTACAAAGGCAGAAAAAGAACAGGGTGGCAGGATAAAAGACCTGTCTGTTGAAATAACTTTTGATACAGGAAAAGCTAAAAACTGGAAGAATCTGCATCTTGAAATGGATAAGCAGGCGGTAAATTTACTTGTCAAAAAGAATGTAAAAGAATGGAAGGTCAATGGTGGCAATGTAAATCAACATGTTTGCATAATCCGCACAAACGGCAATGTCGAACCATCTTTTATATGTGATTATATTCAAACATCTAAGATTCAAAAGTATATTCAAAGTTTGCAAACAGGTGGTAGCAGAGAGGGGCTAAATTTTGAACAAATCCGGTCTTTTCCTATAAACATACCAACGGTAGAAGAACAAGTTAAAATAGCCAAATTACTTTCGCTAATCAATGAACGCATTGCTACCCAAAGCAAGCTGATTGAGGATTTGAAAAAACTAAAGTCTGCGATTATTGAAAAGGTCTTTTGTTCTCCAAACCAAGAACATCCCATGTGTCGTATTGAGGGATTTGAGCAAGCACTGTCTACTTACAAGATGAGTGACTTTAGTTCTCGCATAGTTTCAAAAAACAAGGATTCCAAGTGTTCATTAGTGCTAACTATCGCTGCACAATATGGTTTAGTTAATCAAGAGTCTTTCTTTAATAAATCCGTTGCAAGCGAAAATCTTACAGGATATTATTTGCTTCATAAAGGAGAATTTGCATATAACAGAAGTTACTCTGCAGGATATGATTGGGGAGCCGTCAAACGATTAAACAATTATGACGAAGGTGTTCTATCAACTCTTTATATATGCTTCAAAATTAATGAAACCATAGTTGATTCTGATTATCTTGCCTACTACTTCGAATCATCTAAATGGCATAAAGGCTTGTCTGATATTGCTGGTGAAGGGGCAAGAAATCATGGTCTGTTGAATGTCTCTATGACAGATTACTTCAACACCAAGCATCGTTTTCCTGTAATTGAAGAGCAAAAGGCTATAGCCAAAATGCTAAATGCCATTATAGAGAAAGAAAGGAAAGCTACCCTTTTGGGAGAATGCTATCAAAAACAAAAGCAATATTTGCTTTGCCAAATGTTTACATAAACATCTGACGAAGCAAGTATTGTTTTTGCGAACCGAATAGTTTCAATATACTTTGTTCAAAATCAATCTTGAAGTTTAGAGCAGACGGCATCTTTGCTATATCCAGTTGCTTTTCTTTTTTTGGTATTGGGCAACGTATATTGTTTATATCTTTCAAATAGGCAGTTTTCATCGTACCTTCTGTAACAATACGACTAACAGCTTTTCTGAAGTAAGATGAAGACATGAAATAATATAAAAACTCTACATCAATGTTTGGCTTTGGTACAATCCCCAATATTCCTTGTTTAGTACAAACTGGATAGGTGGTTATTGTGATTTCTCCAATGGTAGCACCATTGGAAAATAGGATGGAACGTGTAGGCACAAGCCAAGCTGATGATTTTTGCAAACCGAGTTCTGTAATAAAGTCTTTATTCTCAGTCAAATACTTCTTTTTCAAATCGTCAATTTTGACGAATGGTATCTTGCCATTATCGTAGAAACTGGCATTTGAAGTTGTTGGAGTTCCACCCTCACCTGCCATTTCATACAAAGAACTAAACTTTGCAAAATCAGTATCAAGAGAGTTTATCGCATAATCTATAATCGCAGACTTTAGTTTTTTCAAATCCTCAATCAGCTTGCTTTGGGTGGCGATACGCTCGTCAAGCAGATGGAGCAATGACGCTATCTTGGTCTGCTCTTCTATGGATGGGAAATTTAATAAAACTTTACTAAGTCCCTCTTGTCCAATATTAAAATGCTGTGCACCTGCTCCCATAGGTATAATTCTTTTGCGGGCATAAGGACTTGACAACAAATATCTAAAAAACAAAGGATTATAGTTCGCTTTTTTCTTTCCTCTAATAACAAAGCCACCAAAAACAGCAACTTTATCATCAATGTAAACATTCGCACGTCCTACATCTTCCAAGGTCTCGGAGCTACGCTGAAAAAGAATATCTCCATATTCAACTGAAAACGAAGACATTTCTGCATCTGTAGCTTGAACTGATGCTCTTATGCAATCATATGTTATTACAGGATTATTCAAAATATCCATTACAGAAATAAACTTTATTCCCTTACCAAATCTCTTTGAATCTGGGTTAAGTCCATTTTTGAAGTCAAGATATTCTGATAGTCCATGCTCCTCCCATTCCCCATGAAATTCCGGGAATCTCAAAGGGGGTACATTCAGTTTATTTTGTTCTTTATTTATTGCCATAATTATTTTAAATCCTTAATTGTTTGTTATACTTTCCTCTACTGGTATTTACTCTTCTTTTGGGTCGATGTCAAACGGAAGCAATGGTGTATCATCATCATTGCCATTATTGAATCGGTCGAAATCTGAGATATATGAACGGTCTTGAATAACCTTAAACTTCTCATACTCAGAATAAGCCTTATCTCTTGCTTCCTCTTGGGAAACCTTGCCTGCACTACTCTTTGGATCATAATCCATAGTTGCAAGGAATTGTTGTAAGCGTTGCTTCCAATCATCCATCGTTGTGATAATATGACGCCGTGCACGAGATTCGGCAAGGTCAAGAAAACTTGTTGTTATTGTATTGAGCTGAGACAGTTCATCTTCTGAAAGATAGTTCTTGGCGACAATCGTATCTGACTTTTGCACTCTGCCATTAGGTGCTTTTTTCCATGTGGTCAAGCCCATGTGTGGCATTTCAGCATCAGCACGTTCATAAACAATCTCTGCTGCCGTATGATTGGTAACAGCCAAGTGCATCATATTCTGTACCATCTTATAAAAAAGTTTGGTACTCTCAGCTTTTGCATCATAGTCAGCACTACACTCAGCGTAAATGTCAGTTATCTTTTGATAGTATCTACGCTCTGATGTGCGAATTTCACGAATGCGTTCCAGCAAATCATCAAAGTAATCCTTGCCAAAGTGCTTACCTTGTTTCAAACGCTCATCATCTAACACATATCCCTTGATAACAAATTCCTTCAATACAGAAGTTGCCCATATACGGAATTGGGTTGCTTGATAGCTGTTAACTCTATACCCTACAGCTATGATAACATCAAGATTGTAGAACAAAGGAGCACGCTCTACATCACGCTCACCTTCAAGTTGAACTTGTTGAATTTTTCTACAAGTTGTCTCTCTTTGCAATTCTCCCGATTCATAAATCTGAGAAATATGATAGGCTATAGTTGCCCTATCAACTCCAAACAAAGAAGCCATTCTTTTCTGTGACATCCAAAAGGTCTCACTGTTGAATATCACTTCAATGCGAGTCTCACCTTGTGCAGTCTTATATAGTAAGATATTGGATTCCAACGAGTTCTGCACAATCTCTGTCGTAGATACAGACTGCGAGAAATATTCTCTAGCTTGCTTCACCAATGGCTTTCTTGTATCTGCATTCTCTGCTATTATCATACAAGCCATTCGTGAAAGATGGAACGTTTCTACCTTACGAAACGCACCATTGCCCACCTTGAACATATCAACCGCATGGTTGAAATGCTCATCTATAGTCATGCCTTTACTACCTGCAACATTGATGGCTTTATCTATCACATTTTGGAATTTCCAATATGCTGAATATCCCATGGCATTGCAAAGGTCACGAGAGTTCCAATATTCTTTGCCGTTATCATCCACCTTCCGAATTTCATCGAATGTAGGACGCATATTTGGTACATTATTCTCTTCCATATATTTTATTCGTTAGATGGTTCCAAAATGAAAATAAGTTCAGACTCTGCAACATCGCACTTGTCGAACAAGTAGCGGAGACAGGCTATCTTACCCTTATTACCCATAGATGTCCAAAGATACTTATCAGTACCTATTTGCGTGCAATAGTTCAAATCAGCTTGTTTAGCAGTCCAAAGATATGCACCTCCATCATAGAGGGAATCGATAATATCAGGATAACGCTCAGACAATAATAATACAATTTTTATAAGCATATCTTTCCATATCGTTTCGTTATACTCATGTCCAAACACACGGAATCCTCTAAGTATTCTATTTGTTGGAGAGAATGATTCTTCGTCCAAAGATACTTCTTCAACAGGTTTTGGCAATGGCTTGAAATCTGTTTTTGGCAGAGGATACAAGCGCAAGAAAGCTTCACATATCTCTTTACTACGCTTTTGTAATTCTTCTTCCGTCCATTTTTGACAGTCAGTAACGCTTCTTGTTAAACGATATTTTGAATCCTTATAACCAGGATATACAATGTTATCTACCGTTCGACCATCACGTTTGATTTCAAAAGCCTTATTACTTAGTTCACTATTTATACCTGTCAATGTCAGATTGGCAAACGTATGCAAATATCTTTCTTGAATTTTCTCAAAATTATCACCAAGCATTTCACGCCACTCTGCATTTAAAGTTTGTGGCATAATGTGCTCAATCGTTGCATCCTTACTCTTCATGTCGGATGCCACATCATTATATTCACCATGCACAGAGTTTTCAAGTCTTTCAAAAAGAAAAATTTGGAAAGGTTTGAGCATATGATAAGCATCACGATTCTCTATAGCTTCGACAAACTGTGTATCTCTTGGCAACTGATAGTTTCCATCACGGCGCATAATATGATAAGTCAAAATATCAGAGTAAGTAAAGCTATTTTCCATTCCTGCTTTTTCATACTCTTCCATACTTTTTAGCACATCTTTATGCAAAGCACAGAAAACCTGAGTTAAGGCATTTCCTGGCATATTGCATACAATACGTCGAGCCATGTAATTCTCGACTAAGTCTATAGCCTTGAAGATTTCATCTTCTGTAAGGTGCTTTTCATCAGCATATTTCAAAAACTGAATAAAGAACACATTAGCCACATCAGTCTCTATATTGCAAATATGACGCATTTTGTCAGACAGTTTCTTTGAGTTGAGTTTACCCTCTGTAACTTGCTGATAATATTGAGCATAAACAAGCATCTCTGCAAGTTCTTCCTTACGGTCATGCCCTAACATGTACTTCTTCCATGCACTATATAAGTTAGACAATCTCACAGGGCGTTGGAGTTGTTGCTTGATAGTTAAGTAGTCACGAAGAAACATTGTTGGTTCGTTCTCCGTAGCTATCTCTATCTTTTGCCAATATGTTTTGAAGTAATATTGCTGTTCTTCTGCTGTAAGAGACATCAATAAATAGTTTCTAATCTCATCAGCACCTGTCAAATCCAAGCCTGTAGAATTAAGACTTTCAAAAATAAGTTGAGGTTGGTCATTACCATCCAATTCTATTGATATAATTTGCAAACGTTCAATAGCATTCAATAAAGCATCAAACGAAAGCTGATGAGGTTCTTTGGTCAAACGCTCATAGAAATATTGATAATTACGGGTCATCTTAGAATCTTTCACATAATTATCTACATCATGCTCAAAGATTCTATCGTAAGCCTCCATATCATTTTCAATGGGTAAAAGTTTGATTTTTCTTTCTGTACCACTAAACTTTGCCATCAAGAATTCCTCTTTCGCCTCTTCTATACTTCCTTTATCACCTTCAAGTTTACCATCTTCTACGGCATGAATGCCTGCCAATAACAGCAACGAAACTGTTGTAAGGCGTTGCTGTCCATCAATGACAAGTCGATTGATGCCATAGCCATCTGCTGGAGATGTAACTATAGAACCAAAGAAATGAGTCGGTCTGCCAGAATGAACCAAATCCACCAAGTCGTTGAACAACTGATTGCAGTTCTCGGTTAACCAACTATAATTACGCTGATATACAGGAATGATAAATTGCACTCTACCTCCTGCTATAACTCTACTTAACAATAATGCATCGCCCTTCATATCAATATTCTTTTAATATTCTACTCTACCAGCCCCAACTCTTTCAGATATACATCAATCTGCTTGTCGAGGTCAGCACGCTTAGCTTCCAAATCCTTGATTTCCTTCATGACTGCATGAATGTCGATAGGCTCTTCTTCCTCGAACGTATCTACATAACGAGGAATGTTAAGGTTATAGTCATTGTCGGCAACCTCTTGTAAAGTTGCCAAATGACTATACTTCTCGATTTCCTTGCGCTCACGATAGGTATCAACTATCTTCTTCATGTGCTCTGGGCGAAGCTTATTTTGTGTCTTTATCTTTTCAAACTCCTTGCTGGCATCTATGAAAAGTATATTATCATCATCCTTGCGGCACTTCTTTACCACAATGATACAAGTTGGGATACTTGTACCATAGAAAATGTTGGCAGGCAAACCGATGATGGCGTCAATATAGTTCTTCTTCTCAATGAGGAAACGGCGAATCTTACCTTCTGATGCACCACGGAAAAGAACACCATGAGGAGCAACACATGCCATCGTTCCACCTTCATTAAGATGATGGATCATGTGAAGTATGAATGCATAGTCAGCCTTAGACTTTGGAGCCAAGACACCAGCCTTGCTAAATCTATCATCATTATTAAATTTCTCCGCTGCACTCCAGGCAGCAGAGAATGGCGGATTAGCTACTACCGCATCAAACTGTTCCTCTGGGAAAGCATCATCTTCAAGAGTATCTCCATTTTCTATGTCAAAGTCACTAAACTTAACTCCATGAAGCAACATGTTCATTCGGGCAAGGTTGAATGTCGTAGGGTTCTTCTCTTGACCATAAATCAAATCAGCCTTACCATTGCGAGCAGTACGGAGAAGCAATGAACCTGAACCACAAGTTGGGTCATATACATTTTTCAAGCGTGTTTTGCCTGTAGTAACCATATCTGCAAGAATCTGACTAACTTCCTGTGGGGTGTAGAATTCTCCAGCCTTTTTGCCAGCTCCTGCGGCAAACTGACCTATCATATACTCATAGGCATCGCCGAGAATATCAATATCAGAAGCCTCGTTCAAGCCGAAGTCGATACCATCAAGAGCAATCAATACTTCACTAATCAAATTGTTCTTATCCTCTGCGGTCTTTCCCAATTTAGGAGAAGCGAGGTCTATATCAGAGAACAAACCTCCAAAATCCTCTTCACTATCGTGTCCAATGGTACTGTCCTCTATTTTCTTCAATGAACGCTCCAGCTGTGGAAGTATGTTCTCCTTGCGATTGATAGCCTCTATTACAGAAGAATACAGGTATTCTGGCTCGATGAAATAACCGAGTTCATTCATGCAAAACTTCTTCAACTCCTCCTTCAGTTCTTCCTCATTACTTGCCCAGGCTTCCTTAAAGTTACTTCCATCCTCTTCAAGTTCAGCATCAATACACATTTCTATCTTTTCAGATAAGTACTTATAAAAGATAAAGCCCAAAGTGAAATACATGAAATCACTGGCTGACATATTGCCACGCAAAGTATTGGCTACTGTCCAAAGTTGCGTACGCAGTTTTTGTTGTAATTCTTCACTCATATTTTTTTCTTTTTATTTTCTTTTTTATTCCCAACTGAATATTTCGATAATTTTACGCAGTTTTAAAATCAATGACTCTTTAAGATGAATACGCTGCAAGAAACGCAGTCCCTTTTTCTCCTTGATAGCCTTCTGCAAAATTTCAGGCTTTTCCCGATGTAAATAATCATACTCCTGCACATATTTAATAAGTGCATCTTGACTTACTCCCACTTCCGTAGCCAATGAAGTAACCGCATGGGCTCGTGCCTGAGTAACATAGGTTGTCAGACGACTCTCCAAATCCATCTTGCCATCAGCTTTCGACTTTACAAATCCAGCTTGGTCATTATCAACATTGTCACGGATGAAGTGGTCGATAAGTTTAGCCTTATTGCGCATAGCTGGGTCTTTTATCATCGTGTCGATGATATTCTGTCGTTTCACCTGATAATCATCGCTTGCAGGATTGAGGTCTTCTATCAATTCCAGTATATATGCTACATTAATAACATCACTATGCAACAACTCCAGACAGAAATCAATATCGTCGATATCTGCTGTTGGGTCTTCATGCGCCATTCCTTCATCTTCTTTGCCTTTGTCTTCGTTCTTGTCATCCTCATCATCTTGTATGAATCCCATCGTCATATCAAGATATTTAGAGCGGTAATCATTGTATTCCTGCTCTGTCATTATCAAAGATGAATCATCGGCATTCCACTCTTCATACACCTGAATCTCAGAATGTTTTCTAATAATATCACGGAAAGCGAGGATAAAATTACGCTTATCGTACTCACTCTGAAGTTTGTCAATGGAATCCATGTCCGGATAACGCGCTTTAAAGTTCTGACATAACTCATCCAAATCTTTCTTTACATCTGCAAATGGTTTACGAAGTACGAATCCCAGTGCCTCAGGAGCGTCAGTATTGCTGAACAACTTGATAGCTCTATCAACATTGTCCTTCAAATTACGGAAGCAGACAACTTTTCCGAATCGCTTTTTCTCATTGAGAACACGATTCGTACGACTGAAAGCCTGCAATAAACCATGATATTCAAGGTTCTTGTCAACATACAGTGTATTTAGTTTCTTGGCATCAAAACCAGTAAGGAACATACCGACGACAAGCAGCAAGTCCAACGGTTCCATGTCAGCACGTTTCTTCTTCATGCGAAGATTGATGTCATCATAATATGCACTGAAATTGTCTGTTGTAAAAGCAGTTCCGTACATATTATTATAATCATCCATGATGGTTTGCAGCTTGTCACTCGTAACCGTGTCATCAACAAAACCATTGTTCATGCCAGTGTTATCATCATCTTGGCTTTCGTTTGCAGCGTATGTGAACACAGCACCTATCCTTATCTTAGGATGTAATGACTTGAAGATGTCATAGTACTTCAAAAGCATAGGCACAGACTGGACGGCAAACAAAGCATTGAAATCACCATCGTATGTTGACTTGTTGAAGTTGTTGAGGATGAATTGAGCAATCTCCTTCATTCGCTGTTCTTCCATCAAGTCAACATCGCCTTGACCTTGATAATACTCCACAAGGAAACCGAGTACATTCTCATCAGCAATAGCATCCTTTATCAAATAACGATGAAGACACTCGCCAAAGACCTCTGCCGTGGTATGCTCGCCCTTGGCATTCTCTGAGAATATTGGAGTACCAGTAAAGCCAAATATCTGTAAGTTCTTGAAGAAACCAACAATATTCTTATGGCAATCACCAAAATGACTGCGGTGGCATTCATCGAATATCATCACTACCTTCTGGTTCTTGACATCTTGCAAATGCTTGTTGTAAGCATCACGAGTAACTGCACAGTTTAACTTTTGGATGGTGGTAATGATTATCTTTGACTTTCCACTCAATCGCTTTATTAGCTCATAGGTGTTATCTGTACCATCTACTGCCCCAGGTTCAAAAGCCTCATACTCTGATTGTGTTTGCGTATCAAGGTCGTGACGGTCAACGACAAACATCACCTTGTCTATACCATCAATCTCAGAAACAAGTTGAGCCGCTTTGAATGAAGTTAATGTCTTACCGGCACCAGTAGTATGCCATATATAACCATTCTTGTTAGAGTTCTGCACCCTATCCAGAATTTTCTCTACGGCATAATACTGATATGGACGTAATACCATCAAGCATTTGTCTCCCTCATGCAGAACGATATACTTACTTATCATCTTACCCAAGGTACATTTGTCGAAGAAGAACAATGCAAACTTGGAGAGATCATTAAACGGCACATTCTCAGCATCTGTCCAATTGAAAGTGAACTTGTAGCCACTGTTAGGATTGTTGGCAAAATAACGAGTGTTCACACCATTTGAAATCACAAACAACTGTATGTAGTCAAACAAGCCATGAAACGAAGTCTTGTGGTAGCGCTGTATCTGATTGTAAGCTTGCTTTAACTCCACGCCACGTTTCTTTAGCTCTATTTGAACCAAAGGCAAACCATTGATAAGTATTGTGACATCATATCGACACTTCTTTCTACCTTCCACTGTAATCTGGTTGGAAACCTGGAACTCATTCTGACACCACTGCTGGCGATTGAGAAATTCAACCCACACACGTTCGCCTGTTTCCAATTCTAATGGAAACAGGTCTCTCAGTTTCTTGGCTTTCTCAAAACGAGTACCGCCCTCTAAGTGAATTTTTATCTTTTCAAATTCACTATCCGTAAAACTTGTACGTCCATGACGGGCAAGTTCTTTCTTATTATGCTTTTCGAGTTGAGTCTTGAAGTTCTGGTCAAGATTTGTTTCTTCTTCAATCTTGACATATTCATAACTCATATCTTGAAGTGTCTTTATCAGTCCCTGTTCCAGGGCTGCTTCACTTTGTGTCACCATATCCGTTTCGTTTACAATTGTCGTAATAATACAATATTTAATAGCAAAAATACAAAAAAAAAGCCGAAAATCATCCCTAATCATTTACATTAAGGATGATTTTTAAAGTTATTTATGCAAAAAGAAATGAATCTGTCAGAATATATTGATTTTTCCAGTTTTTGCCGATTTAATCACTTACTATATGTCTTTCATGCATACGGTTATTGCATTTGTTACATCTTATATATTCTGCGGCACAGGAGAAACGATGTAGATTCAATTATAATAGAAGAACTTGCCTATTATTGTTTTTCCAGCCATTTTTTTACACACCTTATAGCTCTGATTTGTTCGCTTTCGCTAAACTTAGAATCGTCATTCGTTTCATTTCCTTCCAGAACAGCTTCATAAAGAGCAAGAAAATAAAAATTGCAAGGGTTTATCATTCGTTCCATAATTAGTAGAACTATTTGTTTTCCCATTGATTTGAGAGGAATGAACTCAGGCAATTTTGCATATGAATATGTGCTTGCACTATATCGCGTCTTAGGATTATGATCTATTGCTATGTTCCATTTATCCACTAAATTTGCAAAACGATTTCTTATGCTGTCTGGAACTTGTGAAGCCAATTCTTTTATTTTCTCTTTCTCTGTATTTGTTAGAAAATCCCTTGTTGATAGGCTGTCTTGTTTGTTGTCAGCATTGGAATTCCAAATGTTCTCTGGTTCATGTACAGTTTGCAATGGTACTTTAACAATAGAGTCAGAAGCCACTTTCTCATAGTCATTTGGTGAGTGATTGGTTTGTTCCTTAAAACTTAAAAAGAAAAAATTTCTTCCCCAACCATTACCAAATATAACATCTAATGGTTCCCCTGTATCTTTCCATATTCTGACTCTTGCTGCAAATCCAAAATCAAATTTAACGGCAGTACTATCATATGTAAAAGTTACAGTATAGAACTTTCTTCCTATCTGTTTTCTTATTTGAGGGCGGCTGTCTTTGTTTTTTTTGAAAACTTGAACATCCGAAACGTTAGCCTCTTTAAAAAATGGAACATACGCAGGACCAAAGGTCAAAGCCACGTTTCTTGCGCTATTTACAAGAGTACTATTGTCTAAGACCTCTGGTCGCTTGCATGAACTCAAGAATAGTGTACATAATACCGCTATTCCCCAAACTACAATCATTATAGATGGTATTTTTTTCATAATTCGTAATTTTTAATATTTATATTCTTGAAATATTGCGTATTGATTACTCTCTATTGATCCTTTCCACCAATTCGTCTGGTGTAAGTATCTCCATCTTGGAGAAACCAAACTACTTCTTGCCTAAGTCCTTAATGGATGCACCTATGTGATATACATAGTTCGCTGCTCTCCTTTTTTCTATTTTATCTGTCATATTTATATTCATTTTTCTAAAATCACAAATTGTGACTTTGAACATTACCATATTTAACAGCATTCAAAGGTAGTACTTTTAGCCTTTAAGTCACTATTGCACAACCCCTTTCTTCGAAAAGAACGTAAAATCAATAGTTTTATTGCTGTGATTGTACTTTTATTAATCGCTTCACTCGTTGTACCGTACTTACTGTTAAACTTGGGTTAACTTTACAGTTTTTTTTAGGAGCTTGGCTTTTTTTACAAAAAAAAAATCGTAAATTTGCAGCGAGAAAATAAAAACTTGAAGAATAAACAACATAAAAAATAAACTTATGAAGAAAATCTCGTTGATAGTGATGAGCTGCATAATAGCTTGCGGACTGCTCGCCAACCACAGCATCGTGAAGGGCGGAGAAATGTCGCCTAAGGTAGAGGACACGGTATCGATTGCCAAGAAAATCACTGATAGTCAATGGCTATCGAACAACTCCGACACGTTGGAAGTGGACACAGCTGGCGAAGACTCGGTGGTGAATGTGGTGGCCTACTTCTGCAAGGGCGACACCTGCGAATACTGGATATATGAGAATGAGTGGAAGGTGAACGGCAAGGACACGGTGAAGACGCTCGGCGTATCCACCCAGGTGCGCCTTGTGGTAAACGATTCCACCAGCAAAGGCTATAAGATGAGCTACACCTTTCTGGACGTAAAGGCCGATTCGGTGGGCGACAACTTCCGGGACAAGATGATGGCCATGATAGCGGAGCGCACCGCCAAGAGCGTGATAGGCACCACCATCAACTTTGAGACCGATGAATATGGTAGCATCACCAAGATTACCAATCTCTCGCAAATCAAGAAGCAGGCAAAGGCTCTCTTCAAGGCGAGCATGAAGGACATCGCCTCCATGCCCATCATGCAGGCAATGAAGAAGGCGATAGGTTTAGACTTCATGAAGATAGGCAACCAGGCTAACACCGACGAGGTGGTGGAGGACTACCTGGAGGAGCTGAAACTGCTCTTCGCCTACCACGGAAGCCAATATGCCGTGGGCGAGCATCACGAGCACGAGGATGCCACCAAGGATAGCTACGCCAACGACACTTATATCAATGCCAGCATAGAGAAGAATGGCAACTACACAATCTCCTGCGAGGTGGTCAGCGTGATACCAAAGGAGACCGTGAAGGAGGTGATGGGCGGACTGATGGGTGCCATCACGGAAGGACTGAAGGGCAAGAAGACCGAGGACGGCAAGGATCATGATGGCGACATCAAGGACTTGGACGACGCGTTTAAGAAGGAGATAGAAAAGGCAGTTGACCAAGATGCCCAGACCTCGGAGTATCTCAGTGTGACCTGCTTCGAGGATGGCTGGCCTAGCAGCGTGTTGAAGCAAAATAAATCTGTGATAGCTGGCCGTGGCAAGCTGAAGCAGAAACTCATCGAGGCTTGCCGATTCGCACAGCGCGAGAAATGATGAACTATTTCGACCTGTACAGATTGAGACGTTAAAATGGCATGAAGTTGGTATTTGGAATTTTTTCGTAGAAATTCAACAGAAAGTTAACAAAAAGTTTGGTAAAGTGAAAATAAAAGCATAATTTTGCAAATTAAATAAGTACATAACATTAAAAACAAGAAGATTATGGCAATAGAAATTAAAACAATACCTGTCCTTCATGGTGAGGCAGCAGCTCGTTTCGTTGAAGCGGCTGATGAGGCATTGGAAAAGCGTGGCTCCATTGACTTCTCCAAGCAAGTAGCCAAGGCACGTGCTATATTAAAACGGTCAAAACTGTACATTTAAAATGTTAGAGCAATGTGATTTTATGGAACTGACAGAGGATGTCTTGCAGCAATGCAAAGGCTTCACTTGTAAGGATGAGGACATAACAGAGTTCTTCACCCAAGACTATGCTGACTATGCCTATCAGTTGCTTGGAAAATCATATTGTTTTGTTAAACCAGATACATCTGAAATAGTCTGCGCATTTACAGTCGCTAATTCGAGTGTAAAAGTAGATTCACTTCCTTCAAACCTTCGGAATAAGCTTAATAGAAAGATTCCGAATGCTAAGCGAAGACCGCAGTATCCAGCAGTGTTGGTTGGACAGTTGGCAGTAAGCGATTTGTTCAGTGGGCATCATGTGGGAGATGAATTGTTGGATTTCATCAAATCATGGTTTATAGACCCATTGAATAAAACAGGATGCCGATATGTCATTGTTGATGCCGTCAACCATCCGAAAGTGTTTGAATATTATCAACGAAATGGTTTCAAGTTCTTGTTTTCGTCAGATGAGGAAGAATGGACCTTTTTGCATAACAAAGGTATAGAGCCAACAACTCCGATAGAGCCGATGAAGACACGACTGATGTACTTTGATTTGATTTATCTTCGCACAAAATAACAAATAAAAGATGCCCTAATTTAAAGGAAATTAAAGCAATCGG
>ENA-UESD01002076-UESD01002076.1-human-gut-metagenome-genome-assembly--contig:-NODE-2076-length-14820-cov-3.393611_pt1 | contig 14820 bp, 9 predicted proteins | sample MGYA00242985_ERZ507986 | MGnify/ENA primary metagenome ERZ507986 (study PRJEB26167, sample SAMN06115408) | human gut metagenome | host: Homo sapiens | place: China:Guangxi | collected 2016-04-06... | reverse complement strand
ATTTTATTATAATACAAGACTATGGATAAACTGGTAAAGTCGGTTCTGATCGCCCAGAAGAACCCGTTCGCTGTTATCCCCGATGGAATATCAAGACGATTATAGGCAGCTACAAGCACAAGGTTGCTTTGGGACGCTATATTCAGGATAATAGGCAGTCCTGAATTTCAGAATTTTACGCTCCCATTATATAAACGTAGGAAAAGCAGGAAGCGCCCCTATTTTTATTGTACCCTTTCTGGGGCAGCAGTCTGCCCGGTTCGGCATGAATAGTGCATCAGTCATAACTGACGTTGTCGCATTTTGATAATCACGAGGAATTTTATGGCAACCCTCCTTGTTACCGGCGGTGCCGGCTTCATCGGCTCCTGTTACGTCCTTGCCCGTTGTGGGGCCGGGGATACGGTTATCAATCTGGACAAACTCACCTACTCCGGTAATCCCGAGAATTTCGCCTCGCTGTCCGATAATCCTCGGCATATTTTCGTGCACGGCGACATCGGCAACGCCGAGCTTGTAGAGCATCTGCTTAAAACCTACCAGCCAGACGCTGTGGTCAACTTTGCCGCCGAAAGCCATGTGGACCGTTCGATTACCGATCCGGAAGCCTTTGTGCATACCAACGTCCTCGGAACGTGTACGCTTTTGCGCACCGCCAAAGTTTGGTGGGACGAATTGGATGCTGACAAAAGAACCGCCTTTCGCTTCCTCCATATCTCCACGGACGAGGTATTCGGAGCGCTGCAACCCGGCGATCCGGCCTTTACGGAAACAACGCCGTATAGCCCCAACAGCCCTTATTCCGCTTCAAAAGCTTCCAGTGACCATTTTGTCCGGGCTTTCCACGAAACCTACGGCTTTCCCGCGCTCATCACCAATTGTTCGAATAACTATGGCCCACGCCAGTTCCCTGAAAAACTTATTCCGCTGGTTACGCTCAATGCTCTGGCCCGCAAGACGCTCCCCGTATATGGAACCGGCTCCAACATCCGTGACTGGCTTCATGTAGAGGATCATTGTTCCGCTATTCAACGCGTGCTTGAAGCGGGCCGGGTGGGACAAACTTATAACATCGGCGGCAACTCCGAGCGCACTAACCTTCAGGTCGTTCACGGCATCTGTGACGTGCTCGATTATGTGCGCCCCTCTAGCGAAGGCCCATACGCAGAGCTTATTACATTCGTGACGGATCGCCCCGGACACGATTTCCGCTATGCGATCAACTGCGCAAAATTGTCCTCGGAACTCGGCTGGCATCCCACACACACGTTTGAGGAAGGCCTGAGAGAAACCGTCTTGTGGTATCTTGACAATGAGGCTTGGGTAAGGAATGTCCAGAGCGGTGAGTACCGCAGATGGATGCAGGCCAACTACGAGGGGCGATAAAATCCGGCTGTGAGCATACATGCTCATTGGACAGAAGTGCGCCGGGTGAATTATTCCGTCCCCTGAAGGGGTCTTGCCATTCAAGCTGACAAGATGAAGATGGAGTAAGGAGAGGATAACATGGTTTCTCGAAAAGGTATCTTGCTGGCTGGCGGCTCTGGGACAAGATTGCACCCCCTGACGTTGAGCGTCAGCAAGCAGCTTTTGCCTATCTACAACAAGCCGATGATTTATTATCCTCTGTCTGTGCTCATGCTGTCCGGCATCCGCGAGATTGCCATCATTACGACTCCAGACGACGTGTGGCAGTATCGCAAGCTTCTCGGAGACGGCAGTCAGTGGGGGTGTTCTTTTGAATATGTCATTCAAGAAAAACCTGAAGGCATAGCGCAGGCATTTCTCCTTGCAGCAGATTTTATCCGGGGAAGCCATACGTGCCTGATTCTCGGCGATAATATTTTCTTTGGGAATGGCCTTGAAGATCTGCTTGTCCGTGCACGCGAACAGAAAGACGGCGCGACTGTCTTCGGGTATCATGTGAGCGATCCAGAGCGCTATGGCGTTGTCGAGTTTGACGAAAACATGCATGTCCGCTCTCTGGAGGAAAAGCCGCAATCTCCGAAATCCAGCTATGCCGTAGCCGGGCTCTACTTCTATGACCAGAACGTTGTGGACATCACGCGTTCAATTTCCCCTTCCGCACGCGGCGAGCTGGAAATTACGGATGTGAACCGAGCCTATCTTGAAGCGGGTCATTTGCATGTGGAACTGATGGGACGCGGGATCGCGTGGCTGGATACAGGAACGCACGATTCTCTCATGGCGGCGGGGAGCTTTGTGCAATCCATCGAAACCCGTCAGGGGCTCAAGGTTGCCTGTCTTGAGGAAATCGCATGGCGAAAAGGGTATATTTCGACTGAACAGCTTCTGAAGCTTGCGGCTCCGTTGAAAAAGTCTGGCTATGGCGACTATCTCGCTTCACTTCCGGAGCGCGTTGCCGAGGCATGGAAGTAATACCGCATGACGGCCATGAGGAGACGCGCTATGGACGGAAAAGACTTTTCGCAGCTACGAGTAGCCATTATTCATTTCTGGCTTACTGGCATGCGCGGCGGTGAAAGGGTCGTCGAATCGTTGTGCAGGATGTTCCCAAAGGCGGATATCTACACGCATGTCGTGCGGCCTGAAGCGCTGTCACAGGCGCTGCTTGCGCATCCCATCCATACGACGTTTATCCAGAAGCTTCCCGGAAGCATCAAGCATTACCAGAAGTATCTTCCGTTAATGCCCTTAGCGCTGGAACAACTCGACCTGCGCGGTTACGATCTGGTTATTTCCAGCGAATCCGGTCCCGCCAAAGGCGTCATCACGAGGGCCGACACGCCCCACATATGCTACTGCCATTCCCCAATGCGCTATCTATGGGATTTTTATCAGGATTATCTTGACTCTACAGGTCCGGCAACGCGTTTTCTCATGCGTCCGCTCTTCCATCGCCTGCGGCTGTGGGATTATGCTTCGGCCCAGCGGGTCGATCACATCATAGCCAACTCTCGGGCAGTGCAGCGTCGGGTCAAACGCTGGTGGGGGCGTGAGTCCACCGTCATCCATCCCCCCGTGGATGTCTCCGCATTCGCGAACCCGGATATGTCACAGCTTAAAAATGTATTGGGGCAACCTGTACCCGGAAGCTATTACCTCTGTCTGGGGCAGCTCGTCAGTTACAAGCGGGTGGATCTCGCGGTACAAGCCTGCACCGCAACTGGACGGAACCTCATTGTTTCCGGAGACGGCCCGGAACGGAAAAAACTGGAGAAGATGGCTGGTCCGACGGTTCGCTTTGTGGGACGCGCGTCCAGTGAAGCTATTCCCGCACTCTACGCCGGATGCAAGGCTTTTCTCTTTCCGGGTGAGGAAGACTTTGGAATTACTCCGCTGGAAGCCTCCGCAGCAGGCCGCCCCGTCATCGCCTATGGAAAAGGCGGTGCACTGGACAGCATCATACCAGATGAAACCGGTTTATTTTTTGAACAGCAGAATACCGATTCTTTAATCGCTACTCTTAATAGTTTTGAGACTACCGGAGATACTGCGTGGAATGTGGATAGGCTAAAGGCCCATGCACAGGGCTTCTCGGGAGTGTTGTTCCACGAGCGGATGGGGGCCTACATCAGAAGAGTGATTGAGGATACAAACTAAAAACACTTGTCCATCCATATGGGATCATACACTTACCTTTCATTACAATTTCAGCCTATAGAGAACATTTCAAAACGTTTCTGAGCAGGTTCCTGACGTAAGCCAGCTGAATAAAACCAAGATGTATCATGCAAAGTCGCTCAAATCGAGTCGCCAGACGACGAAAGTTGTCCAGCCAGGCAAAGAAACGTTCCACCTACCCGCAATTCGAGGACAGGTCTCTGTGAAAAGCCGGAGGTCGTCCCCATTTCCTCTTTGGCTTCTTCCTTTCCGGGATACTGTGCCATATCCCCCGCATGGACAAATACCGCCGAAAGGCCCAGTCATACCTCTTGTCCGCAACGAGTCCACGAGGGCGACGACGCAACCAACCCATCTGGCTGCTTTCCACAGTGGCAACGGCACGGGTAATGTCGTGACATCGTCCATCAGAAAGCACCACAGCCAAGGGCCAGCCATTCCCTTCTACGACGGCATGACGCTTGCTGGTTGAGCCTCCACAGGTTCTACCGACCAGTTGTCCTCCCTTTTTGCGCGAACAAACGAGCATCCAGTGACACTTTTTGAGGTCAAGCTTTCCCTTAAACTCCAGTTCTGCAAGAAGTACATCCCAGATACGGACAAGAGTTCCATCCCGTGTCCATCGTCTGAGTCTGCGCCATGCCGTGGCATAGCTGCCGTATTCTCGTGGAAGATCGGCCCATCGACATCCTGTTGTCAAAACGAAGAGAATGGCTTTGAGGATCTGCTTATCGTCGCAGGAGGACGACCAGCAGCTGCCCTGCCTGAAAGATGCGGCTGAGTTTTTGACCACTGCTTTTTGTTCAAACAAATTCGAGGCATAACTATCTTCCAGTACAGATGATTTTAACATATTGTCAAATGTTCTGAACCCATCTCTTATATCATTTCATATTCGATTTTTGAGACTCGATTTTTTCATACTCCCTTATAAAAGACGTATCTGGGGTATGCTTGTCAATGTCGGCCATGAGAGTTATTTTCCTCAAAAATGTCGGAGTTGCTAAAGCGGAAGGAATTGGTTAGTATCATGACAATTATCTGGTATTATTGCATATTCTTTTTTAATTGAATTTTATATACTAAATAATTATGGCTCTGTCACAACAAATGGTTGATTTTGACGAGAAATAGCGTATAATAATAGTAAGAAACAGTACCACCGAAGGAGGTAATTGGATATGCCTACTATCAAAGACGCATTAGATATTATCGGTAAGTTGACTGTCGCAGAGCAGGAAAGCCTTAAAACAATGCTTTTAAGTCCTGCCTTTGTAAAGTCTTTGAATATTGAAGATTTCGTAGCAAAGGAACGCTTTGCAAATGGTCGTGTATGCCCTCTTTGTGGCTGTATCCATGTGGTTCGCAATGGTCATCGTAAAGATGGCACACAGCGATATGTATGTAAGGATTGTGGCAAGTCCTTCGTGATTGCTACGAACTCCATTGTGTCTGGTACAAGAAAAGACTTGTCCGTGTGGGAGCAGTACATTGATTGTATGATGAATGGCTTATCCATTCGTAAGACTGCTGTTGCTTGTGGGATTCACAGAAACACCGCATTCCTTTGGAGACACAAGATTTTGGATGCACTTCAGAATATGGCAGACGATGTTACCCTTGACGGCATTATTGAGGCTGACGAAACTTTTTTCGCCATCTCGTACAAGGGCAATCATAGCAAGAGTAAGACATTTGCTATGCCACGCAAGGCTCATAAGCGTGGTCATTCTACACATATCAGAGGCTTGTCCCAAGAAAAGGTATGTGTTCCTTGTGCGGTTAATAGGAATGGCTTGTCTATCTCCAAGATTACGAATACTGGTAGAGTTTCTACAAGAGATTTACATCATATTTATGATGGTAGGATTAAGACCAATTCCACTCTTGTTACGGACAAGATGAACTCCTATGTGAGATTTACAAATGCCAATGGCATTGACCTTGTGCAGTTAAAGACTGGCAAAGCCAAGAAAGGCATTTATAATATCCAACATATCAATAGCTACCATAGCCAGCTAAAGAGGTTTATGCGTGGCTTTAACGGTGTTTCTACCAAGTATCTGAACAACTATCTTGTGTGGAATAACCTTGTAAATTACGCCAAAGAAAGCGACATGGAGAAAAGGAACATCTTCTTAACTTTCGTTTTGGCAACATTGAAAACTGCTAAATGCAGAGATTTATCAAACAGACCAGCAGTTCCTCTGGTCGCCTAATTAGAATTTGTGGAGATGATAAGATGGTCAATATAACAGATGTAAAACAGATTCTTCAATTTGCAATAGATGCGGAGATTAAAGTCTTTCTTGATGGTGGCTGGGGTGTAGATGCTCTTCTTGGATATCAGTCAAGAGCCCATAATGATATTGACATTTTTGTAGAAAAGAACGATTATCAGAACTTTATAGAAATAATGAAAGCTAATGGCTTTTATGAGATTAAGATGGAATATACAACATTGAACCATACTGTATGGGAAGATTTGAAAAACAGAATTATTGATTTGCATTGTTTTGAATATACGGACGAAGGTGAAATTCTTTATGATGGGGATTGTTTTCCGGTAGAAACTTTTTCGGGTAAAGGAAGAATTGAGGAAATAGAGGTTTCCTGTATTGAACCATATAGTCAAGTAATGTTCCATCTGGGATACGAGTTTGATGAAAATGATGCACATGATGTGAAGTTATTGTGTGAGACATTTCATATCGAAATTCCAAATGAGTATAGATAACTGCAAATAACAGTTTGTAGGGGAGTTCTGATACTCCCCTATAAAAATGGCTATTTATCAACTGTTTGTTGTGACATAGCCACTGAAAATATCTTTCCATTGGTTCTCTTTCCACGTCAACACGCAGACATGCCATGCCTTCTCACACGTTCCGCCGTTTTCTTTTCCCCGCCCTCCGAACGATGCTGGGGTCCTTTCTGTTTGTGTTGACGTTCTCCTTCGCGGCTTTCTCCGAAACCGAACTCCTCCTCTCCCCGGATGAAAAACTCTGGCTGGCCCAGCACCCCGAACTGCGTCTGGGCGTCATCGCTTCACGCCTGCCGTTCGAAGCGCTCTCTTCCGAAAGGAAACAGGAAGGCATCGCCAGCGACTACGCGAACTGGCTTGAAAAAACGCTCGGGATCCGCTTTGTGGCGCACCCCGTCCCCGATACGGGGCTGCACCTTCCGTTCGGCGAAGGCAAGCTTGACGTGCACCTCTCCGCCGTCGACACGCCGGAATCGCGTAAAACCATGCTGTTTACCCGGCCATACCTTGAGCTGCCCCTCGTGCTGTTCATGATGAACGATGCGCCGTTCGTCAATGGCCTCCAAGATATGAAGGGAAAACGGGTGGCCGCCGTAGGGGAGCGCTTGCTGGACATATTGAAGGACACCTCTCCGGAAATCAGGGCTGTGGAGGCCCGGACCACACGAGAAGCCTTGGAGATGCTGGAACGGCGGCAAGTCGACGCCGTCTTTGAAATCCTCGACGCGGGAACCCACGTCATACGGCTGAACAATATCCCTCAGGTTATCGTCGCCGCGGTGACGCCCTACCGTTTGCCCATACGGATCGGCGTCCGCAAGGACTGGCCGCAGCTTGCCGCCATCCTCGACAAGGCGCTGGGCGGCATTCCCCCCACGGCCTCGCAGGATTTCCATAACCGCTGGTTCAACGTCCAGCGCTCGGCGGAAATCGCCTGGAGCCTGTTCTGGGAAATGACCGCCACGGTCATTCTCATCGCCCTCGGCATCGTACTGACCGCGTTGTTCATGCTCCGCAAAGTGCGCAAGGAAGTCCTCGTCCGGCGGAACACGGAAGCCATGCTCAATTCCCTCCTGGAGAACCTGCCCGCCGCCGTCTGCCTGTTCGATTCCTCCTGCCGCTGCCGCAAGCTCAACGCCATGTGCGCAAGCATCTTCGGGTTTACGGAGCAAACGGCCCTCGACGGCGTCCCCGGAACGGATTTCCCCGTGGCTTCAGGCGTGCTTTCCGAAAAAGTGTTGAGGGACGTCCTGGAGTCCGGCGAACCCCGTATGTTCCCCCACTCCCGCACCGATGCGGATGGGAAAACCGCCTACTACCAGACGACGCTCGTCCCCCTGCGCAAGGCGGATGAAAAAACGGATGCCGTCCTCTGCCTGAGCGCCGATATGACCACGCAGAAGCTGCTGGAAAAAAAGCTTTCCGAGCAGCTTGCCTTTGCCCAAAAGCTGTTGAAGACCAGCCCAATCGGCGTGCTTATCGCGGTGGAAGGTTTCATCCGGTACAGCAACCCCCGTGCTCGGGAACTGATGGATCTCCGCGAGGAAATGGATGTGGCCCGCGTCTATCCCCAGTTGCGCGAAGCCGCCGCCATGCTCCCCACGCTTGAAGACACGCTCACCGACATTGCCCTGAAAAGCCGGGACGCGCAGGGCCAGCCGCATCACCTCCGGGTCACCTATACCCGCACCGAGTATGAAGGCGCCCCGGGCATCATCTGCTGGCTGGTCGACGATACCCAGAATAAAGAGCTGGAGAAGCAGCTCGTGCTGGCCAAAGAGGAAGCCGAAACGGCCTCACGCGCCAAGAGCGATTTTCTCGCCAACATGAGCCACGAAATCCGTACGCCCATGAACGGCATCATCGGCATGACCCATCTGACGCTGCAAACCGAGCTCACGTCCCGCCAAAGGGACTACCTCACCCAGATCAGCACATCGGCAAACACCCTGCTGCGCATTGTCAACGACATTCTGGATTTCTCCAAGATCGAAGCGGGCAAGCTCGAAATGGAACATGCCGACTTCCAACTGGAACAAGTGCTGGAAGAGGTCGCCTCCATTGCGGATCTCAGCGCCGCCGAAAAGGGGCTTGAGCTGCTGTCCCGGATCAGCCCGGACGTCCCACCGGTACTGGAAGGGGACGCGCTCCGGCTTTCCCAGATCCTGCTGAACCTCGTAGGCAACGCCATCAAGTTCACACAGTCCGGCCACGTCCTTGTTTCCGTCACGCAGGAGCGCCACGAAGGGAGCAAAACACGTCTCCGCTTCTCCGTCAGCGATACGGGCATCGGCATGACGTCCGAACAGATCGGCAACCTTTTCGAATCGTTCACGCAAGCGGACAACTCCACGACCCGGCGCTACGGCGGCACGGGGCTGGGGCTCGCCATCTGCAAACGCCTCGTGAACCTCATGGGCGGGAAAATCCATGTGAGGAGCACGCCGGGGCATGGCAGCGACTTTATCTTTACGGCGGAGTTCGGCACGGTGGCCGTCCCGGAACGCCGCCTGCTCCTCCCCTCCCATCCGCTGCATGGAGAACGCATCCTCATTGTTGACGACAATGAACTCTCTCGGAACATCCTCAGCGGTATGCTCCGGGAATTTCAGCTTGATCCCGTATCGGCGGCCTCGGTCGGAGAGGCCGTACGGCTCTGCCGCGACGCCGCGCGCGAGGGAAGGCCCTATCGCGTCGCCCTCGTTGACTGGCTGATGCCGGGCATGAACGGCAAGGATACGGCACAAGCCATTTGCGCGGCGCTTCCCAAACGGCCCGTCATCCTGTTCATGGCCACCATCCACGACCGGCCCGATGTCCTCGCCCATATCCCGGAAGGGAAAGACATTCCCATGCGGCTCATCACAAAGCCGGTTACGCCCTCCTCCCTCATCTCGGCACTGCTTGAGGCCGAGCAGCCGCAGGACAGGCCAGATCGGGCCGAACCGTCCGCCGCCCCCTTCCCCGAACTTATGGGCGCGCGGGTGCTGCTGGCGGAGGACAACGCCATCAACCGGCAGGTCGCCAACGAAATCCTGCAATCCAGCGGCGTCAGCGTGGAGCCCGCCGGGGACGGCCTCGAAGCAGTGGAAAAACTCTGGGAAGGCGGCTACGATGCCGTGCTCATGGATATTCAGATGCCCGGCATGGATGGGCTGAAAGCCACCCGGATCTTGCGGGAATACGCCCGGTTCGACAACCTGCCCATCATCGCCATGACCGCCCATGCCATGAACGGCGACCGGGAAAAGAGCCTTTCCGTGGGTATGCAGGATTATATCGCCAAACCCATTGAACCTTCCGTTCTCCTTTCCACCCTCGCGCGCTGGATACACCGGGACGGCCGCTCTCCCCGGCGCTAAGCGCCGCCCCGAGGTACCCCATGCACCAGCCAGAGCATACGCCGCGCACGCTGTTCGTCGACGACGAAAGCATCAATCAGCAGATCGGTGCCGAAATCCTGCTCGCCCTCGGAGCCGAAGCGGATACCGCCGACAACGGCCTTCAGGCGCTCCGCCTTATCCGCACCCGGCATTATGCCATTGTGTTCACGGATGTGGAAATGCCCGTCATGGATGGAGCCACCCTCACGCATATCCTCCGCAGCGACAGCCGCTACGGCGAACTGCCCATCATCGCCTGCACGGCCATTTCCTCACCGGAAGAGGAAGAGGCGCTCCTCCAAAAAGGCTTCACCGCCGTCCTCCGCAAGCCTTTCGACGTGCAGGCCATACAAACGGCCCTCAACCGCCATGCCACACTCTCCGGCGAAGCCCCCGCGCCCTCACCGGAACCCAGGCCCCGCGTCGAGGCGGGGCACGCCATACGGGAAGAACTTGAACATCTCCCCGGTTTTTCCGTACGGCAAGGGCTTGATCGGGTCATGGGCAACCTTCCCTTGTACGTCAGTCTCCTGTTCGATTTCCGGCGCGAGCTTGCCGAAGCCGACGCCGAGATCAGGCAGGCCCGGCTGCGGGACGATATGCCCTCCATCCGGGCGTCCGTCCACAAACTGAAGGGCATCAGCGGCAACGTCGGCGCAACGGATCTGTATACGCAGCTTGTGGAGCTCGAGCAGTGCCTGCAAGGGGGTTCCGCAGAAAATGTCGACAACCTTCTTGACACCCTATACGGCTACGTTACAACGGCCGAGAGTGTCCTTGCGGCGGCAGGGCAGGCCATCGCCGCGTACCCCGAAGCCCCTTTGAGCATTCCCGCCGCAGGAGAAACGCTGGATGTCCGCAAGCTGCAACCGGCGCTGTGCGAATGCCTCCTGCTCATCCGGCAGTACAACACGGCCGCGCGCGAAGCCTTCGGATCCGTCAGGCGTTTTCTTGGTGGGCAGTGCGGGGCGGAAACGAACGAAATCCAGCACGCCATTGATACCTTCGATTTCGAGAAGGCCGAAAGCGGCCTTTTGCACCTTGCACAGCTTTTGGATCTGGAATTGAGAGAACCGAATGGGCTATCCTAAGAAACCCGTGGTACTCGTCGTCGACGACACCATTGCCAATATCCGCATCTTGGATGATCTCCTGCGCGGCGAGTACACCGTCCGCGTTGCCACCAACGGTGCCACAGCCCTGAGGCTGGCGCTCTCCGAGCCCCGCCCCGACATCGTCCTTTTGGATATCATGATGCCTGATATGGACGGTTACGAAGTCTGCCGCCGCCTCAAATCCGATCCCCTCACGAGCAACATCGCCGTCGTTTTCATCACCGCGATGGGGAACGAGGAACACGAGGCCAAGGGGCTCGCTCTCGGGGCCGTGGACTTCATCGCCAAGCCCTTCCAGCCCCGCCTCGTCCGGACGCGGGTATCGAATCACGTCGCGCTCAAAAAATACAACGACGAGCTCAATTCGCTGGTCAAGGAACGCACCAAGGAACTGTATCTTTCCCGTTCCGTGACGGTGGAATGTCTCGCTTCGGTCGTGGAAACCCGCGATAACGAAACCGGCGCGCACGTCCGCCGTACGCAGCACGGCGTGGAAATCCTCGCCAAGCGCCTGCGGCTCATGCGTCCCGATATCTGGGACGACGATGACGACACCATCGAGCTGTTCCGCGTCTGCGCCCCTCTGCACGATGTCGGCAAGGTCGGCATTCCGGACAGCATCCTCCGCAAGCCCGGCAAGCTCACGGAAGCCGAATTCAACGAGATGAAGAAGCACACCACCCTCGGCTACCAGACCCTGAGCTGGGCGGAAAAGCGCATGGGCGGGCACAACGACTTTTTGCGCCTTGGCGCGGTCATCGCCTATACGCACCATGAGCGCTGGGACGGGAAAGGATATCCCCGCGGCCTGAAGGGAGAGGAAATCCCCCGCGTGGGGCGGCTCATGGCCCTCGCCGACGTCTATGACGCGCTGATCTCCAAGCGGGTGTACAAACCCGCCTTCGACCACGAAACCGCCAGGAACATCATCGTGGAAGGCCGCGGGACACAGTTTGATCCGCTTGTCGTCGAAGCTTTTCTGTTTGAAGAGGACGCGTTCCGCTCGCTCATCGTCACATATCCCGACGACGAAAACCCCTTGCTCGTCTCCAACGACTGATACGCTCCCTTCCCATCGGCACACGGCAGGCCGGTTACTGCAATGCGTTCCCGCATTGCAGCCCCTGAGGTGCGGGCAACGGCATTGAAACGTTTCCCGCACCGTTTGTTGCATGGAGACAGTATGTATCTTTCTATACCCCTTCTGTAACAAAGGCCCTTCAACATCTTGACGTAGCGCCTATTTCCGTTACAGAATGCAGTAATTCTGTAGAAAAACACATCGAGAATGCTATCCGCCTTGCCTCTCCCGATACACGCTTTCCGATCACTGCGAAACGCCTTACGAACCTTTTCGTCATGTGCCCTTCGAAGGAGAAGTCATGCACACGTTCAAACGCCAGACATACAGCGGCCAGGTTGTCGAGTTCATCAAGCGTTGCATACTTGACGGCGAACTCGCTCCCGGCGAGCAAGTTAAGGAAGTCATCCTTTCCGAACGCCTCGGCATCAGCCGCGCACCAATCCGCGAGGCGCTGCAAATCCTCACGCAGGACGGCCTGATCACGTCGGAACCGCAGAAGGGGAAGTACATCCGCAAGATGACCCGTCAGGAAATAGAGAACGAATACGAAATCGGCGGCATCCTTGAAGGCGCGGGTGTGGCCGCCGCCCTGCCGCTTATGAACCACGTGGACCTCGCCCGGCTCTCGGGCATGATCGAGCATATGGCCCGCCTTGCGCCCAGAGTGGGGGGCCTGTACGAGTTCACCGAAGTCGACGACGCCTTCCACAGCGCCCTGCTCGCCCATTGCGCGAACCGGCGGCTCGTGGAGATGGCCCGTTCCGCCTGTACGAACATCTCCAAATTTCTGTTCTATAACCATTGGAACGTCTTGTTCACTCCGCAGGAATTCGTGGATCGGCATCGGGATATTTTCGAAGCCGTGCAGACCCGTAACCCCGCCACGGTGGAAGAGTCGCTCCGCGAACACTACCGCGAATCGGGGCGGAGGATGGCGCAGTTCGGCTCGTGACGCGTCCCGGCGTTCCCGGGGGATTCTTTTGCTGACGCCGGACCGATTCTCGGATACAGTCTCCCCCGATAGCTGTTTTGAAATCCTATCGAAGGAGCAGATATGAGCACAGATACCCCCGTTCAGAAAGACGAGCCGAACGCCTCCGCGGAACAGCAGTCCGCTCCCGTCCAGCCCGTCTCCGAGGAACCGGTCGCTCCCGTGACGGAAACGGCGGCCACGGATACGGATGCACAGCCCTCACCGGCCCCGGAAACAGAAACCGTAACGCCGCCCCCGGCGGAACCGGCTCCCGCCAAACCTTCCCCCGTTCAGGAGGAAAAAGCGGCCCCCGCGCCCAAAGCCGCCAAGGTATCCAAGTCGCCCGCCCCGGAAGCCCAGCCGCAAACATCCAGCTTCGCTTCCCGCTGTTTCAACGGGCTCGCCTCCGTCGGCCCACTGGTCCTGATTCTTTTCTGGCTTATTCAATCCATGCCGACTTTTATGGGACGGGAACTGCACGCGCTGCATAATCTGGGCGTCGGCCTGTTCGGCGTCGCCGCGTCCGGCCTGCCCTCCCCCGAGCTTTATCCGGTCTACCACTGGTTCTTGAGTGCCTTAAGCCTCATCCCCGGCATCGACAGCCTGTCTTTGGCGGCGTATATCCCCGGCGTGCAGCCAACCGCCGGGCTCGAGCAGATCAGCGGCTACCCGGTCCAGCTCCTGCCCATCGCCTCCGCCCTGTCCGCGCTCTTCCTGATCCTTCTGACATGGGCTCTGGCCCGGGCCACCGGCAACGACAGGCGCACGGCCTTCGCTTCCGGCCTGGTGCTTCTGACCGGTTTCGCCTGTATGGGGTTGCCCCGGATTTCAGGCAGCGACATGCTGTTCACGGCCATCCTTACCCTTGCCGGCATCTGTTTGTACCGCGGATGGATCAAGGCATTCGCCCCCCTATGGCTCTTTGCCGGTTTCGCGCTTGTCGCCCTGTCCGCGCTGGCCGGTGGCTTGCTTGGCCTCGTCCTTCCGCTGCTTGTCAGCCTCGTATTCCTCCTCTGGCGCGGAACGTTCCGACGGGCCGGGGCACGCGACGGAGCTCTGGCGTTCGGGCTGCTGCTTGTCCTGCTCCTTGCATGGGGTACGTTCATCGCTTTCGGCGACGGCGGACGCGAACTGCTGAAGACCCTCCTCGAAAACGAATATCTGGCCCCCGTCCTCGAAGCATGGAAGCTGCAGGGGCAAGACTCATGGATCATCGTGGCCCTGCTTGCCGTCCTCTGGCTTCCCTGGACGCTGCTCTTGCTGTTCCTTCCCTGGGGGCGGATCGGTACCTTCTTCAAGGGTATCGTGGTCAACCGCAAGCAACGCCCCGGCCAAGGCTGGCTGTGGTGCAGCGCCATCGTGACGCTGGCGGTCCTCGCCCTGCTTGGCGCGAACATGCCCGTGCTGTTGATGCCCCTCCTGCCGCCTTTGGCCGTCCTGACCGCTCAGGGCGTACTGAACCTTTCCGCGCGCGGCAGCCGCGGCTTTTTCCTCCTGCTGGCAATCCTCTTGATTGCCCTCGGCCTCCTCTTCGCCGCAGCGAACATCTATCCGCTGTTCCTCGGCGAACTCCCCGCGCCGCTTTCCGCCTTTCAGCCCACGCCGCTGGCATTGGTCGCGGCATTGGTGCAGACCTGCGGGCTCGTTCTGCTCGGCATCATCCTCTGGAAGGCGCTCAACCGCTCCTTCGCCGGAGGCGCCTTGCTTGTCCTGACGTTCCTGGTGCTGGTTTATACGGCTCCGATGACGTACTATGCGGCGGCTGGCGCTCCTGTGGCCGTGGCGACACCTGTGGAGCCCGCTCCGGCTCAGGAAGATCCGGCAACGGAGAAGGTGCCTTCTGAAACGCCCGTGCAGCCTTCCGGACCGGACGCCCCGGTAACTGACGAGCAGGC
>ENA-UESD01002071-UESD01002071.1-human-gut-metagenome-genome-assembly--contig:-NODE-2071-length-14850-cov-2.678806_pt1 | contig 14850 bp, 9 predicted proteins | sample MGYA00242985_ERZ507986 | MGnify/ENA primary metagenome ERZ507986 (study PRJEB26167, sample SAMN06115408) | human gut metagenome | host: Homo sapiens | place: China:Guangxi | collected 2016-04-06... | reverse complement strand
GGAATAAACAATAGCTTCTATTTCATCCAGCAGCTCCTCAAACTCGATTCCTTTCGACATAGCGATATCATCCAACGCCACCTTACGGTCAATAGCCTGAATAATAGCCACCTTCATCTTGGATTTATTGGCTACGGTGCGTACACGCAAATCTTCAGGACGTTCTATTTCGTTTTCCTCGCAATGGCGTTTAATCAGTTTGCAAAACTCCTCGCCATAGCGTTTCGCCTTACCGGCTCCCACACCCGGAATATTCTGCAATTCATCCAAGGTTACCGGATAAATAGTAGCCATCGCTTCCAAAGAAGGGTCTTGGAATATAACATAAGGCGGCACTTCCAGCTTCTTGGAGAGCTTCTTACGCAAGTCTTTCAACATGGAGTAGAGTGCAGGGTCTACCGCACAAGCGCCTCCACCGCGTGCCGGCGCTTCTTCTTCCACTTCCTCAAAATCATTATCTTCCGTAATCTTAAAGGACTTAGGATGCTTCAAGAATTTCTTTCCTTCTTCTGTCACCTTCAACAAGCCATAGTTTTCTACTTCCTTAGTCAAATAACCGGCAATCAATGCCTGGCGGATAACAGCATTCCAAGTTTTGTCTTCTTCTCCCATACCGGAACCGAAAACTTCCAAGTCCTCGTGCAGATGCGCCTGCACTTCCGAAGTTTCTTTTCCTTGTATAATATCTATAATATAGTCTGCTTTAAAATTTTCTTTCACCGCAAGAATAGCTTCTATTACGGTACACAATAATTCCTGAGCTTCCACTTGTTTTTTCGGATTTAAACAGTTGTCACAATTTCCACAATTTTCCTCCATATACTCCTCGCCGAAATAGTGCAACAGCGTTTTTCGGCGGCATACGGATGATTCGGCATATGCAGCTGTTTCCAGCAGAAGCTGCTTGCCTATTTCCTGCTCTGCAACAGGCTTGCCTTGCATAAACTTTTCCAGTTTTTGCAGGTCTTTATTAGTATAGAAAGTAATACACTGCCCTTCGCCTCCGTCTCTTCCGGCACGTCCGGTTTCCTGATAATATCCTTCCAGACTTTTCGGGATATCATAGTGAATCACATAACGCACATCAGGCTTGTCAATCCCCATACCGAAAGCAATGGTAGCCACAATCACATCAATTTTTTCCATCAGGAAATCATCTTGGTTCTGTGTTCGTGTAGCCGAATCCATTCCGGCATGATAGGCGCGGGCATTAATCCCGTTTGCCTGAAGTATTTCAGCAAGTTCTTCCACTTTCTTCCGGCTCAGGCAATAGATAATGCCTGACTTTTCCGGGTTATTCTTGATAAACTTGATGATGTCCTTATCCACGTTTGCAGTCTTAGGACGCACCTCGTAATAAAGGTTCGGGCGATTGAAAGACGACTTGAACACTTGTGCATCCACCATACCCAGATTCTTCTGGATATCGTGTTGCACCTTTGGCGTAGCTGTCGCAGTCAATGCTATAAGCGGAGCTTTTCCAATTTCATTGATAATAGGACGAATACGGCGATATTCCGGACGGAAGTCGTGCCCCCATTCTGAAATACAGTGGGCCTCATCTACGGCATAGAAAGAAATCTTCACAGTTTTCAGAAACTCCACGTTTTCTTCTTTGGTCAAAGACTCCGGGGCTACATACAACAATTTCGTCCTTCCGGCAAGAATGTCGGACTTCACCTGATCTATCGCGCTTTTGTTAAGGGAAGAATTAATGAAATGGGCTATTCCATCCTCCTCGCTGAAATTACGCATCGCGTCGACCTGGTTTTTCATCAAGGCAATCAAAGGGGAAATCACAATGCCCGTTCCCTCCATTAACAAAGAAGGCAACTGATAGCATAAAGATTTTCCACCGCCGGTAGGCATCAACACGAAAGTATCATTACCTGCCAACAGATTTTGTATGATTGCTTCTTGATTTCCCTTAAAAGTGTCGAACCCGAAGTAGTTCTTCAGCTGGTCTGTCAAATTAATCTTCTTCCCTGCCATGATTCATTAGGTTGTTTATTGAGTTAAGCTATTAATAATGCCACTATAAAGCATTTCTTGTTTTTAAGAACTCTAACAAAGTTATAAACAACTTCTTAAATTTCAAGCATAATCCACCGAATATTTTTCAATAAAACACAAAAAAGTCAGCTTTATTTGTATTACCTTTTGATTTTAAGCACTTTGAAGTTTTGCCATATTCGTTTTTTCCAACTGACGGCGAGCATAATCCAAAGTTACCACAAGACTTTTTTTATGTTCGGAAGGGACTTCAAACATCACATCCATCATAATAGTTTCGACTATGGAACGCAAGCCACGAGCTCCCAACTTGTATTCAACAGCTTTATCCACAATGTATTCAAATACCGCATCTTCGAAAGTCAGTTCCACTCCATCCATTTCAAACAGCTTAATATATTGCTTGATAATGGAATTCTTCGGTTCTGTCAGAATAGCACGCAATGCCGTACGGTCCAAAGGATTCAGATAAGTCAGCACCGGCAAACGTCCGATTATTTCAGGAATCAAGCCGAATGACTTCAAATCCTGCGGAGCAATGTACTGCATCATATTATTCTTATCAATGGCAGCCGTATTACGTACAGCGCCATATCCTACAACATTCGTATTGAGACGCTGCGCTATCTTCTTCTCGATACCGTCGAAAGCACCTCCGCAAATGAACAGTATATTTTTGGTATTCACCGGAATCATCTTCTGGTCGGGGTGCTTACGTCCCCCCTGGGGCGGGACATTCACAACGGAGCCTTCCAACAATTTCAACAACCCCTGCTGCACACCCTCGCCGCTCACATCGCGGGTGATGGAGGGATTGTCGCCTTTACGGGCTATCTTGTCGATTTCATCTATAAACACAATGCCCTGCTCCGCTTGCGCTACGTTATAGTCCGCCACCTGCAACAGACGGGTAAGGATACTTTCGATATCCTCGCCTACGTAACCGGCTTCCGTCAGCGTGGTGGCGTCCACAATGCAGAATGGGACGTTGAGCATTTTCGCCAGCGTTTTCGCCAGCAGGGTTTTTCCTGAGCCGGTGGGGCCGGCCAGCAGAATGTTGGATTTTTCAATTTCCACATCGTCCAGGGACTTGTCGTCCAGCATGACAGCACTTTGGCGCAGGCGCATGTAGTGGTTGTACACGGCTACGGAAAGCACTTTTTTGGCGTAGTCCTGACCGATGACATACTGGTTGAGCGTAGCGCACATTTCTTCCGGTGTGGGCAGCGGGCGTTCATAGGAGGCCGGTCCGGCCGCCGTTTCCCTGAGCATGTCCGCGGCTGCCGCTTTGCGGGCCTCCGCCTGGCACATGGCGTAGGCGGAGGGTTCCATGTTCAGGATGCCGCGGATGAAGCGGGTCGCCATCGGAAGGCCTGTGTCCTTCACAATCATGTTGACGCAAATTTCAACGCAATTGTTGCAGATGTAAAAGTCTTCCGCAATCTGGATGAGTTTGTCCACCTTGTTCCCGGGCTTGCCGCAGCAGGAACAGGCAGGAAGATGAGGGGTGGAACCGGACATGGTTTTTCAGGTAGAGAGAGAAATGGCGGAGGGAAAGGGTCAGGCCTTGGTTTTTTTCTTGTCGCCCTGGTCATCAGAGTGATGCGCCAGAACTTTATCCACCAGGCCGTAGGCCACGGCTTCCTCGGCAGTCATGTAGTTGTCGCGGTCAGCATCCTTTTCAATTTGCTTTTCCGTTTTACCGGTATGTTTGGCCAGAATGCCGTTGAGGCGTTTTTTGAGGTTGAACATGAAGCCGATGGTGCGTTCCACATCTGAAGCGGTTCCCTGGGCACCTCCGGAAACCTGGTGAATCATTACGTGGGAGTTCGGCAGGCAGAAGCGTTTGCCGGGAGTTCCCGCAGCCAGAAGGACGGAACCCATGGAGGCCGCTATGCCCAGGCAATATGTATTTACGTCACAAGAGACGAATTGCATCGTATCGTAAATCGCGAGACCCGCCGTGACGGATCCTCCGGGGGAGTTGATGTAGACGTGGATGTCTTTTTTCGGGTCAGCCATCTGAAGGAACAGAAGCTGGGCAATGACGGAATTCGCCACATCGTCGTCAATAGCGGAGCCGATGAAGATAACGCGGTCTTTCAGGAGACGGGAGTAAATGTCAAAGGCACGTTCGCCGCGGCCGTCCTGCTCCACTACCATGGGCACATAGTAGGAGTTTGCGGGGGTTGATTTGGAAGATTGGTCTTGAAACATGTTTATGGAAGATTGGATGTTGTTTTTTCAATGTACGTTACCCGTCCAAAAGATGCAAAACGGGGGAGTCGGGCATGTGTGCGCCAACTCCCCCTGGTAAGGTGTTTTGTGCAGAGGAGGGGTTACTGCTCGTCTACCGTTACTTTGGCCTCTTTTGTCAGGAAGTCCAGAACCTTGGCTGTCAGCAGGCTCATTCTGATGCCATGCACGCGGCCTTCGCGCTGGAGTTCGCGAATGTAGGATTTGAGGTTCTTTTTCTGCTGGCGGGCCTGGCGGGCCACTTCGTTGTAAAGCTCCATTTCCGTGACGGCAATTTTTTCCACCTGCGCCACTTCCTGAAGCATGAAGAAGACCTTAAGGTTGCGCTTGGCCTCCTGTTTGGCTTCTTCCCGGGCTTCCTCCACAAACTTATCCATGTCCGCCGGGGCGTTTCCGCTGTACATGGCCTGCTGCATTTTCTGCTGGAGGATGCCGTACACTTCACGTTCTACGACAGCTTCCGGAAGGTTGAAGTCAAGCATGTCCGCCAGCTTTTCCGTGATCTGATCGGCCTTGGCCTCATCAATTTGCATGGCTTTGCGCTGGGCCAGGTTTTCCTTCAGGGCGGTTTTCAATTCTTCCCGGCTTTTGCCGGGAAGAACTTTTTCCGCAAAAGCATCATCCATGGCCGGAAGCTGTTTTTCCCGTACTTCTTTCACAGTGGCATGGAATACGAGTTCCTTGCCGCGCAGTTCCGTAATTGGGAAGGTATCCGGAATGGTGACGGTGATATCCTTGCTGTCACCGGCATTCAGGCCTTCCAGGGCGGAGGCGAAGCCGGGCAGGAATTGATCGTCTTCCACCTTCATCCACTGGCCGTCACGGCCTTCCAGGAAGCCTACGGGTTTGCCTACGGCTTCCGCTACGGGCTTGCCGTCCAACGTGGTTTTGAAGTCGATAATCGCCACGTCGTCTTTTTGGGCGGCGCGGTCCACAGGGGTGAATTCCGCGATTTGTTCAGCCAGGGAGTTCAGAGCTTCCTCTACGTCTGCTTCCGTTACTTCGGAAGAGGGAACCTTGACTTCGATGCCTTTGTATTCCGGTAATTCAAATTCGGGAACTACGGTCATCGTGCTGGTAGCGGTGTAGTTGCCCTGGTCATCCAGAGATTGTTCCGGCTTTCCGAAGTTGAGCACTTTCAATTTGGGGTTTTCTTCCAGAGCGGTGGAGCAGGCCGTTTCAAAAAGGGTGTCCAGCAGTTCTTCTTCAATTTCTTTCTTGAAGCGCTTTTCAATGATGGACTTGGGTGTTTTGCCGGGGCGGAAGCCGGGAAGCTTGGCTTTGGCGGCATAGGAATCTACAATGGAGGCGCGGCGCGCAGCCGTGGTTTCTGCAGGGATGGAAGCTTTCAGCGTGGCTGTGCAGTCCGGTTGAATATCAACGTTGATTTCCATAAATAATACGGTCAGTGTTAATTGAAAGTGGTTCTGTTTCAGCTCCGGGATGGCGGCAGCGGTCAAAACACGAGCGGCGATAACTTTAATGAGAGGGTATCTGGAGTGCAAGCTATTGCACAGGAATGACACAATTGCCCTCCTAAGCGCGCACGCGCACGCGATGTAATAGAATACGGGGCAACTGTGTTCTACGCGGAATCACGTCTTGACTATGCAAGAGGAAAAGTCCTTTATATCCCAAGCATTAAGTTCAGCGCTCATGATTCGTCCCGTTTTTTTGTGTGTTTCCTTTCCCTTGATAGCATGTTCGGCTGTTTTGGCCCAGGATGAAACTTCCCTTAACAGAGGCGCCTATGGTTCCGTGATGACTCCGGAACAGGTAATGCGGGAACTGGGGCCGGGCACGGGGCTTCTTCCCGGTGACCAGGCGTATGAGGGGCGGCCTGTGAAGAGCGTTTCCGTGCGGTACAGAAGCACCGGCAAGACCGTGTCCGAAGACCGTCTGAAAAATTTGCTGGCTACGCAGCCGGGCACCAGTTATTCCCCGGAAGTGGTCAACAAGGACTTGGAACGGTTGTTGGAAAGCGGTCTGGTAGGCGGCAATACAACAGTAGCCGTGGAGCCTTCCGGCGACGGCGTGGCGGTGGTGTTTGAAATGGCGGCCCAGAATCTGCTGGGCGGCGTGGGGTTCCGCGGCAATACCGCGTTCGACAACAGGGACCTCTCCGAGGAATGCGGGCTGAAGGGGGGGGAAGCTCTCAGCGACAAGGCCCTGAGCAGCGCTATTGCCAAGTTGCGCACTTATTACCAGGAAGCTCGGTATCCGGATGTACGTGTTTCCTATTTTTACCAGAAAACGGAACGGCCCGGCTTTGTGGATGTGGTCTTCGACATTAACGAAGGAAAAAAGGCCAATATTATCAAGATTGACTTTGTGGGCAATGAACACATCAGCGCCAAGGATCTCCGACAGGTGATGAAAACCAAGGAGAAGGGCTGGTTGACCTGGATTACCAAATCCGGACGCATTGACCGTGAACAAGTGGAGGACGATCTGGCGGAATTGGTGACTTATTACCGCAATAAAGGTTATCTGCGCGTCAAGCTGGACAAGGTGGAATATTTTGACGCCGGCAAAGGCAATGAGCAGAAGCTGACGATGAGAATTACCCTTACCGAGGGGCGCCGCTACAAGGTCAACCAGGTTGCCTTCGGCCCCACCAAGGTGTTTACGGCCCAGGAACTGATTCCTGGCCTGAGCATGTACAACGGGGATACCTATTCCGCCCAGAAAGTGGCCGACGACGTGACGATGATCCGCCGTTATTACGGTTCCCGGGGGTATGCGGACGCCTCCGTGCGTCCGGACATTCAGGAAGTGGGTGTTGATCCCAAGACAGGTTACGGACAAATCAACATCGTGTACCATGTGACGGAAGGCAATCCCTACCGCGTAGGCAATATCCGCCTGACCGGGAATAACCGCACGAAGGATTACGTCATCCGCCAGGAACTTCCCCTCCAGTCCAATGACCCCATGAACGCCGTGGATTTGGATACCGCCCAGAAGCGCCTCCAGAACCTGAACTATTTTGACATGGTGGACGTAGCCCAGGTGGGATCCACGCGGCCCGGCTACCGTGATATCAATATCGAGGTGGCGGAAAAACGTACGGGGTCCCTGAATATCGGCGTGGCATTTTCCTCTATTGAAAGCGTTTACCTGTTCGCAGGCATCACCCAGTCCAATTTTGACATGTATGACTGGTCCTCTTTCGTGGGCGGCGGCCAGCGTTTCGCGATTAACGCCCGTGTCGGTTTTGAAACGCAGGATGCCAGTATTTCCTGGGTGGATCCGTGGTTCCTGCACCGCAAGCTGGCCTTCGGGACGGAAATCTTCTACAGCAATTCCACATATTTTTCCGATTATTACGACCAGCAGAACTATGGCTTTGCCATTTCTCTCCGCAAGCCGATCGGGGAACTGGATTACGTGAAACTGGAATACCGCCTGGAACAGTACCGTATTGACGCCGAAGGGAACGCCCCTATCTTCTTCTGGCAACAGGACGGAGACTACCTGCGCAGCCATGTGGAACTTTCCTACACCATTGATACCCGCGACGCGCAGATTTTTCCCCGCAAGGGAGGCAAATTTGAAGTGCTGGCCGGTTATTCCGGCCTGGGCGGCGATGTGCATACATACAATTTCGGCGTGAATGGCTCCTATTACTGGAATTTGCGCGGAGACACCATTTTCAGCATCAATGCCGGTGCGGCTACCGTGGATTCCTATGGCAACCACGATGTGCCCATTTTTGAGCGCCTCTACCTCGGCGGGCCATACAACATGCGCGGTTTCCGTTTCCGGGACGTGGCGCCGTACAATCCCGCCCTGAGCGGTGATGAGACGATGGGCGGCCGTTCCTCCTTCTTCTGCCAGTTTGAATATTCCATTCCTGTGATTGAAGAAGTGCGCGTCGCGGTGTTTTATGACATCGGTTTTGTCAACGGAGATTCTTTTGACTTCAGCACGTCCAAAATAGTTTCCGACTACGGGATCGGCCTGCGCCTGAACCTGCCCATCGGTCCGCTGGCAGTGGACTATGCCATTCCGATTCAGAAGAACAACGCCATTGACCGCGGAGGACAATTCCAGTTCTATCTCAATTATTCCTATTAATTACGTTTGATAATTTCTCTACCGTTTGACGACATGAGTAATTTCCGCATTTTTATCCTGGCGTTTCTGGTGGTGGTGCTGGTCGTTCTGGGAATGATTTATGTGAATATTTCTTCAAGAATGGATGTGATTCAGCAACAGCAGCAGATGGCCTCCGCTCCGGTACCTGTCAATCCCTCCCCGTATCTTCCGATGCCCACGCAGGCTCCTGCCTCCGCCGTTCAGCCGGTGGTGGTGGCGGATCCTGTGGTGAGCGAGGAACTGGCTCATGTCTCGGCGGAGCTGGAACGGATGAAGAAGGAGAATGAAGAACTGAAGAAGCGTCATGCCCTGGCGGAGGAAGAACGCGATTTGTTGGAACGTCAGAGCATGGAAAAGGGAGATCCCCGGCTGCAATGGCTTAATGAAATCAAGGATGCGGAGCAGGTGGGCCGTGTGACGGAATACTACCGTGACGCCAACCTGGTCCTGTTCCAGTCCATCGGCCAACCTGACTTGAAAGTGGGGCAGGAACTGGGAATCCGCAGACGCGGGAGCATTTTCGTATCCCTGATTATCGACGGAGTTGACCCGGACGGGAAAGTGTTCCAGTCCTACGTGAAGCGTAATACGCTTTTTGATAATAATGACAAGGAACCTATCAAGCCGGGGGATGAAGTCATTGTTCCGCCTGCGAGCTGGCAGGAAAACATGACGCAACAAGACAAGTCCGGTATGGCTTCTCCCTCTGCCCCCGTCCCCGCGGAAGCCCCCAACCCGGTGATGATTCCCATGGAGCCGTGATGCGGATCCGTATTTAGCCAAGCCAAGTAAAGAGAAGTGCACCTGAGAGAAAGATTGCAATCGGGCGCCGGTCCCAGCCTGTCCTTTGAATTTTTCCCGCCCAAAAACGAGCAGGCAGCATCGGCCTTGTACCAGACTATCCGTGAACTGGAGCCTTACCGCCCCAGTTTCGTCAGCGTGACGTATGGTGCAGGGGGCTCCACCCGCGAGCTTACCCGCGAAGTGGTGTTGCGCATCCAGCATGAATCCCGTATTCCTACGGTGCCCCACCTTACTTGCGTAGGGCATAGCCGGGAGGAGGTATGGAATATCCTGGACCAATACGCCCGGGCTGGAGTGCGGGCCGTTCTTGCACTTCGGGGAGATCCTCCCCGGGGAGCGAAGGATTACAACCGCGATGCGGATGTTTTTCGCCATGCGGCGGATCTGGTGACGTTTATCCGTGAATATAATGAATCCGGCCGTCACCCGGATCCGGATGGATTCGCCATAGGCGTGGCCGGCTTCCCGGAAGGTCATCCGGCCACTCCCAACCGTCTGCGCGAGATGGATTTCCTGAAAGCCAAGGTGGATGCCGGCGCGGATTATATCTGCACCCAGCTGTTTTTTGACAATCATTCTTTCCTGGATTACCGGGAACGCTGTCTGCTGGCCGGCATCAAGGTGCCTATCCTGGCGGGAATCATGCCTGTGACCAGCCTGTCCGGCATGAACCGCATGGCAGAGCTTTCCGGAGGCACCTGTTTTCCGGCCAGGCTGCTTAAGGCGCTGAAGCGTGCGGGTTCCAATCCGGACGCTATTCAGGAGGTAGGCATCCAATACGCCTCCAGCCAGTGCGCCGAACTGTTGGATTCCGATGTGGACGGCATTCATTTTTATACGCTTAACCAGAGCCGGGCAACGCGGGAAATTTACAGGAATCTGGGACTGAAGGATTCCCTGCAGCTTTTGGAACATGGCGAAGATAAGTAAAAAGCTGATTGATTTGGTTGGGACAACACGGTAGAACCCTCTTCAACATATTATGGATATCAAGGATATTAAACGGGCCATGGACAATATGCCGATGGGCGACGGAAGTGCGTTTGCGGAAATTTCCGTCGGCCCGGCCAAGCATGAACAGTTTTTGGATGAACATTACGGCAAGGTTGCGCTGGTTGTGTTGCTATGCGTCCTTGGGGCTGCCGGATGGATTATTTATAATGGCGTGCAGGATTCCATGGAAAGAAAGGCAGGCGCCGCTCTGGTGGCCGCTATGCCGGAATCCCCGGCAACCGGGGAAATTTCCCTGGACGAACAGGGGCTTCAGCAGGTGGTGGCTGACTTTGACAGTTCCCGCGCCGCCGTCACTGCCTCTTACCTTCAGGCCATTGCCTTGTGGAACGCCGGCAAGGAGGATGAAGGCGTGGCCAAAATGAAAGCTTTTATTGATTCCGCTCCCACGGAGGAATGGAAAGCCCAGGCTTCCGTTACCCTGGCCTGCCGTCTGATGAACCGGGGGAAAGCGGATGAGGCGGAAGGGTTGTTCCGTTCCGTGGTGGATGCGGGAGATCCTACTTTTTCCGGTTTTGCCACCATGTGCCTGGGGGACATTGCCCGGGCTAAGAAAGACAATGCCGCCGCAGGCGCCTTTTACCGTGAACTGGCGGAGAAATTTCCGGCCAGTGCATTTGCCTTGCAGAGCGGAGGCTACCTGCTGCGCAAGAGCCTGTTTGATATCCAGAGTCCCGTTCGTATTGAGCCTGTGGTAGAACAGAAGTAATCCTACGGACGTTTCCGAAGTTTTCCGGAAGATGAACGCTTTTTCCATCCGCATGTCTGTTTTTTTACAGTGCATGCGGATTTCCGTATTCAGGAACGCCGGAACAGGGGGGTAATGAAAAGCCTGCTGCGCGCGTAGCTGTTATGATTCCGGGAATTCCGTTCAGGACTGTGACATATTTAAACAAATCATCAAGGGATTCCGCGCTTACCGGATGTAACCGGGCTGCCGGTGTTAATCCTTATTTTTTATCTCATGAACAGGCATATTAAATCATTCTGGCTTCTTCCCCTGGCGGGAATGACGCTTTCTTTCATGCCGTCCTGCACGACGGACAGCTACGGGAACAGTTCCGTAACGCCCGGTGGAGCCGCCGCCATCGGTGTGGGGGCGCTGGCTGCCGGCGCTGCTATTGGGGCGGCTGTCCAGCATGACCGTGACAAGGACAGGTACCGCAATGACTGGCGCCACCATAATCCTCCTCCTCCGCCTCCCCGTCCGCCTCATCGCCCCCAATGGCGGAGGTAAGAAGGGAGCGTGCGTGTAAGGGCGGCGATATTTTGGTTCGGCAGGGGGCCGGGAGGCGACGCGTTTTTCCGGTCTGCCCCTTTGCTGAAATCTCAGACCCGCCGTATGCCGCGGAGCGCCCAGGTCATGCGTTGTCTGGCGCTTTCCGGATCATTGAGGATAGAACCCAGCAAGTCGAGAACGGGCCGAGCTGCTTTGGAGTCGTGCACTTGGAGCTGTCCGGAAAGGATAAAGGGGGCTCCCCCGCAGCAGACAAGGTAAATGAGGATGTTCATGGGGTCTCCCATGAGCACGGATCCTTCCTGCTGGGCTTCCCGTATGGTTTCCAGCAGCACAAGGGGATGGCGCGTATGGATTCCTGAAATGAAACGGATGGCCGCCTGTTCCCCTGCCAGGGCGTCCAGAACCAGCTGGGCAATGAATTGGCCGTGACGCAGCAGGAACTCCATGACGTCTCCCAGGATGGCTTCCAGTTTTTCAAAGGCCGGAAGATGAATGTTGGCATGGGTCCTGATGCCGGTGAACAGAGGTTCGTACCAGCGTTCCAGAAGCTCGGTCAGAAAAGCTTCCCGGTTGCCGAAGTGATAGACAAAGCTCCCTGTATTGGTGCCGGCCCGCAGGGACAGGCCGCGAACGGTAAGGGCGCGCAGCCCGGATTCCCCGACAATCATGGCACCCGTATTGAGCAGGTGCTCTCTGGTGGATTTCCGTTTGGGCATGAAGGTGAAGCTTGAACCTCCATGTGTGCCCCTTATCGGCCTGCAAGGCAAGGACTCGTTATGTCTGTTGCTGTAAAAAGCGGAACCGGGGCTCATCCTCTCCCCGGTCCCGCCGCCGGAGTCCTGAATGAATCAGGAGGTTGCTTTCAATTCCTTCCGCCGGGAGGCAATCCAGCGGGAGAAGAGTTTGGCCGTGGCCGGAATGATAAGCAGGTTCAGGATGGTGGCTGTCACCAGCCCGCCGAACTGGACGATGGCCAGGGGGCCGAGCAGTTCGCCTCCGGGCTGGTCAATGGCCCAGATCAGCGGGAGCAGCCCCAGCACGGTAGTCAGGGAAGTCATGATGATGGGGACCACGCGTTCCAGAGAACCTTCCCGTATGGCTTCCGCGGGTTCCATCCCCTGATGTTCTAGGGCCCGGTACCTGTTGAGCAGAATCAGGCCGCTGCGGATGGCGAAGCCGATGACGGTCACGAACCCCACAATGGAAGCCACGGAAAGAATGGGAGGAATGTAAGTTCCTCCAAACAGGGAGGACAGCGTACCGGGGGAGGCAAGGAAAACGGCTACGATGCCGCCCACCAGGCACAGCGGTATGTTCACCAGAGTCAGCATGGCGCGCCGGACGCTTCCCAGTGCGGAGGAAAGGAGCAGTACGATGAGCACCATGACGATGGCGCCCAGGACGTAAAGCCGTTGTGATGCGGATTCCCGTGCTTTGATAGTGCCGTCATAGTCTACGGTACAGCCCATGGCGTTCATTACCGGGTCCAATTGTTCCCGACAGGCTTTCGCGAGGTCTCCCAGGTTGGAATTGGGGGAGGGATTGCAGGAAATCATGGCTTTCCGCATGGTGTTGTCCCTCAGGATGAGGTTGGAAACTTCCTCCCGGTACACCTGTGCCACGTCGTCCAGGCGCACGGTTTTTTTATTGGGGGAAATGAGTTCCAGGTTTTTGACATCTTCCATGGACGTTTTAAGTCTGGGGTCAATGCGCAGGACAATGTTCCAATGGTCCTGGTTTTTGATGACTTCTCCCAGTTTCTGTCCGTTCATGGCCGTGGAAACCTGTTCCGCAGCATTCGCCATGGTCAGGCCGTAGGAAGCCAGGGCTTCCTGATTGTATTGCACGCGAATGGTATCCACCATAATTTCCCGGTTGGCGCGTGCATCCGCCACTTCCGGCATGTTCTCCAGAATTTCCTTGGCTTTCCGGGCCGCCAGGCGGAGCTGGGGCAGCTCCGTGCCGTAAATGTTGATGGCGATTTCCGAGTTGGAGCCGGACAGAGCGGAACTGATGCGATGGGCCAGCGGATAGCCGATCATGGAGCTGGTGCCGGGGATGCCGTCAATGCATTTCTTGATGGCGGCGCGCAATTCTTTCTGGTCTTTCTTCAGATCCACGCGCACGAGCAGCTCGGAGGCGCTGACGGGTTCTGCGTGTTCGTCGTTTTCCGCGCGTCCCGTGCGCTGGGTGACACTGAGAACCCCCGGAATCTGTTCAATATCTTTCATCACTTTCCGGGAGATGCGCTCCGTTTCATCCAGGGAAGTTCCCGGCACCGTACTGACGAAGACTGTGTAGCAATCCTCGTTGAACGGCGGCAGGAAACTGGTTCCGAACGTGGAACCCAGCCACAGGGCCAGCAGCGTAATGGCCGTCATGATGGCGCAGACCGTTTTGGAAAAGCGCAGGCAGAATTCCAGGATGGGGGCATAAATGCGTTTAATGAGGCGGGAGCTGAAGGAATCCCCGCTTTCCAGAGTAGCGGCGTTTTTGCTTTTCTTGAACCATATGTAACAGAGAACCGGAGTAATGGTGACAGCTACAATAAGAGAAGAAAGCAGGGCCAGCATGTAGGAGATCCCCAGGGGCCGGAAAAACTGGCCTTCCAGACCGGACAGGAAGAGCACCGGAGTGAATACCAGCAGGATGATGACGGAGGAGAAGGAAATGGAGCCTACGATTTCGCTCTTGGCTTTCATCAGAACCTCATACTTGCTCTTGCGCTTATCTTTCTGCAGGGCGGCGTTCCTGTTCAGGTGCCTCCAGGCTATTTCCACGAAGATAATGGCGTTGTCCACCACGTCTCCCACGGCTACGGCAAGGCCGCCCAGGGTCATGATGTTGATGGCCAGCCCGAAGACGGGGAACATCATCATCCCGAACAGGATGGACAGGGGCATGGAAATCAGCGTGATGATGGCCGTGCGAAGGTTCAGCAGCGTCAGGAAGATGACGATCATGACCACCGCTCCGGCAATGAGGAGGGTTTCCGTGCCGTTATCCAGGGACATTTCAATAAAATCCGCCTGCCGATAGGCTGCGGTGTGCAGTTTCATTCCCTTGGGAAGCTGGCTTTGACTGAATTCCCTGACGGCTGCATCCACGGCCTGTGTCAGGGCCAGAGTATTGGCTCCCGGCACCTTCTGCACGGAAAGCACTACGGCGTCTTCCCCCATAAATCCGGCATCTCCCCGCCGCGGCGCACCGTCTATCTTGACTTCCGTCACATCCTGGAGCCGGAGTATTCCGGAGGCATGGTCCGGAACCAGGGCGCGGTTGAGCTGTTCAATATTGGCGGTGCGGGTATCCTGCTGGATGGGGAGTTCCTGCCCGGCTACATCCTCCAGATACCCTGCGGGGACGGAAGATTGGGATTCCTGAATAGCCGTTTTCAGGCTGGAAAGGTCCACCCCGGCCAGTTT
>ENA-UESD01002069-UESD01002069.1-human-gut-metagenome-genome-assembly--contig:-NODE-2069-length-14869-cov-3.650284_pt1 | contig 14869 bp, 9 predicted proteins | sample MGYA00242985_ERZ507986 | MGnify/ENA primary metagenome ERZ507986 (study PRJEB26167, sample SAMN06115408) | human gut metagenome | host: Homo sapiens | place: China:Guangxi | collected 2016-04-06... | reverse complement strand
GTCTGTGTATGACAAGAGCAAGGACCTGATATATCCCGGCCGCACGCTCTTCGGCGCCAAGCCGCCGAAAGGCCAGGAGCTGGACGATCATTACTTCGGCAGCATCAAGCCGCGCGTTGCGGCGTTCATGAAGGATCTGGACGAGGAGCTCTGGAAGCTCGGCGTTTACGCCAAGACGGAGCACAACGAAGTGGCGCCCGCGCAGCACGAGCTCGCGCCGGTGTTCACGACCGGCAACATCGCTGCCGACCAGAACCAGCTGACGATGGAGATCATGCAGAAGGTGGCCGCGCGCCACGGCATGGTCTGCCTGCTGCACGAAAAGCCGTTTGCCGGCGTCAACGGTTCCGGCAAGCACAACAACTGGTCCCTGACCACCGACACCGGCATGAACCTGCTCGAGCCCGGCGAGACGCCGGCCGAGAACGCACAGTTTTTGCTCTTCCTGTGCGCGGTGATCCAGGCGGTGGATGATTATCAGGATATGCTGCGCATCAGCGTGGCGTCGGCCGCGAACGACCACCGTCTCGGCGCGAACGAAGCGCCCCCGGCCGTCGTGTCGATGTACGTCGGCGACGAGATCGAGAGCATTCTCGACGCCATCGTCAACGAGACGCCCTATGCCGGACAGGAAAAGGAGCTGCTGAAGATCGGCGTGCATGCGCTGCCGCGTTTCCCCAAGGACACGACCGACCGCAACCGCACCTCTCCGTTTGCGTTCACCGGCAACAAGTTCGAGTTCCGTATGCCCGGTTCCTCGGCCTCCATTTCCGGCATCAACGTCGTGCTCAACACGGCGGTCGCCGAGAGCCTCGAGCAGTTTGCTGACGCGCTCGAGGGCAGCAAGGACTTTGAGGCCGACCTGCAGGCGCTCATCCGCAGCGTGCTCATCAAGCACAAGCGCATCCTCTTCAACGGCAACGGCTATGACGACGCCTGGCTGGCGGAGGCCGAGCGCCGCGGCCTGCTGAACCTGCGCACGACGCCGGAAGCGCTGCCGTATTACCTCGCCGACAAGAACGTGGCGCTGTTCACCAAGCACCGTGTCTATACCCGCACCGAGATGGAGGCCCGCTACGAGATCCACCTCGAAAACTACAGCAAGGTGCTCAACATTGAGGCGCTGACGATGCTCGAGATGGCGCGGCGCGACATCATGCCCGCCGTCAGCAGCTATCTGCGCGAGCTGTCCGAGACCGCTGCGGCGATCCACGCTGCGTCCGTCACGGCGGACTGCTCGTATGAGGAGAGCATCATCCCTGAAATGTCCGCGCTGTTGGGCGATGCCTACCGCAAGGTCCGCCGCCTGGATGAGGCGCTCATGGGCGCCAAGACCGTCGAGGGCAGCCAGGCGCTGGCCAACTACTACCGCGACAAGGTCTTCTCCGCCATGGCGGAGCTGCGCATCACGATCGACCAGCTCGAGACCATGACGCCGTCCGACAAGTGGCCGGTCCCGTCCTATGGCGACCTGCTGTTCAGCGTGCGGTAAAAAACGCTTACTCTTTCTTTTTTCTCTCTTCTTTCATTTTCATACTTCTGTCAAAAGCATTGACGGAGAAAAGTAGCACGGGCGATCATTTCCAGCGAGTGCGGGACGGTGCGAGCCGCATAACAGAGCCTGTGTGAAGAACACTCCCGAGCTGCAACCTGAACGGGCGAGAGCCTCAGTAGGTGCGCCGTCAAAGCCGGACGTTATCCCGGTGCGGTTTGTTAGAACCCGTGAGAAGTAAAATAGGTGGCACCACGATACGCAGCTACTCGTCCTATTGTTGGATGGTAGCTGCGTATTTTTTGATATATTCAGGAGGAAAAAATCATGTGTTCCATCATCGGTTATCTCGGCTCGTCCATCTCCGCGCAGGATCTGCGCGCCGGCTTTGACAAGACCATTTCCCGCGGCCCGGACGATACGCGCATGCTGCATATCGGCGCGGCGACGCTCGGCTTCCACCGCCTGGCCATTATGGGCCTGCACCCGGAGGGGATGCAGCCGTTCACGCGGGATGGAAGCGCGCTCGTGTGCAACGGCGAGATCTACGGCTTCCGGCCCATCCGCGAGCGGCTCATCGCTGAGGGCGAGACGTTCGAGAGCGAGTCCGACTGTGAGATCCTGCTCCCGCTCTACGAGCGCGAGGGGCTGGACATGTTCCGCGGACTGGATGCGGAGTTTGCCATGGTCATCTATGATGCCAGGCGCGGCGGCCTTGTCGCGGCGCGCGACCCCATCGGCATCCGCCCGCTGTACTACGGCTATGACGCCGAGGGCGCGATCGTCTTTGCCAGCGAGGCGAAAAACCTCGTCGGCCTCGTGCACGATGTGATGCCGTTTCCTCCCGGACACTATTATGCCGACGGCAAGTTCACCTGCTACCGCGACATGACGCAGGTGGATGCCGTCTGCGAGGACGATCTGGAGACCGTCTGCACCCACATCCGTGAAAAGCTCATCGCCGGCGTGGAAAAGCGGCTGGATGCCGACGCGCCGCTCGGCTTTCTGCTCTCCGGTGGTCTGGACAGCAGCCTCGTGTGCGCCATCTCGGCAAAGCTGCTCAAAAAGCCCATCCGCACGTTCGCCATCGGCATGTGCAGCGACGCCATCGACCTGAAGTACGCCCGCGAGGTGGCAGAGTATCTGCACGCCGACCACACCGAGGTCATCATCACGCCCGAGGACGTCATCCAGGCGCTGCCGGAGGTCGTGGCGCTGCTCGGCACGTATGATATCACGACCATCCGCGCGAGCATCGGCATGTACCTCGTCTGCAAGGCCATCCACGAGCAGACCGACCTGCGCGTGCTGCTCACAGGCGAGATCTCCGATGAGCTCTTCGGCTATAAGTACACCGACTTCGCGCCCAGCCCGGAGGCGTTTCAGGAGGAATCCGCCAAGCGCATCCGCGAGCTGCATATGTACGATGTCCTGCGCGCCGACCGCTGCATCTCCGTCAACAGTCTCGAGGCCCGCGTGCCGTTCGGTGATCTGGACTTCGTACAGTATGTCATGTCCATCGACCCGGCCAAGAAGTGCAACGTCTACGGCAAGGGCAAGTATCTGCTGCGCCACGCCTTTGAGGGCGACTGGCTTCCGCACGATATCCTCATGCGCGAGAAGGCGGCCTTCAGCGACGCGGTCGGCCACTCCATGGTCGACGATCTCAAGGCGTACGCCGAGCAGAAGTACACGGACGAGGAATTTGAGACCCTGCGCCGGAGGTACGACTTTGCGCAGCCGTTCACCAAGGAATCGCTGCTCTACCGTGAACTGTTTGAGCAGTATTACCCCGGTCAGGCGCACATGATCGTCGATTTCTGGATGCCGAACAAATCGTGGGACGGCTGCGACGTGGACGACCCGTCCGCGCGCGTGCTCGCAAACTACGGCGACAGCGGAAAGTGAGGAGCATATGGACGACACTGCGCTGCGCATCCGCACCGCGCGCCTGAGCGACGCGCCCGTGCTGCTGAAAATTTACGCGCCGTATGTGGAAAAGACGGCCATTACGTTCGAGTGCACCGTGCCGGATATCGAGGAATTTGCCGCGCGTATGCGCGCCACGCTCCGCCGCTATCCGTACCTGGTCGCGGAGCGCGGCGGCGAGATCGTCGGCTATGCCTACGCCGGGCCGTTCGGCAGCCGCGCCGCCTATGACTGGGCGGTGGAGATGAGCATTTACCTGCGCGAGGATCAGCGGCACCGGGGGACGGGCAAGCGGCTGTACGCCGCGCTCGAGGCGGTGCTGCGCGCGCAGAACATTCAGAATCTCTATGCCTGCATCGGCTGCCCGGACGGGGCGGACGACGCGCACCTGACGCGAAACAGCGCGCAGTTTCATGCGCATCTCGGCTATCGGCTCGTCGGGGAGTTTCCGCGCTGCGGGTATAAATTCGGCACCTGGTACTCCATGGTCTGGATGGAAAAGTGCATCGGCGCGCACGAGGCGCAGCCTGCGCCCGTGCGCCCGTTCCCGGAGCTCAGCCCGGCGGAGCTGGAAGCCATTTTGGACCGTGCATAAAGCCGCGGGCCGTTTCCGATCTGGAAACGGCCCGTGCTTTTTTTATCGCTTTTGCAGCAGTTCATACGCGCCCAGCAGCATCTGCGCCGCCTCGGCGCGCGTGAGGGACGCCGCACAGTCGCTGCCGGCCGGATACACGCCGCAGGATGTCAGACTTGACACGGCGGCGCACGCCCAGTCGGGAATATAGTCGCCCTCGAGCGCGGCGGCGGGGGAGGGGTCGAGGAAGTTGCTGAGCATGACGGCAGCCTCGGCTGCCGTGATGCCGCGCTGTGCATCGAATACGATTGCCGTACCGTCGGAGTAGCCGGTGATGTCGCCGTTCATGACCGCGGTCGCAACGTAGGTCTTGGCCCAGGCGGGGATCTGCTCGTCGTCGCCGAAACCGGTCGAGAGCACGCCCTGCAGCATCGAAGTGCCGGTCAGGTGCGTGCACATGGCCAGAAATTCATCGCGCGGCATGGGGCTGTCGGGGTCGAAGAGATACTGCCCGCCGACCTGCCGGCCGACGCACAGCCCCTGCTCGGCGAGCATGACGGCGGCGTATTCCTCCGGGCGGCCGGCCATGTCGCTGTAGGTGACGGCCGGCTTCTGCTTCTTGATGGAGATGATGACGGTCGCCTCCTGCGATTCGTTGCCGCTGCTGTCGGCGGCGCGGAAGCCGAAGTAGTCGCGCCCGCGCTTGCCGTCGGCGGGGGTATAGACGAACGTGCCGCTGTCGGTGAGCGTTACCGTGCCCTTGATGGGCTCGGTCGTGATGCGGAAGGTGAGCGGGCTGCCGTCGGGCGCATTTGCGCTCAGTGTGCCGCCGATGGACGTGCCGCGGAATGTGGTCAGCTCCAGATTTTCGGCCACGGGCGCGGTGTCGGCCGCGGCCTGCTCGGCAAAGCCGGCCGGGACGAGCGCCGCACAGAGCGCCAGCGCGCACACGGCCGCAAGAATTTTCTGCTTCATAATGCAAAACCTCCGTGCAAATGTAGGCTGCTCCTAGTTTGCACGGAGGTGGTGGAAATATGCGTTTTGGCCTTATTCGGTCCGCAGGGCGACGACCGGGTCTTTTTTCGCTGCCATGCCCGACGGGATGAGGCCCGCGATGAACGTCAGCGCCATGCTGATGAGGATCAGCAAGATCGCGCCGAGCACCGGCAAAATGGCGCTCAGGGTCGGCAGGCCGGTCAGATGGTGCACGATGAGGTTGATGGGGATCAGCAAAATCAGTGTACACAGGATGCCCATCACGCCGGCTGTGAAGCCCTCAATGAGCGTCTCGGCGTTGAACACGCGCGAAATGTCCTGCTTGCTCGCGCCGATGGAGCGCAGGATGCCGATCTCCTTCGTGCGCTCGAGCACGGAGATATAGGTGATGATGCCGATCATGATCGACGACACGACAAGCGAGATGGCCACGAAGCCAATGAGCACGTAGCTGATGGCGTTGATGATCGTCGTGATGCTGCTCATGAGTAGGCCGACATAGTCGGTGTAGCTGATCTGATCGTTCTCGGCGGCGTCGGCGTTGTAGTCGTCGATGCACGCGGAGATCTGATCCTTGTTCTCAAAGCTCGAGGCGTAGATGTTGATGGCGCTGGGGGAGTCCTTATCGACGTAGCCGAGCTTTTTCAGGTTGTTGTTGTAGGTCGAACCGCTGGCCGACGAGGCGACGTAGTTGTCGTACACATCCGCATACTGGCTGCTGCTGATGCCTTTGGCACTGATGGCGGAGATGACTTCCTGCGAGGTCATGCCGCTGTAGGCCTTGACGGTCTCCTGCTGCATCTGCATGGAGAGGATCGCGCGCATATACGGCCGGAAGAAGCGGATAAACGTCTCGTCGTCCATGACGTCGATCATTTCCTTCATCTGCTGCGCTGTTTTGCCGCTGGCCTCAAAGACGCCGTTGTCGGCCATCTCTTTGGCGTCGTCGCGGGTGAAGGTCTCCATGGTCTGCGTGAGCGCGGCGTCAAGCGTGGTGTCGTCCGGCGCGGTCATGCACTTGCGGTAGACGGTTGCGCGGTCGTCCACGCTCAGCTTGTTGAGATAGGCCTGCGCGGCGGCAACTTTCTGGTCGGTCGTGGCGGTCGCGGCGTTCGGGAACGCAGAGCCGGTGAACACGTCCACGTCCGGGTTTGCCAGCTGCTTCTGGATGATCTCGGTGCTGTCGGCCTGCTCGATGGCGTAGTCCGTCAGGGCGGAGGTGTAGCCGATGGAACCATAGGTGCTGCTGGTCACGCTGCCCTTGGCCGGGCGCACGATGCCGACGATCTTGAGCTGCACGCCCACGGAATCGTTGTTGTAGAGCTGGTGCAGTCCGTCGGCCGTCTGGCTGATGTCCGTGTAGCCGGAGCCGCTGGCCACATAGCCCTCCGACGGGAGGATGAGCTTGAAGCTGCGGCCGCACAGATCTTCATAGCTCCAGCTGCTTTGCGTCGTGTCGATCTGCTTTTTGTTCATGGACTGCATCATGGCGTTGCTGATGTCGTCCATGCTCTCGAGCCCGAGGGCGTAGAGCGTCAGGTCGGAAATTTCATTGTTTTTGTCCACAACGAGCACGACCTCGTTGTAATTTTGCGGCCAGGAGCCATAGATCACGTCGTACTGGTTTTGCGTCGAGGCGCTCACGAGCGCGCCGTCCTCGCCGGACAGCAGCTCCTGCCAGACGTTGAAGCCGGAGTAGAAGCCGCCCATGGAGTCAAAGTAGGACGAGTAGTCGCCGCCGTACATGGACTTCATGACGTTTTGCAGCAGCTCGGTCGTGTCGGCCTTGATGACGGTGCCGTTGGGGTCCTCGGTATAGACGGCGAAGCCCATGTCATACGTGTACTGGATGCCGCTGATATAGTCGTGGATCTTGTTGTCGGGGTTTTCGAGATATTTTTTGAACTCCGGCAGGTTGTTCGACTGGCCGGTCGCGCTGCTGACCATGGAGTTGAGCATGCTGTACATGACCGTGTTGGCGTAGACCTTATCGAGGTCGTGCGCATCCGCACTGTCATCCTTTGCGCCCGACATGGCCGAGAGCATCCCGGACATGTCCACGGGGTTTGCCTCGATCGTCAGCGGGTAGGACGAGAGCGTCTGCTCCTGCACGGTGTCGATGTAGGACTGAAAGCCGTGCGAGAGCGACAAAATGAGCGCGATGCCGATGATGCCGATCGAGCCGGCGAATGCGGTGAGCAGGGTGCGGGCCTTTTTCGTCATAAGGTTGTGCAGCGACAGGCTCATGGCCGTTGCAAAGCTCATGGACGTGTGCTCCTTGACCTTGACCGTTACGGGTGCGGACGTCTCGGATTCCGTGCAGGGGTTATCGTCGCCGACGATCTTGCCGTCGAGCAGGCGCACGGTGCGCGTGGCGTATTTCGATGCCAGCTCCGGGTTGTGCGTGACCATGATGATGAGCTTATCTTTTGCGATCTCCTGCAGCAGATTCATGATCTGCACGCTCGTCTCGCTGTCGAGCGCGCCGGTCGGTTCGTCGGCGAGCAGAATGTCGGGGTTGTTGACGATGGCGCGCGCGATGGCCACGCGCTGCATCTGGCCGCCGGACATCTGGTTCGGCGCTTTGTCGAGCTGGTCGCCCAGGCCGACCTTTTCCAGCGCCTCGACGGCGCGCGCGCGCCGCTCCTCACCGGAGACGCCCGAGAGCGTCAGCGCGAGCTCAACGTTGGCCAGCACGCTCTGGTGCGGGATGAGGTTGTAGCTCTGAAAGACAAAGCCGATGGAGTGGTTGCGGTACGTGTCCCAATCGCGGTCGTCGTACTCCTTTGTGGAGCGGCCGTTGATAATGAGGTCGCCGGAGGTGTAGCGGTCCAGGCCGCCGATGATGTTCAGCAGCGTGGTCTTGCCGCAGCCGGACTGGCCCAGGATCGCAACGAACTCGTTTTCACGAAAGGCAATGTTGATGCCCTTGAGTGCTTCGACCTGCGTCGTGCCGGCCTCGTAGACTTTGGTGATGTTCTTCAGTTCCAGCATGGGTGGGATGCTCCTTTATATGGATGCCGCGCGGCGGCGCAGCCTTAGATACTAATTAAAAAAGTATTAGGACATAATGATAAGCGCCGCACGGGCATCCGTCAAGCGCCGGCGCGCCGGTTTTGCAGAATTTTAACTATTTATTCACAAACAAACCCGATACAATTTCCCTGCGTCTGCTGTTGAAACATTGGGGAATGTCTGCTATAATATTTGCCTGCCCGGATAAGGGGCCTGAACATGATAAATGGAGAGCTTGGAATATGAAAATTGTGATCGTAGGCGCTGGCCGCGTGGGCTATGCCATTGCGGAGCAGCTCCTGACAGAAGGGCATGACATCACCGTCGTCGAGAGTGACCCGGAGCGCGCTGCCTATATCTCTTCCACGCTGGATGTGATCGTGGTCGAGGGCCGCGCGAATGTGGATCAGCTGCGCATTGCCAACGTTGCGGACGCCGACCTGCTCATCGCCGCGACGACCTCGGACGAGACGAACCTCATCAGCTGCATGGTCGGGCGCAAGCTCGGCGCTACGCATACGATCGCGCGCGTGCGCGACGAGGAGTATTATCAGGACGTGGCGCTGCTGCAGGACGAGCTGGGGCTGAGTCTGTCCATCAACCCCGAGCGCACCTCCGCCAAGGAGATCTCGCGCACGCTGCGTTTCCCGGCCGCCACGAAGGTCGAGCCGTTTGCCAACGGCCTTGTGGAGCTCGTGGAGTTCAAGCTGCGCGAGGGCAGCAAGCTCGACGGCCTGCGCCTGAACGATTTCCGCGGCCGCTACAGCGACGGCATCCTCATCTGCGCCGTGGAGCGCGAGGGCAGCGTTACGATCCCGAACGGCGACTTTGTGCTCGCCGCCGGCGACTATGTCACCGTGGTCGGCGCGCCGCACGAGCTGCATGAGCTGTTTCGCAAGATCGGCGAGTTCCGCCACGAGGCCGAGAGCGTCATCATCATCGGCGGCGGCCGCATTGCCGAGCGGCTGGCGCTGGAGCTGGCGCGTATGCACATCCACTCGACGATCATCGAGCGCGACCCGGCCCGCTGCCGCGTCATGAAAACGCTCCTGCCGGAGGCGACCATCATCTGCGCCGACGGCACAAAGCCGGACGTTCTGCGCGAGGAGGGCCTGCCGGAGGCGGACGCGCTCGTCACGCTCACGGAGTCGGACGAGACGAACCTCATCATCTCCTCCTTTGCCTATCACGAGCAGGTGCCGAAGATCGTCACAAAGGTGGATGAGGATAACTTCATCGAACTCGCGGAATCGTATGGCCTGACGACGATCATTCAGCCGGCGGACGTGACGGCCGGCCGCATCGTGGAGTACGTCCGCTGGATGCAGAACTCCGCGCACAGCAGCGGCGTGGAGACGCTGCGCATGGTGGCCGACGGGCAGGCTGAGGCGCTGGAATTCATCGTGCGCGCCGAGAGCCAGTTTCTCGATGTGCCGCTCAAGGCGCTCAAGCTCAAGGACTCCGTGCTCGTCGCCTCGATCATCCGCCGCGGCAAGTGCCGCGTCCCGTCCGGCAACGACGCCATCGAGCTCGGCGACCGCGTGGTCGTCGTCACTACCAACCATGGTATGCATGAGCTGAAGGACATTCTGAAATAATTGCGGAAAGAACAGCCGCCGCTCCCTGATGGGGAGCGGCGGCTTTGTCGTATCGTGTTTTATTCCGGGCGGCGGAAGATGACGACCTGCGCCGGTGTGTCCGGCGTGAGCGTCATACGGTTGGTGTCGTAGCGCTGGACATTTGCGCCGTTGCCCTCGAAGATGCCGGTGAAGTCCTCCGGCGCGCGCATGCGGTGATTGCTGTGGCCGGGCGCCTGAAAGTGCATCGGGATGATGACGCGCGGCTGCAGCTGCTCGCAGAGGTAGTAGGCGGTGTCCGGCTCGATCGTGTAGATGCCGCCGACGGGGATCATCATCGCGTCGAGCCACTGCAGCTGCTGCATCTGCTCGGGCGTGGGCTTCGCGCCCAGATCGCCCAGATGCGCCACGCGCATACCCTCGGCGGCGAAGATGCGCACGGTGTTCATGCCGCGCAGACGGCCGCGCATGATATCGTGGTACGTCTCCAGCTCCGTGACGGCAAACGGGTTCGCCTTGCCGGTGTTGCGCAGCGTGACGCCCTCGCGGAAGTTGTGGTCGCGGTCCTCGTGGCTGAAATAGACGGCGTCCGCCGTCAGCCGCACGTGGGGATAGGCCGTGCCGACGCTGGTGTCCTGAAACGGGTCGATGACGGCGCTGTAGCCGCCGGAGACCAGCTCAAAGCAGGAGTGGCCATGCCAGATGATGTCCATAAGATGCACCTCGATCATCGAATTTTTTCTTTATTTTACTTCCGCACCCTGTGGTTGTCAATCTCCGCGTTGGAAGATGCGGGCCTTGTTTCCCGGGGGAAAATGTGTTAAAATCAAACGCTATGAATACTACCATGACTTTTGAACAACGCTATGTGCAGGCGCGCAGACGCTTCATCGAGGCGGACTTCGCAAACCTGAACGATATGCAGAGAAAAGCGGTCCTGGCCACGGAAGGCCCACTGCTGCTGCTGGCCGGCGCCGGCAGCGGTAAAACTACGGTGCTCATCCACCGGATCGCAAATCTCATCCAGTACGGCCGCGGGTCGGACACAGACGAGGTGCCGGACACGGCGACAGAGGCGGACCTCGCGCTGCTCGAGCGCACGGATCTGACGCCGGACGAGCGCCGGCGCGCGCAGCGGGCGGCGGCGCTCGAGCCGGTCGAGCCGTGGCGCATCATCGCCATCACGTTCACGAACAAGGCGGCCGACGAGCTCAAGGACCGCATCGAGCGCATGCTCGGCCCCGAGGCCGCGGCGGACATCTGGGCCTCGACGTTCCACTCCGCGTGCGTGCGCATCCTGCGGCGGGACGCCGACAAGCTCGGCTATCCCAACAGCTTCACGATCTATGACACGTCGGACAGTCAGGCGGTCGTCAAGCGCATTCTCAAGGAGATGAATCTCGACGAGAAGGCGTTTCCGTACCGCGCCGTGCTCACGGAGATCAGCCGCGCCAAGGATTCCGGCATCACGCCTGAGCAGTATCTGGCGCGCGCGCAGGCGACGCACAACCCGCGCAGCATCCGCATCGGCGAGGTGTACCAGACCTACTGGCAGCGCCTGTTTTCCGCCGGGGCGATGGATTTTGACGACCTGATCTACAACACCGTCCGCCTGCTCGACGAGCACGAGGACGTGCGCGAGCACTGGCAGCGCCGCTTCCGCTACGTGCTCATCGACGAGTATCAGGACACGAATAACCTTCAGTACCAGCTCGCGGCCCTGCTGGCCGACGGCTGGGGCAATATCTGTGTCGTCGGCGACGATGACCAGAGCATTTATAAGTTCCGCGGCGCGACGATCGAGAACATTCTCAACTTTGAAAAGCAGTACAAGAATGCCCGCACCATCCGCCTCGAGCAGAACTACCGCAGCACCGGCCGCATCCTCGACGCTGCCAACCACGTTATCGCCAACAACACCGGCCGCAAGGGCAAAACGCTCTGGACGAAGGCCGAAGCCGGTGACCCGCTCACGCTCTACTGCGCCACAAATGAGAACGACGAGGCGCGCTATGTCGCCACGAAGATCATGGACGACTTTGGCCACGGCATGAACTTCCGCGATCACGCCGTGCTCTACCGCATGAACGCGCAGAGCAACCAGCTCGAATATGCCTTCAAGCGCAACGGCATCCCGTACCGCATCATCGGCGGCACGCGCTTTTTCGACCGCGCGGAGGTCAAGGACATGCTGGCCTACCTGTGCGTCATCCAGACGCCGGGCGACGACCTGCGTCTGACGCGCATCATCAACACCCCGGCCCGCGGCATCGGCGCGCGCACGGTCGAAACGGCCGCGCAGCTCGCACATGAGCAGCAGACGAGCCTCTTTGAAGTCATCCGCCACGCGGACGCCTATCCCGAGCTGCAGCGCAGCCAGATGCGCCTGCGCCAGTTTGCCATCCTGATCGAGGAGCTGCAGGCCGCGGCCAAAACCATGCCGCCGGACGAACTCTACGACCTCGTCGTGGAGCGCAGCGGCTATGTCCGCGCGCTCGAGGAAAAGAACACGGCCGAGGACGCCGCCCGCATCGAGAACGTGCAGGAGCTCAAGTCGAACATCATTGCCTTCGCCAAGGAGGCCGATAACCCCACGCTCGCGGGCTTCCTCGACGAGGTCGCGCTCTATACCGACCTCGATAACTACGACCAGTCCATGGACTGCGTCACGCTCATGACCATGCACGCGGCCAAGGGCCTGGAGTTTCCGACGGTGTTCATCGTCGGCTGCGAGGAGGGCATTTTCCCCGGCCTGCGCTGCATCGGCGAGCCGGATGAAATGGAGGAGGAGCGCCGCCTGTGCTACGTCGCGCTCACCCGCGCGCGCGAGCACCTCATCCTCACGTGCGCCCGCCAGCGCATGCTCTTCGGCCGCACGACGGCCAATCGCGTCTCCCGTTTCGTTGAGGAGATCCCGGAGGAAGATATTCAGAAGCTCAACGTCCCGCGCGGCTACGGTTATTCCGAGCCCAGCCGCGACCAGCAGCAGTACCCGCCGCGCCAGAGCGCGCCGCGTGCCTATACGGTCTCCGCGCCGGAACCGCGGCGCAAGCCGCCCGTGCGGCCCGCGCCGCCCGCGGCAAAGCCGGCGGGCAAAGCTGCCCCGGCCTTCGCCGTCGGCGACCGGGTCACGCACCGCGCGTTCGGCTCCGGCGTCGTCTCGAAGATCCAGCCTATGGGCGGCGATGCGCTGCTCGAGGTGGAATTTGAGACCGCCGGCACCAAGCGCCTCATGATGCGCGCGGCCGGACAATTCATGAAAAAGGAACCCGGTTCTCTATGCCTGACCCCGGCGCAAGCCATGCTTATACCCGTCTCGGCCGCTTCGCCCTGATCGTGACGACGCTCCTCTGGGGCAGCTCGTTCACGATCATGAAGGACGCACTTGCCACCGTCCCCGCGCTGTGGCTGCTGGCCATCCGCTTTTCCGGTGCGGCCATGCTCATGGCGCTCATCGGTATCCGGAGCCTGCGCCGGCTCGACCGCGGCTATCTCACCGGTGGGGCGTGCATGGGCGTGTGCCTGTACCTGGCCTACACCCTTCAGACGTATGGCCTCGTGCACACCACGCCGGGGAAAAACGCCTTTCTCACGGCGACGTACTGCGTGTTCGTGCCGTTTTTCTGGTGGCTGATCCATAAGCGGCGGCCGGACCGGTACAACCTCGCGGCGGTGCTTTTGTGCCTGGGCGGCATGGGGCTCGTGTCCCTGCAGAGCGACCTGCGCATCGGCCGCGGCGAGGGGCTGACGATCCTCAGCGGCGTGTTTTACGCGCTGCACATCATCGCCACCGCCAGTGCGGCCAGAGGGCGCAGCCCGGTGCTGCTCTCGTTCGTGCAGTTTGCTGTGGCAGCCGTGCTCAGCTGGGTCACGGCGCCGTTCGCCGCGCCTGCGCCGGAGGAGATCCCGGCGGATGTGTGGCTGCGTCTTGGCTACCTGTGCGTCATGTGCACCGGCCTGTGCTTTCTGCTCCAGACATTCGGGCAGAAGTACACCCCGCCCACGACGGCGGCGCTGCTGCTTACGCTCGAGAGCGTGTTCGGCACGCTGTTTTCCGTTGCGTTCTATCACGAGCATCTGGAGCCGCGCGTGATCGTTGGCTTCGCGCTGATCCTCGTTGCCATCCTCATCTCGGAGACGAAGCTGAAGTTTCTGCGCCGCAGGATGGCATAAAAAATCCGCTGGTTGATCCCAGCGGATTTTTTCAGCCCAGAAGCGCCTGCAGCTGCGCGATGTCGGCGGCGAACTGCTGCGCGCCGGCGCGCTCGAGCACGTCCCGGTCACGAAAGCCCCACAGCACGCTGATGCACGGCAGATCTGCTGCGCGCGCCGTGGCAATATCGACCTCGGAATCGCCGACAAAGACCGTCTTGTCAGGGTCGGCGCCGAGCTGTTCCATGGCGGCCAGCAGCATGTCCGGCGCCGGCTTGCGCCGGATGGCTGCCGTCTCGCCGACAGCGATCTGGACTGCGTCGGCGAAGAAATCCGCACGCAGTGCGCGCACGGCCTCGTCCGGCTTGTTGGACACCACCGCAAGGCGGAAGCCCTCCGCTTTGAGCGCCGCCATCAGCTCCAAAACGCCCGCGTAGGGCTTCGTCTTGATCTGGCAATGCGCGGCGTAGTAAGGCTTGTAAAGCGCGAGCGCCTTCGCGACGGTCTCCTCGTCCGCGTCTGCGCCGAGGGCGCGGCGCATCTGCATCTCCGCGCCGTTGCCGACGAAGCGCCGCATCTCCGCGAGCGTCCGCTCGGGATAGCCCAGCTCCCGCAGCGTGTGGTTCGCCGCACCGCAGATGTCCTCGAGCGTGTCGAGCAGCGTCCCGTCAAGGTCAAATAGGACGGTATCAAATCTCCGCATGGTTCGTCAGCCCCTTTCTCCGGCCTGCACCCGCCGCGCGACCTCCTGCGTGAAGCGCGCGGTCGCCGCGCTCGGCGGCACGTCGCGCAGCGTACACATATCGACGGAGCGCGGCGGGATCTCAAAGTCTGTTTTCAGCTGGCGGATCGCGCCGCCCTCCAGCACCGCGGTCACGACCTCCCGCGACACGCCCGCCACGCCGAAGCCGATGCGGGCGAGGTCCACGAGCAGGCTCCTTGCGCCCAGCTCGATCTCCGGCGAAAGGGAAACGCCGTGCGCGAGGAAGTATTTTTCCAGATACACGCGCGAGCTGGCCTTGCGCTCGAGCAGAATGAGCGGCAGCGCCGCGAGCTCCTGCATCGAATAGGCGCGCTCAAAGTCGCAGGGATAGTCCGCCGCGGCGACAAAGCACGAGTGCGTCGCAAAGCACG
>ENA-UESD01002043-UESD01002043.1-human-gut-metagenome-genome-assembly--contig:-NODE-2043-length-15040-cov-6.552630_pt1 | contig 15040 bp, 13 predicted proteins | sample MGYA00242985_ERZ507986 | MGnify/ENA primary metagenome ERZ507986 (study PRJEB26167, sample SAMN06115408) | human gut metagenome | host: Homo sapiens | place: China:Guangxi | collected 2016-04-06... | reverse complement strand
CGGGCATCGCGCCGGCCATCGCCATCGAGCAGAAGGTCAACACGCGCAACCCCCGTTCGACGGTGGGCACGACGACCGAGATATACGACTACCTCAAACTGTTATATGCCCGCATCGGGCACACCTTTTCGCCCGTCTCGGGCGAGGAGGTGCGCTGTTTCAGCGTGGACGACGTGGCGGCGTGGATTCTCGCGCATGCGGACCAGCGCGTGGTGATCGGCGCGCCGCTGGCGCTCGCCGAAGGGCAGGGGATCATCGAAAAACTGACGCTGCTGCTCTCGGAGGGCCTGATGAGGGTCTACATGGACGGCGAGGTGAAGCTCATCGAAGATGTACTGCCCGGCATCGGCCCCGACACGGACCCCGCAGGAATCAAAATGGTGATCGACCGCATGCGCGTCGCCACGGACGAGGATTCGCAGACCCGCATCCGCGACTCGGTGGCCCGCGCCTTCTCCTACGGAGGGGGCGTCTGCGAGGTGGTCACGGACGAAGGCATCCGGGAATTCTCCTCGCGCTTCGAGGCCGACGGCATCGAGTTCGAACACCCTTCGGAACACCTGTTCAGCTTCAACAATCCGCTGGGGGCCTGCCCCCGGTGCGAGGGGTACGGCAAGGTGATCGGCATCGACGAGGACCTCGTGATCCCCGACAAGAGCAAGACCATCTACGAGGACGCCGTGGCCTGCTGGCGCGGCGAGACGATGCGCAAATGGAAACAGAAGCTCGTGGAGAACGCCTCGAAATTCGACTTCCCGATCCACACGCCGTTCCACGAGCTGACGCCCGAGCAGAAACGCCTGCTGTGGCGCGGCAACCAGTATTTTCACGGACTCGACGAATTTTTCGAATACATCGACTCGGAGCGGCGCAAAATCCAGTTCCGGGTGATGAAGGCCCGCTACACGGGCAAGACCACGTGTCCCGAATGCGGCGGTTCGCGCCTGCGCAAAGAGGCGCTGTACGTCCGTGTGGGCGGCAGAACGATCGCGGACCTCGTGAAGATGCCCGTGGACGAGCTGATCGCCTTCTTCGGCGGGCTGGAGCTGGATGAACACGATGCCAAAACGGCGTCGCGCATCCTCGTCGAGATCCGCAGCCGCCTGCAATACCTCACGGACGTGGGGCTGGGCTATCTGACGCTCGACCGGCTGTCATCGACCCTCTCGGGCGGCGAGAGCCAGCGCATCAACCTCTCGACATCGCTGGGCAGCAACCTCACGGGGTCGCTCTACATCCTCGACGAACCCTCGATCGGGCTGCATCCGCGCGACACCAACCGCCTGATCGGCGTGTTGAAACAGCTGCGCGACCTGGGCAACACGGTGATCGTCGTGGAGCACGAGGAAGAGGTGATCCGCGCGGCGGACTGGATCGTGGACATCGGTCCCAAAGCGGGCTACAACGGCGGCGAAGTGGTTTTCAGCGGCACGCTGCCGCAGCTGCTAAAAAGCAGGAAAAGCCTCACGGCCGACTACCTCACGGGACGGCGAGAAATAGCCGTTCCGACGACCGAACGCGGGTGGAGCAACTCGATAACCGTCAAAGGCGCCCGGGAAAACAACCTGCGCAACATCGACGTGAGGATTCCGCTGGGCGTGATGACCTGCATCACGGGCGTCAGCGGCTCGGGAAAGTCGTCGCTGGCAAAGGGTATTCTCTACCCGGCACTGCGGCGCATGCTGTACGACACGGGTGTCAAACCGGGCGATTTCGACGGACTGGCAGGCGACGTGCAGCTTCTGAAATCGGTCGAGATGGTCGATCAGAACCCCATCGGCAAGTCGTCGCGCTCGAATCCGGTGACCTATATAAAAGCCTACGACGAAATAAGAAAACTCTTCTCGGACCAGCCCTATGCCCAGCACAACGGGCTGGGAGCCTCGGCATTCTCGTTCAACATCGCGGGAGGCCGCTGCGAGGAGTGTCAGGGCGAGGGCGTCATCAAAGTCTCGATGCAGTTCATGGCCGACGTGGAGCTGGTCTGCGAGGCATGCGGCGGGCGGCGCTTCCGCGACGAGGTGCTGGAAGTCAAATACCGCGGGAAGTCGATCTACGACGTGCTGGAGATGACCGTGGACGACGCCATCGCATTCTTCGGCGAGGAGGAGAAAAACGCGACCTGCCGGCGTATCGTCGAACGGTTGCAGCCGTTGCAGGACGTGGGGCTGGGATATATCAGGCTCGGGCAGTCGTCATCGACGCTCTCGGGCGGCGAGAGCCAGCGCGTGAAGCTGGCGTCGTTCCTGACAAAGGATTCGGCGCAGGGCGGCGTGATGTTCATCTTCGACGAACCCACGACGGGACTCCATTTCCACGACATCTCGAAACTGCTGGCGGCGTTCAACGCCCTGATCGAGCGCGGCCACACGATCGTGATCGTCGAGCACAACATGGACATCATCAAGTGCGCCGACTGGGTCGTGGACCTCGGGCCCGAGGCGGGCACGGCGGGCGGCCGCGTGGTGTTCGAGGGGACGCCCCGCGAACTGGAGAAGTGTCCCGAAAGCCGCACGGGCGAATTCCTGCGCCTCAGGACCAAACTTTAAGCGACCGAAATGGAATTTTTCACATACAGACTGCCCAACGGCATCCGGGGCATCCACCGTCAGGTGAAGGGATCGGTAGCGCATTGCGCGCTGGTGATCGGTGCCGGAAGCCGCGACGAGCATCCCGACCAATACGGGCTGGCGCACTTCACGGAGCACGCCTTTTTCAAGGGCACCGAGCACCGCCGCGCCTGGCAGGTCAACTGCCGGCTGGAGAATCTCGGCGGGGAACTGAACGCATTCACCACCAAGGAGGATACGACCATACACGCCACGACGCTGCGGGGCGATTTCGCCAAGGCCGCGGAGCTGATCGCCGACATCGCATTCCGCTCGACGTTCCCCGACCGGGAGCTGGAACGCGAAAAAGAGGTAATCGCGGACGAGATCAACACCTACAAGGATTCGCCCGCCGACATGATCTACGACACCTTCGAAGACCTGCTTTTCGCGGATTCGGAGCTGGGGCACAACATCCTGGGCCGCAAAGCGTCGCTGATGCGCTACGACGGCGACGCGATCCGCGCCTTCACGGCGCGCACGCACACCACCGACCAGATGGTCTTCTCGTCGATCGGCAACTTCTCGGCCAAAGCCGCCGAAGCGGTGGCGGCCCGCTATTTCGCCGACCGACCGGCGACGGTGCGCGGATTCGAACGGGTCGCGCCCGCGGCCTATGCGCCGTTCGAAAAGACGGTCGTGAAGCACACCCACCAGACCCACTGCATCATCGGCAACCGTGCCTGCGGCATCGGCGAGGAACAGCGGCTGCCGCTGGCGCTGCTCACGAACATCCTCGGGGGACCGAGCGCCAACTCGCTGCTGAACGTGGTTCTGCGCGAAAAGAACGGGCTTTCGTACAACATCGAGGCCAGCTACACGCCCTACGGCGACACGGGCATCGTGGCCATCTATTTCAGTTCGGACCACAGCAATGCGGAGCAATGCGTCGAGCTGATCGACGGCCAGCTGCGAAAACTCCGCACCGCACCACTCACGGCCCGGCAGCTGTCGATGGCCAAGAAGCAGTTCATCGCCCAGCTGGCCATATCGAGCGAGAGCAACGAGAGCTACATGCTCGGCGCAGGCAAAAGTCTGCTGGTCCACGACGACGTGGACACCATGGAGCAGGTCTATGCCAAAGTCCGCGATCTGACGACAGCACAACTGACCGAGGTCGCCGAAGCGGTATTTTCGAATATGTCACGATTAATCTACAAATAAGATGAAAACCGTATTGTTCGTTTTACTCGACGAATTCGCCGACTGGGAGGCGGCGTTCCTCGCCCCGGCGCTTCGCGGCGGCGTCATGCCGGGACGCCCGGGACGCCACGCCGTGCGGTATGCGACGCCCGGGGGAGTTCCCGTGCGCTCGATCGGCGGCATGACCGTTACTCCCGACTGCGGTACGGAGGCGCTGCCGGACGACTGCGCCGGGGTAATTCTCGTCGGCGGCATGAGCTGGGCGACGCCCGAAGCCGAACGGATCGTCCCGCTGGTGCGGGAGGCTCTGTCGCGCGGTGTGCTCGTCGGCGCCATATGCAATGCTGCGTCGTTCCTCGCGGCGCACGGATTTCTGAACGCGGCGGAACATACCGGGAACACGCTCGAAATGCTCCGGGAGTGGGGCGGCGCGAATTACACGGGCGCCGGACTCTATCGGGAGCGGCAGGCCGTGCGCGACGGCAAGATCGTGACGGCCAACGGCTCGGGGTATCTGGAATTCGCCCGCGAATGCCTGCTCGCACTCGAAGCCGACACGCCGGAGCAAATCGCCGCGTCGTACGCCTTCAACAAACACGGATTCTATCGGGAATAGATGGACGCTCTCGAAAAATACGTCCACGAATTTTCGGAGCCCGAAGAAGAGCTGCTGCACGAACTCGACCGCGAAACCAACCTGCGGGCCGTGGCGCCGCGGATGCTCTCGGGGCACATTCAGGGCCGGCTGCTGGAGATGCTGGTGCGGATGATGCGTCCGCGGAGAGTGCTCGAAATCGGGACTTTCACGGGCTATTCGGCGCTCTCGATGGCCGCGGGGCTCGACGAAGGGGCCGAACTGCACACCGTCGAGGTGGACGACGAACAGGAGGAGTTCATCCGCTCGTATTTCGCCCGCAGCCCCCACGGAGACAAAATCATGCTCCACATCGGCTCAGCACTCGAAATCGCCCCGAAGTTAGGCGGAGAGTTCGACATGGTGTTCATCGACGGCGACAAGCGCGAATACCCCGCCTATTACCGGATGCTGATGGGCGACGACGGCGGACGGCGGCTGGTGCACGGCGGCTCGGTGCTCATCGCTGACAACATTCTCTGGTCGGGGAAGGTCGTGCAACCCATTGCGCACAACGACCGCCACACGCAGGCGCTCGTGGAGTTCAACCGAATGGTCGTCGAAGACCCGCGCGTGGAGAACGTCATCGTCCCGCTGCGCGACGGACTGAATCTGATAAGAATAAAATAAGATGGAAATCAAAGAATTGCAGGAGCGTGTCGATACCTGGATCAAGGAATACGGCGTGCGTTATTTCTCGGAGCTGACCAACATGGCCGTGCTGACCGAGGAGGTGGGGGAGCTGGCCCGCGTGATGGCCCGCCGATACGGCGACCAGTCATTCAAGAAGGGCGAGAAGGAAAACCTCGCCGACGAGATGGCCGACGTGCTGTGGGTGCTGGTATGCCTGGCCAACCAGACGGGCGTGGACCTCACGGCGGCCGTCGAGGCCAACTTCGCCAAGAAGACCGCCCGCGACAAGGAGCGGCACCGCAACAACCCGAAGCTGTAAATGCCAAAAACGTCCCGGCCGCATGGCCGGGACGTTTTTCGATAGGGCAGCCGGAGACTACTCCAATTTGAGCTCCCGCTTGATGCCGTCGATCCTGGCATCGAGCTCGGCCAGCGTCGTGTCGAAATCGGCGACCGAAGCCAGCGGCGTCTTCACGCCGAAGTAGAACTTGATCTTGGGCTCCGTGCCCGAAGGACGCACCGAAACGGTCGTGCCGTCGGCCGTAAACCATTGCAGCACGTTGCTGCGGTCCTGATGGATAGGCGATTTGCAGCCCGTCTTCACGTCGAGCGTTTCGAGCGACTGGAAATCGTTGATCTTCACCACGGGCGACCCGAGGATCGTCTTGGGCGGATTCTGGCGGAAATCGACCATCATCTTCTGGATCTGGTCGGCGCCCTCCTTGCCCTTGCGGACCACCGAAACGAGGCCCTCGCGGTAGAAACCGTATTTCACGTAAAGCTCCTGCAACCACTCGTAGAGCGTCAGACCCATCGTATCCATCGCCCATGCGGCGGCCTCGGCAGCCAGCGAGCAAGCCGAAACGGCGTCCTTGTCGCGCACGTAGTCGCCGGCGAGGTAGCCGAACGACTCTTCGCCGCCGCCGATGTACTTGGCTTTGCCCTCGTTCTCGCGGATGATCTTGGCGATATACTTGAAGCCCGTGAGACAGTCGTAGCACTTCACCTTGAAATGCTCGGCCACGGCGTTGGCCATCTGCGACGTGACGATGGTCTTCACGACATACTGGTTGCCGTCCAGTTCGCCGCGCTCGGCCCAGCGGGTCAGCTGGTAGCTCAGCAGCAGCACGAGGGTCTGGTTGCCGTTCAGCAGCACGTATTCGCCCTTCTTGTTGCGCAGCGCGACGCCGATGCGGTCCGAATCGGGGTCGGTGGCCAGCACCAGGTCGGCGCCCTCCTTCGCGGCGAGGTCGATGGCCATAGACATTGTCTTGCGCTCCTCGGGGTTGGGGGACTCGACGGTGGGGAAGTTGCCGTCGATGACGGCCTGCTCCTTCACCAGAATCACGTTCGTGAAGCCGAACTTCTTCAACGAAGCCGGAACCAGCCGCACGCCCGCGCCGTGCATCGGCGAATAGACGATCTTCATGTCGTGGTGCTTCTTCACGCTCTCGGGCGAAAGCGAGAGTTCGTGCACCTTATTCAAATAGATCTCGTCGAACTTCTCGTCCAGAATGGTAATGTTTTCGGGATTCTTGCCCGTAAGCACCATATCGACATCCGTGATCTTCGCCACCTCGGCGATGATGTTCTTGTCGTGCGGCTCGGTCACCTGCGCGCCGTCGGTCCAGTAGGCTTTGTATCCGTTGTACTCCTTGGGGTTGTGCGAGGCGGTGACGACCACACCCGAATGGCATTTCAACTCGCGGATGGCGAAGCTCAATTCAGGGGTCGGCCGGAGCGTGTCGAACAGAAAAACCTGGAATCCGTTCGAGGCGAAAATATCGGCCACGCGCTCGGCGAACATCCGCGAATTGTTGCGGCTGTCGTGCGCCACGGCGACGCGCACCCGCTCGCCCGCGAAGTTCTTTTTCAGGTAGTTGGAAAGCCCCTGCGTGGCAGCCCCCACCGTGTAGACGTTCATGCGGTTGGACCCTACGCCCATAATGCCGCGCAGACCGCCCGTACCGAATTCGAGATCCTTGTAGAAGCTCTCCACGAGCTCTTTCATATCGTTGTCAATCAGGTATTTGACCTGCTTTTTCGTCGCTTCGTCATAGTGGCCGTCGAGCCAGGTCTGAGCTTTTCGGAGAACCAGTTGTTCCAATTCGTTTGCCATAATTCTATTGGTTTTACTTATAATTTACATTTCGGGAGTCCCAAAAAATTTATATGCAAATATACGAATTAAAAATCGATTATTCAATATCAGGGAGTTGGTTTTCTATATATAAAAAAAGGAGAATTACAACCCAAAAATGAAAATCTTTTCGCAAAATTATTCACAACTTTGTCACATCAAAAATGGTGCAACCCTGAATCATGCTAAACAACACGCAGACATATAGCGATATGTGGCAGACCTGCTTGGACCGGATCAAGGCCCGGACATCCGCCGAGGAGTTCGAAAAGTGGTTCCAGCCCATCATCCCGCTCGAATTCGACGGGACGACGCTGCGGTTGAAGGTTCCCAACGAAAGCTATGTCCGCCAGATCGAGAAGAACTACATTCCGTTCCTCAAACCGATCATATCGCAACTCTACGGACAGCAGACGAGGCTGCACTACGCCGTGCCCCGCGCGACGGCTCCGGCGGTCCCCGTGGTGGCCGATGCCGACACGACGGCCATCTCGCGCTTCAACACGCAGACCAACACGGCAAATATAAAGAATCCTTTCGTAATTCCGGGACTCAAAAAGATAATCATCGACCCGCAGCTGAATCCGAACCTCACGTTCGCAACCTTCATCGAGGGCGAATGCAACCGGCTGGCCCGCTCGGCGGGTATGTCCGTGGCGGTGAATCCGGGCAACAATCCCTTCAATCCCTTATATATATATGGTGATTCGGGATTGGGCAAGACCCACATCGTGCAGTCGATCGGCCACGAGGTGCGTCAGCGTCATCCGGAATTGCAGGTGCTGTACGTCTCGATGAACAAGTTCCAGGCCCAGTTCCAGACGGCCTACAAGAACGGCGAGATCCCCGATTTCATCCATTTCTACCAGATGATCGACGTGCTCATCATCGACGACATCCAGGAGCTGACGGGAAAGACCGGTACGCAGAATGCGTTCTTCAACATCTTCAACCACCTGCAACTGGCCGGCAAACAGCTGATACTCACCTCGGACAAACCGCCCGTGGAGCTGAAAGACATCGAACAGCGGCTGCTGACGCGTTTCAAATGGGGACTGTCGGCCCAGCTGAACACCCCGGACTACGAGACGAAGCTCAAAATCATCCGCGCCAAGGCGCAGAAACTGGGAGCTCAGATTTCGGACGACGTGGTGGCCTACCTCGCGGACAACATCTCGGCCAACGTGCGGGAGATCGAAGGGGCACTTTCGTCGCTGGTGGCCAACGCCTCGTTCCTCGGACGCAAGATCACCACGTCGCTGGCCAAGGAGATTCTGAAAGTCTACGTGAAGCTCTACCAGAAGGAGGTGACCATCGACCATATCATCGAGGTCGTGTGCGAATACCTCAATCTCGATTTCGCACGCTTCAACTCCACGGAGCGCACACGCGAGATCGCCCAGGCGCGGCAGATCGCCATGTATCTGGCCAAGCAGCACACCAAGGCCCCGCTCACGACGATCGGATCGGCCATCGGAGGCCGCAACCACGCCACGGTGCTCCACTCGTGCAAGGCCGTGTCGAACCTCATCGAGACCGACAAGGCGTTCCGCCGCCAGGTCGAAGAGATCGAAAAACTCGTGCTCGCCCGTTAGGGCAAACATACCGTAAGGACAAACAGGAGGTCGTGACATTCGTTGTCACGACTTTTTGTGTCGTAACGACACTTTTATTTATCGAAAGGTTTTGCCGCACCGCACCCGATTCTGTTTCGAACCCATCCTACTTTTTATTACCTTTGCCTAAAATATCCCAAGAGGCATGGACCAACCCAAACTGGAACGCCTGCTGCGGCTGATGAAGCTGCTGACGGCGAACACCACCTACAACATCGACCAACTGGCCGAACGGCTCCAAATGTCGCGCCGCACGGTCTACCGCTATATCGACACCTTCCGCGATGCGGGATTCGTCATCAAGAAATCGGGCGACTGCATCCGTCTCGACAAGGAGTCGCCGCATTTCCGCGACATCTCGCAGCTGGTGCATTTCACCGAAGAGGAGGCCGTGATCCTGAAAAGCGCCATCGAAAATATCGACGACAACAACGTCCTGAAACAGAACCTCAAACGCAAACTCTACTCGGTCTACGACAACAAGACGCTGGCCGACACCGTGGTCCGGGGCAAGAACGCCCCGAACATCCGGCGGCTGATCGAGGCCATCGAGGAGCAGCGGCAGGCGGTCCTGCACGGTTACCAGTCGCCGCACGGCGGCGAGGTCCGCGACCGCCGGGTGGAACCTTTCGCTTTCACGACCAACTATGTGCAGGTGTGGTGCTACGACCTCGAAAGCCACTCGAACAAGCTCTTCAAAACGTCGCGCATCGGCTCCGTGGAGCTCTCCGATGCGGCGTGGGAACACGCTGCCGAACACGACGAAGGCTTCATCGACGTATTCCGCATGCACGGCGGAACGCGCCGCCGCGTACGTCTGGAACTGGGCATGCTGGCCTACAACCTGCTGTGCGAGGAATACCCGCTGGCCGAACGCGACCTGAAACCGCTGGGCCGGGGCCGCTGGGCGCTGGACACCGAAGTCGCCGGCATGGCCGGGGTGGGCCGCTTCGTCGTGGGGCTGCTGGACGACATCCGCATCGTCGATTCGCCCGAGCTGACGAGATACATCCGGGAATACCTCGCGGCGAATGCGCCGCAGGCAGGCGAGGAGGGCGAATCTATTTTTCGCACTATTTCATAGTTGTGTCACAACCTGTCACACGGGCGCCGTTCCTTTGCAACGTGAACCAAAAACAACAAGACAATGGGAACAGCTTACAAGATCAGGTGCAAGCACTGCGGAGCGCAGTTCGAGCACTCCACGCAGCCGGGTTTCGGACTGATGCCAATGTGCGTCGGCTGCGGCGAATACGTCGAAACCGAAACGGCCATCCGGTGTCCGGCCTGCCGGCGGCGGCTCAACACCACGCAGGAGGAGTTCAACGAACAGGTCGAGGTGACCTACCTCTGGGATTGAGACCGCAAAAAAGTCGCCCCGGAAGCGCGGAAATCACCGGAAATTTTCATATCTTTGAGAAATAATTACCTTTTTCAAAAAACGCGATGACACAGTTGCAGGCAGGGGAGATGGCCCCCGATTTCAAGTCCACGACCCAAGACGGCGAACCGCTGACGCTCGCCGACCTCCGCGGACAGCGCACGATACTCTATTTCTATCCCAAGGACAACACCTCGGGCTGCACGCTGGAGGCCAAAAGCCTGCGCGACGGCAAGGCCGAACTGACCCGGATGGGATTCCGCATCGTCGGCGTAAGCCCCGACAGCGAAAAGTCGCACCGGAATTTCTGCGACAAACACGAACTGAACTTCACGCTGCTGGCGGACACCGACCATTCGGTCTGCGAGGCTTACGGCGTGTGGGCCGAGAAGTCGATGTACGGACGCAAATACATGGGCGTCCTGCGCACGACGTTCGTGATCGACGCCGAAGGACGCATCGAAAAGATTTTCAACAAGGTGGACACCAAGAACCATTACCAGCAAATCATTGATTCCTACAAACAGTAAAAAAAACGAAAACCCGATATGGCAGAAAAAGTACAGGTAAACGCGGACAAGCTCAAAGTCTTGGACGCCGTGATGCAGAAAATAGAGAAGGACTTCGGCAAAGGCTCGATCATGCGCATGAACAGCACCGAAGTGAACGACGTGCCGGTGATCCCCACGGGGTCGATCACGCTCGATATGGCGCTCGGCGTGGGAGGGTATCCCAAAGGCCGCGTCGTGGAGATCTACGGTCCCGAGTCGTCGGGTAAGACCACGCTGGCCATCCATGCCATCGCCGAAGCCCAGAAAGCAGGCGGTATCGCGGCCTTCATCGACGCCGAACACGCCTTCGACAGCTTCTATGCGCAAAAACTGGGCGTGGACGTTGACAACCTGCTCATTTCGCAGCCCGACAACGGCGAGCAGGCGCTCGAAATCGCCGATTCGCTGATCCGTTCGAGCGCCATCGACATCATCGTCATCGACTCCGTGGCGGCGCTGACGCCCAAAGCCGAGATCGAAGGCGAGATGGGCGAGTCGAAGATGGGCTTGCAGGCCCGGCTGATGTCGCAGGCGCTGCGCAAGCTCACGTCGAGCATCTCGAAGACCAAGACCGTCTGCATCTTCATCAACCAGCTGCGCGACAAGATCGGCGTGGTGTACGGCAACCCCGAAACCACGACGGGCGGCAACGCGCTGAAATTCTATGCCTCGGTGCGCATTGACATCCGCCGCGTCTCGGTCATCAAGGACGGCGACGAACAACTGGGAACCCGCACCAAGGTCAAGGTCGTGAAGAACAAGGTGGCGCCCCCGTTCAAACGCGCGGAGTTCGACATCATGTTCGGCGAGGGCATCTCGAAAATCGGCGAGATCATCGACCTGGGCGTTGACTACGGCGTGATCAAGAAGGCCGGATCGTGGTTCTCCTACGGCGACAAAAAGATCGGCCAGGGACGCGACGCGGTCAAGGAACTGCTGCAAAACGACGAGGAGCTGCGCAACGAGATCGAGGCCAACGTCCGAGAGGCCATGAAGACCAAAAAGGAGTAACATATGGGGTATACTGCCGAGGATGAGCTGCTTATAAAGGAAAAATGGGATGATCTCCTGCTGTCCTGCACCAAGATCTGCAAGAACGACGAGGACTGGAATTTCATCAAACGGGCATTTTTCCTGGCCAAGGAGGCACACGAGGGGGTAAGGCGCCGCTCCGGCGAGCCGTACCTCCTGCATCCTATTGCAGTAGCCAAGATCGTCATCGAGGAGATCGGGCTGGGTGTGAAATCGGTCGTCGCGGCGCTGCTGCACGATGTCGTGGAAGACACGGAATACACCGTGGAGGACATGGAACGCATTTTCGGACCCAAAATCGCCTCGATGGTTGACGGCCTGACGAAGATGTCGGGCGTATTCAACGCCGACACCTCGGAGCAGGCCGAATATTTCCGGAAAGTGCTCCTCACGCTTTCGGATGACGTAAGGGTCATTCTGATAAAGATCGCGGACCGGCTGCACAACATGCGCACGCTGGGGGCGATGCCCATGAACAAGCAGATAAAGATCACCGGCGAAACCATCTACCTTTTCGCGCCGCTGGCTTACAGACTGGGGCTCTATTCGATCAAAAGCGAGCTGGAGGATCTCTGCATGAAGTACCGCTTCCCGCAGCAGTTCGCCGAAATCACCCAGAAATTACAGGAAAGCGAGGCTTCGCGCCGGGAGTTCATCGACAAGTTCAATGCCCCGATCATCGCTGCGCTCAACCGCGACAACATCAACTACGAGATTTCGGGCCGCGTGAAAAGCGTCTACTCGATCTGGAGCAAGATGCAGCGCAAACAGATTCCCTTCGAGGAGATTTACGACCTGTTCGCCATCCGCATCGTCTTCAAACCGCTGCCGTTCCCCTCGGAAAAGACCCAATGCTGGCAGATCTATTCCACGATCACCGACATCTACACCCCCAAACCCGACCGGCTGAGGGATTGGATTTCGATGCCCAAGGCCAACGGCTACGAGGCGCTGCACTCGACGGTGATGGGCCCCGACGGAGTTTGGGTCGAAGTGCAGATCCGCACGCAGCGTATGGAGGACATCGCCGAACGCGGATTCGCCGCACACTGGAAATACAAGCACGCCACCATCTCGCAGGACGAAGACGAATTCGACCGTTGGCTAAAACAGATCCGGGCGGCGCTGAACAGTCCGACGGAGAATGCCGTAGACTTCCTGGACAACTTTAAGTTATCGCTGTATACATCGGAGATAGTGGTATTTACACCAAAAGGAGAGGCCCGGAAAATGCCGTTCGGCGCCACGGCCCTCGACTTCGCCTACGACATCCACTCGAAGATCGGCAACAGCGCCATCAGCGCCAAGATCAACCACAAACTCGAACCGATCACCACGCAGATCAACAGCGGCGACCAGATCGAGATCATCACCGCCGACAACGCCCGCCCCAAGCCCGAATGGCTGGAGATAGCGACCACGGCCAAAGCCAAACAGGCGATCAAGAACTTCCTCAAACGCGAGCGGCAGAACAACATCGAGCGGGGAATGCAGATGCTCGACGAAAAGATGAAGTCGCTGAATGTCAAGCTCAGCGGCCGTGTGCTGCGCAAGATCGTCCCCATCTACGACTGCAACAACAAGGAGGAACTATACAGCAAGATCGGAGCGGGAATCGTCTCGCTCGACAGCCTGGACAAGGCCCTGAAAGTCAACTCCAAGAGCAAGATACTCAAATTCTGGACCCTCTTCATCCCCAAAAAGGAGGAGGAGGACGCCGACGATCCCCAGACCCCGGGCGAAATCGCCCCGGCGGCGGATGCACAGACCGCGGCGGAACCGCAGTTCGAAATCGCCGAATGCTGCAAGCCGATTCCGGGCGACAAGGTGGTAGGGTATCGTGATCCCGCGACGGGAAACATCATCGTCCACAAGGCCACGTGCGACGAGCTGAACCGACTGGCCGCGCAATTCGGGCGAAACATCGTCAAGGAGGAGATCAAATGGTCGCAGCACAAGGCCATGTCGTACCTCGTGACCACGGAACTGCGCGGCATCGACCGGCAGGGTATTCTGCTCGACCTGGCGAAGGTCGTGAGCGCCGATTTCAATATCAACATCCGCGAAGTGAACATCCACAGCCACGACGGCATCTTCGAAGGCAGCGTCAGTCTCTATGTGAAGGACGCCGAAAGCCTTCACGCCGTGATGGACAAACTGCGCAAGATAAAGGGTATAGAGAGTGTCAAACGAACATTAAGCTGAGGTCATGGAGGATTTTGCATCTGTCATATGGGCCGTGATCATCGTAGGAGCGATGATTTTCAACGTCGTGTCGCAATCCCGCAAGGCCCGCGGAAAAGGTGCCCGACAGACTCCCCACGGCGAAGCATGGCCCACGTCGGCCCCCGACATGCCGATGCCTTCGGCCACACCGGCGCACCCGGAGCCTGCTGCACCCGTTTTTGAGGACGAATGCCGGAGTCTCGAAGAAATTCCCGCTCAGGAGTACGAGCCGGAATATACGGCACCAAAAACGGCCGAAACGAAGGCTCCCCGGCATCGGACCGCCGAACGGTTCAGAACTGCGCCGGAAAAGGATGCAATCGCGGCCCAAGCCATTACCGATGCGCCGGAAGAGGCGGCGGCCATCGCCGAAGAATTCGACCTGCGGCAGGCCGTGATCTACTCGGAGATACTGAAACCCCGTTTCGACGAGGAATAGGGCGGCTGGGTCCCGGAGGGCCTACATCCGGCCCGGCGGCCGCTTCCCGAGCGACAACCCCCAATCTGCAAACACTTTTCTAAACAGCATAAGAAGATGGCAACCATTTTTTCACGCATCATTGCGGGGGAGATTCCCTCCTACAAAGTAGCCGAGGATGAGAACTACTACGCATTTCTCGACATCAATCCGTTGACCAAAGGACACACGCTGGTCGTGCCGAAGCAAGAGGTAGACTACATTTTCGACCTCGAAGATCAGACCTTGGCGGGCATGATGGTCTTCGCCAAGAAGGTAGCCGCCAAAATTCAGCGCGAAATAGCATGCGCAAGGGTCGCCGTGGTCGTTTTAGGGCTCGAAGTACCGCATGCACACATCCATTTGATCCCGATTCAGAGCGAAAACGATGTCGATTTCCACCGCGAAAAGCTCAAACTGACGCCGGAAGAGTTCCGGGAAATCGCCGATAAACTGTCGAAATAGGGGATTGTTAACAAAAATATAATTCGCTGTATTTTAGGCGGGTAGTGAGTTATCAACACTACCCGTCCTCTTTTTATTTAACATAATGTGAACCAAATCAGCAAAAGCAGTCAATTCTATCGGTCAATTATCGGGAATAGCCCAAAAACACAC
>ENA-UESD01002035-UESD01002035.1-human-gut-metagenome-genome-assembly--contig:-NODE-2035-length-15078-cov-3.536564_pt1 | contig 15078 bp, 10 predicted proteins | sample MGYA00242985_ERZ507986 | MGnify/ENA primary metagenome ERZ507986 (study PRJEB26167, sample SAMN06115408) | human gut metagenome | host: Homo sapiens | place: China:Guangxi | collected 2016-04-06... | reverse complement strand
AGCTATAAAAGAGGTTTTGGAAGGGGAAAGTGAATGAGAATTAATGAGATTACTCAGGAACAAAAAGTAAATATTAAGTGTTTGATTTCAAAGTGTGACAAGGGAAAAACCGTGAAGGATACACCTTATTTGTCTTTGATTTTAGAGGATGCGACAGGTGTATTGGATGCGAAATTTTGGAATTTAACGAATGAGCAGATTGAGCAGTATAAGGCGGGTCAGATTGTTGAGGTATTTGGAGATTCGATCATTCATAGAAATGCCGTTCAGTTAAGAGAAGATATTTCGGATTATGTAAGATTAGCGCCTATGTCTCGTACGGAAATGGAAGAGGAAGTAAAGGCTTTGATGAATGAGATCACAGATTCGAATTTGTATTGTGTGGTTGAAGAAGTATTAGAAGAAACGAAGGATTTATTCTATACATATCCGGCTGCCACAAGAAATCATCATAATTTTGTGGGAGGACTTGCCTATCATTCCATTAGTATGGCGCGTGTAGGACTAGATATTTGTCGCCAATATCCATTCTTGGATAGGGGATTATTGATTGCGGGTATCTTGATGCATGATGTTGGAAAGATTGATGAGTTGAGTGGTCCGGTTCTTCCTGAATATACAAATGAAGGGAATTTGTTGGGGCACATTAGTATTATGAATAATCGTTTGGATCGTGTGGCTGAAAAGCTGGGTGTAAACGATAAAGAGTGCGTTTTATTGTTGAAACATATGATTTTGGCACACCATGGAAAGATGGAGTTTGGATCTCCTGTCCTTCCTATGATTCCAGAAGCGGAAGTGTTAACTTTACTAGATAATCTAGATGCACGTATGTATATGATGAAGCAGAGTTTAGATACAACGCAGCCAGGTCATTTTGGACCTCGTGTTTTTGCGTTAGAAGGTCGTATGATTTATCATCGAAAAGGAGAAGATGAAGAATGAAAATAGGTTTTGTATCATTGGGATGTTGTAAAAACTTAGTGGATTCTGAACAGATCATGAGTATGATCAAGAGGGGTGGTCATGAAATTGTGGCCAATCCTAAGGATGCACAGGCTATTATTGTGAATACTTGTGGTTTTATTGAGAGTGCCAAAGAGGAGAGTATCAATACGATTTTCAAAATGGCGAAGTATAAAGAGAAAAATTTAGAAAAATTAATCGTGTGTGGTTGTTTGGCACAAAGATATACAGATACATTAAGGGAAGAGATTCCTGAAATTGATGCGGTTATCCCAATTCGTGAGTATGATACTTTGGCAAGTCAGCTACAGAAGCTTTTAGGTTCAGATACATTATTGGATAAGGCAGAGCGTGTGATTACGGGAAATCCTTGGCAGGCGTATGTAAAGATTAGTGATGGTTGTTCGAATCGTTGTGCGTATTGTGCAATTCCTTTGATTCGTGGAGATCAAAAGTCTCGTACAATTGAGGATATCATGGAAGAGGTCAACTATTTGGCAAGTATTGGAGTGAAGGAATTAACTTTAATAGCCCAAGATACAACGAAGTATGGTTTGGATAATTATGGGAAGTTGATGCTTCCTGAATTATTGCGTCAAGTATCTAAAGTTGAGGGTCTTCATTGGATTCGTGTTCTGTATATGTATCCGGATGAAATTGTGGATGATGTATTGCAGGCCATGAGTGAGAGTGAGAAGATTGTTCCTTATTTTGATATTCCTATGCAGCATGCGAACAATCGTTTGTTGAAATTAATGAATCGTAGAGGGCCAAAAGAGGATGTATTAAAGGTTGTGGATAAGATTCATACGATGTTTCCAAATGCGACTTTGCGTACAACTATGATTGTTGGTTTCCCTACAGAAACGGAAGAAGAGTTTGAAGAACTTGTTGACTTCATTAAGGAAATCAAATGGGATCGTATGGGTGCTTTCACATATTCGAAGGAAGAAGATACACCTGCTTATGATATGGATGGACAGATTGATGAAGAGATTCAAAATGAGCGTTTGGCTAGATTGATGGCGGTTCAGGAAGAGATTTCAAAAGAGAAGAATCAGGAAAAGATTGGTAGGGTCATTGAAGTTCTTGTTGAGGAAAAAGAAGGTTTGGTGGATCGTTATCGTGGAAGAAGTGCTGCGGATGCACCGGATGAAGTGGATGGTCAGGTCATCTTTACAAGTGATGAGCTTTTAGAATTAGGTTCTTTTGTGAAGGTGAAGATTACAGATGCCAAATCTTATGATGTTTACGGTACATGTGTAAGCGAATAGTTGGATTGGATCCCATTGTATTTGAGGATTCTAGAATATTGATTGTGGGTTCTATGCCAAGTGCAATTAGTTTGAAGGAACAGATGTATTATGCGAATAAAAATAATCGGTTTTGGAAGATACTAGAAAGTATTTATCAAGAGAACGATAAGATAAAATTATTAAAAGTATCGCATATTGCACTTTGGGATATTTGTCATTCGTGTATAAGAAAGACGAGTGCGGATAGTGAAATCAAAGATATTGTGCCAAATGATATTCCAAAATTATTAGATTCATATAAAAACATTGAGAAGGTCATTTGTAATGGAAGGACAAGTCAGAATACGATGCAGAAGTATTTTCCGAATATTGAAACGGTATATTGTCCTTCGACTTCGAGTGCCAATGCACAGTTTTCGTTAGAACAATTGATTGAAATATATAAGAAGGAGTTTTATGAATAAACTATATTGGGCAAAAGTAAAGGCGGATGCGAAGGTTCCGCAAAAACGTTATGAAGATGCAGGATATGATTTATATCCTTGTTTTGAAGAAGATTATATGGTGATTGAGCCTCATGAAACAAAATTAGTTCCATTAGGTGTGGCGAGTGCATTTGATCCAGAGTTTGTGATGATTTTAAAAGAGCGTGGTTCAACTGGAACAAAGGGCATTGCACAAAGAAGTGGTGTCATTGATTCTGGTTATCGTGGTGAATATATGGCTCCGGTCACAAACTTGAATACGAAGCGTGTGGTTATCAAAAAACAAGGTGTAGAATATAACGAGGATGCGATTATATATCCTTATGAAAAGGCAATTTGTCAGGGTGTTTTATTAAGAATGCCTCAGTTAGAAAGTGAAGAAATTTCATTTGAAGAACTTCAGTCTATGGAGTCTGAAAGAATGGCTGGAAAGTTAGGAAGTTCAGGAAAATAATAGAGTCTATTGTCTTAAAGACAATAGGCCTTTTTTTATGCAAAATTCCATTAAAAAAAGGATGATTTTTCGATATTATAACCAATCTATAACCGTGTGAAGATTATACTAGTCTCAGATAATGAAAGGGTTATATCGATAACTATAATAAAGGAGGACTTTATATGCTAAAGAATTTGAAAAAAGCAGCCGCAATTGTATTATCATTTGCGATGGCCGTTCAGTTTGGCTTAGCAGACTCTTACTATGTAAATGCGGTGGAAGAACCGGTTGAACCTCAACAACAAGAGGAAACAACAACGACTACTCCACAAGAGCAAGAGGAAGTGCCAACACCTGAAGAAGAAACCCCTCAACAACAGGAAGAACAACAACAACCTGCAGTAGAGGAAGAGCAGCCTGCAGCAGAAGAAGCACAACCACAACCACAGCCACAGCCTGTTGAACAAGCAGAGGTTAAGGTTTCTTATGTAAAAGAAGATGATACTGATTTGATGGAATCTGTAACAGCTACTTATGATGTTGGGTACAGATTGGATCAAGATACAAATGTATTCAAAGAAGCTCATGAAGCGTTTGAATTTGAATATGCATTTGTGAATGGTAACAAAGAAAACAAAATCACTAATGATCAAGTTAAAGCTTCTGGTTTAACAGTAACTAGTGATATGACAAGTTTAACTCTTGTTTATAAGAGTACAGCTACTCAAAAAGATAGCAAAGATAAAAAAGTTGAAACAGCTAATTTATCTGGGGAAAAGGAAGATGATTCTGATTCCGACTCTGAGGAGAAAAATATATCAGTAGCGAGTGATACAGATACAACTAGAAATATCAAAGTTGGTGAAAAAGCAACATTAGATTCAAGAGATGTGGATAAGTATAACTATTATAACCATAACTGGACTGTTGAAGATGGAAGTAAAGTCAAATTAAATAAGACTAATGGTATAAGCATTACTGTAATAGGATTGCAGGAAGGAACGACGACTGTTACAGATACATATTCTTGGGGATGGGATCAAGGAACAAAAAAATATACAATTACAGTTAATGCAGCTGTAACACCAACTGATATTTCAATCAGTGGAGCTGATACAGTTACACAGTTTAAGACTACACAACTAACAGCAAATCTTACACCAGCAGATGCGAATGGTAAAGTGACTTGGACTTCATCAAATGAACAGATTTTATCTGTTGATGAGAATGGACTAGTTACAGGAAACCGTCAGGGATCAGCAACTATTACAGCAAGTGTTCAGGGAGCGAATAATAAAACGTTATCTGCAACAAAGACTATTGAGGTTGTGAAGAATGAAAGTCCTTCAGGTAATAATAGACAGCAAGCGTTGGTTTATTATTTAAAAGATCCTACAAAAGATGCGAATTCAAATGGTTCGGATCAGTGGGGACCAAGTTCACTTGGAACAGCTATTGTTAATGTAGAAGGAGCGACATGGACTGGAGATAAAAACTGCTTTGATAATGTCGACCAGCGTGTTGTATCATGGCCAAATGGTACAAATGTAATTTCAAGAAGTAATAATGCATGGGATCTAATATTTGATGCATACAAAGCCTCTATTGAAAATCAACTGAAAGTAACTATTACTAAAGATGATGTAGAAGAAATTACACTTGTTCCAGCAAAGATTTCAAGGAATAATGGAACGAATCCAGACATGCACTTGGATTGTAATGTTAATATTAAATGCAAGAGTGTTGCATTGGTTAAATATTATTTATTTGATGCGAATGGAACAAACTGGGAAATGTTAGGTTCTAAGAACTATTTGGTTAAAGATGAATCTACAACACAACCTAGTGATGTTACAAGTAAGAAGTTTCCAACAACTAAACCAGTGAATGGTGTAACTTATACATTCTCTGGTTGGTATACAGATCAGAGTTTAACAACTCCTGCACCAAGCTTCCCAGCTAAGGTTACAGGAAGTGTTACTTACTATGCGAAGTATGTTGCTGGATATCAAGTCACATATAATCTTGCTGGTGGTAAATTTAGTGATGGTTCAACTTCAGCAACAGAAAAACACAATGTTGATACAGATGTTGTTGTAAAGGAAGCACCTACACGTAAAGGTTACAAATTCACAGGTTGGACGGTAGAAGGACTTGATGGTACAACTACTATCAATAGTGGCGAAAGTTTTATAATGCCAAACGGAAATGTAACATTAACAGCAAATTGGGAAAAGAAAGATATTAATGATTACGTTACATTAAAAACAAAGGATGTAACAGAAACATACAATGGTCAGTCTCATGCAGCTGGAGAAGCAACAGCTGTTGCTAAGGCTGGAAAAGAAAATGAGATTGGAAAGCTTACAGTTGAATATCAGAAAGCAGACGGCAAGTGGACAACAAACCGTGAAGAAATTACTGCAAAAGATGTATCTGATAGTAAAACGGTAAATGTAAGAGTATCTAGTGATGATTGTTTAGGATATGTAACTGGAACAGAAAGTCTTACAATCACAAAACGTGCAGTGACAATGACAAGTAAATCAGCTTCTAAGGCATATGATGGAACAGCATTGACTAAGCATGAAGTAACTGAAACAGGTGATGGATTCGTTAAGGGTGAAGGTGCAACATACAGTTACACAGGAAGCCAGACATTGGTTGGATCAAGTGACAACGCATTCACATATACATTGAATGAAGGAACAAAAGCAAAGAACTATACGATCACAACAGCAAACGGAACATTAGAGGTTACAGACAGAGCCGAAAATGAGAGATTCGAAATCACAGTAACAGCTAATAGTGAAAAAGCTACATATGATGGTAAAGAACATGAAGCTGCAGGTTTTGAAACAACTGAATTTACAGTAAACAAACAGAAATATACAGTTTCAGGATTGACAACGGAATCTCCAAAGAAGACAAACGCTGGAAAATATACAAACAATATTTCAGGAACAGCAGTCGTAAAAGACAAAGCCGGAAATGACGTAACCGCTCAGTTTACAGTGAAGACAGAAAACGGAAACTTAGTCATCAACCGTAAGAAGTATACAGTTGAAACATTAGATGGAAATAAGACTTACGATGGTACTCCTCTAACTGCTGGTGCTAAGATTAATGGAATTATTGCAGATGAAGTAGTTGAGATTAAAACAACTAAGAGTTTAACTGATGTTGGTAATATTCTAAATGACAAATATGAATTAACTTGGAAAACTGCTAAAGCTACTAACTACAAATTAGATGGTGAAAAGTTTGGTACATTAACGGTTACAACTCAATCAATTAATCCAGGTACAGATCCAGAAAATCCAAACCCAGACTATACAGGTGCTAAGGTCAATAGCCCAAGCGATGCAGTATATGATGGTAATGAACACAAGTGGATCCCTACAGTAACGGATAAGGCTGATAAGAAATTAAAAGCTGGTACAGATTACACAGTAGAATACTCAACTAAGAACTTCAAAGATGTAGGAACAATCGATGTAACTATCACTGGTAAAGGTAACTACACTGGAACAGTAACACGTACTTATAAGATCACTCCTAAGAGTGTTACAGTAACAGCTGAAGACAAGACAAAGGTATTTGGAGAAGCAGATCCTAAGTTGACGGCAAAAGTAGCTGGAACTCTTGGAAATGATACAGTTGAATACACATTGTCAAGAGAAACTGGAGAAACTGCTGGTAAGTATGAAATCACAGTAAAAGGTGATAAATTACAAGGCAACTACACAGTAACTTACGTAGCTGGAACATTGACAATCACAAGTCAATCAATCGATCCAGGTACAGATCCAGAAAAACCAAATCCAAACTATACTGGTGCTAAGGTAAATAGTCCTAAGGATTCAGTATATGATGGTAAGGAACACAAGTGGTCTCCTACAGTAACTGACAAATCTAAAAAATTAGAACTTGGTACAGATTACACAGTAGAATACTCAACTAAGAATTTCAAAGATGTAGGAACAATCGATGTAACTATTACTGGTATTGGTAACTATAGTGGAACAGTTAAACGTTCTTATAAAGTAACTCCTAAGGAATATACAGTAACTACGGATAGTGCAACTAAGACTTATTCTGGTACTGCATTAACAGCTGGTGGTAAGGTAGAGGGTATTGTTTCTGGTGAAACAGTCGAATTTACTACAACTGGTAGTCAGACTGAAGTTGGTACTTCTAAGAATACTTATGAATTAGTATGGAAGTCTGCTAAGGCTACTAACTATACATTGGCTAAGGAATCTATTGGTAAATTAACTGTTAAGGCTAAATCAATCGTTCCTGATGATAAGGATACTCCTGAGTCAGACAAGACTGGTATTACAGTAAGTGAACCAAGTGATTCTAAGTATGATGGTAAGGAACATAAAGAAGTATTAACTGTAACAGATACTAAGACTGGTAAAGAATTAGTAGCTGGAACAGATTACTCAGTAACTTACAGTTCAGATCTAGTAAATGCTGGTACAGTGACAATTAAGGTTGTTGGATTAGGTAACTACAGTGGATCATTCACTAAGACTTATAAGATTACTAAGCGTTCTGTAACATTTACAAGTGCTACAGTAAGCAAGGTATATGATGGTAGTGCATTAACGAATACTTCTATCACAGTCAGTGGTGATGGATTCGTAGAAGGTGAAGGTGCTTCTTATGAGGTAACTGGAACTCAGACAGAGGTTGGAAATAGTGCTAACGCATTTGAATACAAATTGAATGAAAATACATTAGCTTCTAACTACAGCATTACTAAGGTTGTTGGTACATTAACAATTACAGCGGCTCCGGCTCCTGTAACTCCAGCAACACCTAGTACGCCAAGTACACCAAGTACACCAAGTAGTACAACTAGTACAACTCCTCGTACTCCAAGTGCTCCTCAGGTAACGACTCCTGCTGAAACAGTTGAGAAAGAGACAACTCCTAAGGCTGAACCTAAGAAAGAAGAAAAGGTTGAAGAAGAGTATACACCTAAGGCATCACCTCAGTACTATTGGGCATTAATCAACTTGATTTGTGCAATCTTAACAGTATTATTCGGATTATTATTGTTGATCTCTAAACGTCATAAAGATGAAGATGATGACGAAGAAGATGATGAAACAAAACAACAAACAAATAACGATGATGAAGAGAAAGAACAAGAAAAGAAACGTGGATTATTCACTCGCGTACTTGCTGTTCTAATCGCAATCGTATCTGTTGTATTCTTCCTAGTAACTGAAGACTTAAGTCTTCCATGGACTTGGACAGATCAATGGACAATTTGGATGGTTGTTATTGGATTAGTACAAATCGTAGTATTCTTCGTAGGACGTAAATGGAAAAACGTTGATAACGACGATGATGATGAAGACGAAGAAGCACAACAAGCTTAACAAAAGTTAATAACACAAAAGGAGTAGCCTCGTGCTACTCCTTTACTGTCCAATATCCATTGGGTAACCAAATAATCTAGGGGTTTCCAAGAAATATCTAGGGGTCAATTTAGGGGACTGATGCCATATCGGTATGAACCTATAGACCCCTAGATTTGTTTTTAATGATTAAAAGGATTTCAGTTATGGTTATAAAACTGAGATCCTTTTTTGTTATGTTCATTGTTCAACATTATTATAATTTTCTATTTATTACTTTTGATTTTTCTTTTTGTATGATCCACGTTTCTTTCCTTTTTTTGAAAGAATCTGATCCATAGATTTAGGAACTCCTTTTATGCTTGGATTTTTCCTTGTAGCCCATAGGATGCGATTGCGTGTATAATTGAAATCGGAGAAACCTCTGGAATCTCTTTTTAAATCTTTTGGCTTTCGATTAAAGGATTCCATTGGTCCATTGGAAAGGCGCACGTAATATTCTTTTTCTGTACGTGCGCTTTTTCTATACACTTTTATACGGGTGAAGGAATTAACTATAGGTCTAAGATTCCTTCTTAAGAAACCTGCAAAATCACGAAAGATAGACTGATCAGATTTGTCATATTTATCAATCAATGCGTTTAAATCAAGAAGAACATCGAATTCGTTATCGTATTCTGTGTGATTGAATTGAATATATTCTTCCTTAAGGTCACGAAGGCCTTCGAAGTTTGGGTCTAGCTGAAGAAATAATTTTTCTATTGTATAAGTATCAACATTCATGCCAAGCATTTTATGATAGTGTCGATTGTATGAGTAATTGATTTCATCTCGATTTTTAAGCATTACCCAGCGATAGTTTTGGAGCAGAATGACCTCTTTAGATTTTTTAATAGTCTTATTGTCACGATTGGTGTCGTGATTTTTTTCTTCAAGAGCTTTTTTGTCACGATCCTGATATTTCTTCATGACTTTATTGATGTACCCATTGAGGTAAGAAATAATGGTTTTTACAGCGTGAAACGAGTCCAATACTGTACAGGAATTAGGAAAATACTTTTCTGGCATGGTCAAATAAGTCTGGTATGCATCACAAATTACAGCTTTTACTTTAAGACGCTCCTCTAATGGAATGTGAAGAAAATAGTCTTCTAGAGTGGAACTCCAGCGATTGTGTACAATATCTACAATCTCACCATTTGAAAAATCCATGATGACAAATGCATACTTTTGAGAATTACTGATGTTCAAGTACACTTCATCAATTGACATATATTCTGGAAGAGGAAGTCTAGGAAGAGCCACATACCTTTCAAATAAAATGTGAGCGAGAGTATCAGAAATATTAAATCTTTCGGCAATGGCTGCAGTACTTTGATCCAGGTGTTTAAATTCATTTAGAATAAGAAGTGGAGTGATGGTTGTAGAATGAGCATATCTATCCAAAAAAGGAAAAGAATCATTCATATATAAATTACACTCATCACAATGCCACTTGCGTTGTTTAACAATCATATAAAATTTAGTAGAATCCTGAAGAACGGGATGATTAAGCTTACGAGTATAGAAACCTTTAGAATGCATCCTTGAACCACATCTAGGACAATACATAGGTTCCAACTTCTTCTGGATGTGTATATATTTATTTTCATCAATCAATTCGACATCAGTAATAATAAAAGAGTCATCATCTTGAATATCAAGTACAGCTAATAGTTTTGAAATAGAAATATTTTCGTTATTGTTCATTTATATACCTCCTGGTTGAAGACAATGAACATAACGAAATAATTATAAACGGTTATATCAGACATAAAAAAAGAGAATGAATCAGGAATGAAATAATTACATTTCATATACCCCTAAATTCATTTCTCATTATTGTCCCCCAGATTGCCCCCTAAATTCGAGCCCCCTAGAAAATTTGGATACCCTATCCATTTCGATTCGAGCCTTTGCGAATTACAATTTCTTGTTGCTGCAACCTATTTAATATGCGATTAATAGTTGAACGGGATAGGTTGAGTTCTATTTGAGTGATTTTTGGGTTCATTTTAATGAGTTGTATGATATCGGGTTCATTGGGTTCATTTACTTTGAACCCGATTTTACTATCATTATACCTAAAAACCCATCCTAGTGCTTGCTAGAATGGGATCTTTGTCGTTAATAGTTTCCTGTATAGTTCTACACCTTTGTATAGGATGTCTTCATCAAAGGTGAACTTATTTGAGTGTAATGGGATAGTATCTCCCGTGCCTAAAAAGAAGAAAATGGATGGGCTACGTTTCTGTAGTAACCAAAGTCTTCACTGATAAGTACAGGGCTTTCTAGTTTGTTGACTAGATTGTTTTTGTATAGTGCATAGAATAATTCTTCGTTATTGAATACGGGTGGATAGTGGTGATTGACTCTGAAGTTGACTTGTACTTTGTATTTTTTTATTGCGTTATTCATGTTTTGTTCAATGATATCAACAATTTGATCAAATACTTTCGGATCATAATAGCGAATGGATCCTCTTACGTGAGCTTGATCGGCAATAATATTGAAGGCTTGGCCAGAATGGAAAGTACCAAAGTGTAATAGGTGGAATGTATTGTTGTCAAAAGCTTTTTCTTCTTGTTCCAAAGACTTTTGTAGAATTTCTACACAAGCCGTTAGTGCATTGATTCCATTTTGAGGTTGGGCTGCATGACTGGCTTTTCCTTTTACTAAAAGTTCAAATTCGCATCCGCCTGCCATCATTTCATTAGGACGTGTATAAACTTTGCCTTTTTCAAGTTCTGGATAGATGTGTGTTCCGTAGATGGCGGCAATATTAAATTTATCGAAGAATTTAGATTCAATGATAGGTTTGGCGCCACCTGGTTTTTCTTCGCCTGGCTGAAATAACAATAATACGTTGTAGTCGCTTTCCTTGGCATATTTCGCTAATTCTAGAACCATAGCCATATGGCCGTCGTGTCCACAGGCGTGCATACATCCATTGGTGCTTTTGAATTCTAGGTCTGTATTTTCTTCCATAGGAAGTGCATCCATATCGGAACGGAATACGATTGTCTTTTCTTTCTTATTGTCAAAATAGGCGGTTACACTATTTTGGATGGGATGATCAATGGTGCAGTCATATAAGTCTAATACGTTTTCAATATATTGTGCTGTCTTTTGTGTGGTAAGTTCAATTTCTGGAATTTGGTGTAAATTTCTTCTGTTTTCAATGATTGTTGGCATAAAATTCTCCTTTTATTGGGTTTATTATACTAAATGTTAAATAAATTTAACATAGATTTAACATTGTAAAGATAGTATGAATTTCCATTTAAATTTATATTAAATACGAAAATATGAAAAGGTGGAAAATATGACAACAACAAATATATTGTCTTTATTGGGTGGATTAGCTTTATTCCTATATGGAATGCAGATGATGGGAAATGGTCTTGAAGCTGCGGCTGGAGATCGTTTAAAACAAATTTTAGAGAAATTAACTTCAAATCGATTTTTAGGCGTCATTGTAGGTGCACTTGTTACGGCGGTTATTCAAAGCTCGAGTGCAACAACAGTTATGGTCGTTGGATTTGTCAACGCACAGATGATGACTTTACAACAAGCCGTATGGATTATTATGGGGGCTAACGTGGGTACAACCATTACGGGTCAGTTGATTGCGTTAGATGTAAGTGCCATTGCTCCATTAGTTGCTTTCATGGGTGTGGCATTGATTATGTTCACAAAGAGTGCCAAGGCAACCGATATTGGACAGATCATTGCAGGTTTGGGTATTCTTTTTATTGGTATGAATATGATGAGTACAGCTATGATGCCATTAAGAGAATCAAAAGAATTTGTTGAATTAGTCACACACTTCTCAAATCCATTAGTAGGTATTTTGGTGGGTGCAGGATTTACGGCTTTGATTCAATCGAGTTCAGCTTCTGTAGGTATTTTACAAGCCCTAGCAGCCAGTGGTGTTATTGGTTTGGATGGAGCTGTATATGTATTGTTTGGACAGAATATTGGTACTTGTATTACGGCTATTCTTGCCTCAATTGGAACAAGTCGTGAGGCTAAGCAGGCTACCGCCATTCACTTGAGCTTTAATATCATTGGTACAACGATCTTTACAATTGTATGTATGTTTACACCATTGGTATCTTGGGTTATTCATTTAACGCCATACAATGCGACTGCACAGATTGCGAATATGCATACTATATTTAATGTTTGTACAACAATCTTGTTGCTTCCATTTGGAACATACTTGGCTGAGTTTGCGCAACACATCTTACCGGTTGAAAATAAAGAAACAGAAGATGGGCGTTTATTATATTTACAGCCACTACCTAAGTCTAAGAAGTTGATTGGTGGTGCAGCTATTTCGGTTAAACAAATCAATGATGAAACAATGCACATGTTGAGTCTTGCGTATGAGAATGTAAATCAGGCTTTTGATCAATTGTTGCAGTTTAGTGATAAGATAGATGAACAAATCTACAAAAGAGAGGATACAGTCAATTACTTGGATAAAGTCATTAGTGAATATATTAGTACGGCTTTGGCTACGCCAAACTTGAATGTGAATATTTCTCAAGCCTTGTCTAGTTACTATTTGATGTTAGTGGATATTGAGCGTATTAGTGATTATGCCGTGAATATGAATCATCAGGCGACAAAACGTCTTCAAGGAGATATGACAATTTCGGAAATTGAAATTGTGGAGCACATGAAGAAGTTATGTGTGGATATGAAGAATGATTTGGATGATGTAGAAGAGGCAGAACGTAAAGATGATGTGATTGATTCACTTGTATCAAGTTGGCGTGAAGCGCAGATTCAAGCTTTAAAACAAAAGAAATGTTCGAGTGAAGTCAGCATGATGTTGTCACGTATTTTTACAGACTTTGAGCGTATTAATGACCACGCTTTAAATGTATCTCAAGAACTTGACAAAATTACAGTGGAGATTCCTGATTAATAAGCAGTTTTTCTGCTTATTTTTTTCGTGGATTTTGTTATAATCTGTGTATGAATATTGAGAAGTTATTAAATACAATTATTGAAGCAGGAAAGATGTTAGTGGAGAGTGGTGCGGAAGTCAGCCGTGTCGAAGAAACAATGGTCAGAATGTGTCGTTGTTTTGAAGGTATTGAATATGCGGATAGCTATGTGACTTTAACGGGTATCATGTTTTCCTTGACGTATGACAATCAGACAATGACGCGTATTTGCAGGGTACACACGGGAGAGGTAGATTTGAATCGTATTGATCAAATTAATACGCTTTCTAGAAGAATTTGTTCAAATCCAATATCAGTGGATGAGTTAGCTAATGAATTGGATCGAATTAAGGGGATGTCTCGCTATACATTTAAAGAGACAATGCTTTTTGGTGCGGTTGGCGCTGCTGGATTTGGAATGTTCTTTAATGGGACTTTATTAGAAATTGTGATGTCCTTTTTTATTGGAATTTTGATTCGTTGTATCAGTTGTTTCTTGTCAAAACACAAACTAAATTCTTTCTTGAATAATGCGATATCGGCAGGATCTGCAGCACTAAGTGCGCAATTGATCCATCAAGTATTACCACAGACGAATGTGGATATTATGGTTATTTCTAGCTTTATGCTTCTAGTGCCTGGACTTGCGATTACCAATGCGATTCGTGATACGATTGCAGGAGATTATGTTTCTGGCGTCGCAAGAGCGGTAGATGCTTTTTTGTGTGCTATTGCCATTGCGGTAGGGGCTGGTTTTGTGATGTATTTTTGGATATAGGGGAATGAATTATGGTCTATGTGATTTTAAAAGCAGGAATACCTTCATTCCTTGCTAGTTTAGGGTTTGGTTTCCTATTTAATATTAAAGGAAGAAATTTATGGTTTGCCGGAGTTGTAGGTGCCATTGGAGGTGTCTGTTACAAGGTGGGACTGTATTTAGATTGTTCTGAAATATTATCCAATTTCTATGGGGCTTTAGGTTTAGCCTTAGCTTCAGAAATATTGGCACGACAATGTAAGACGCCAGTCACAACATTTTTAGTTTGTGCATTGATTCCATTGGTTCCTGGAGGCGGTATGTATCGTACGATGCTTGCGGCCATTCGTGGAGATGCTCAGAACACACTAAATATGGGGCTTCAAACATTGAGTATTGCGGGTGTTTTGGCTTTGGGAATCCTATTGGTTTCCACAATTATGCGTGTGTATTATCAGGAAAAGAGAAAATTTTTAGAAAAAAAGTAAAAAAGTACTTGCAAAGATAAATATTTATGGTATTATATATGAGCGTCTTGGGGATATGGGCCTGTAGCTCAGGTGGTTAGAGCGCACCCCTGATAAGGGTGAGGTCGTTGGTTCAAGTCCATTCAGGCCCACCATGATTTCTTTAGACGCTTACTATAATGGGGTGTTAGCTCAGCTGGGAGAGCACCTGCCTTGCAAGCAGGGGGTCATCGGTTCGATCCCGATACGCTCCACCATTTGTAAAATTTAAACTGCAGATGCAGTTTTTTTTTATACTTTTTTTATTCTATGTTATAATCATAAGTAATCGGA
>ENA-UESD01002032-UESD01002032.1-human-gut-metagenome-genome-assembly--contig:-NODE-2032-length-15089-cov-3.682387_pt1 | contig 15089 bp, 10 predicted proteins | sample MGYA00242985_ERZ507986 | MGnify/ENA primary metagenome ERZ507986 (study PRJEB26167, sample SAMN06115408) | human gut metagenome | host: Homo sapiens | place: China:Guangxi | collected 2016-04-06... | reverse complement strand
ATCTCCAAATAAAGCAAATAAAAAAGACTGTTTTATAACATGTTTTAGGAAAATGCGTCTCTTTGTTAAGGCTTGCTAAGGTTTTGAAGCCTCTCCGTGGCTGTTTTCTAAAAAAGAATTATCTTTGTCACATTAAGTTTTGGGTCTTACTTGACGATTTCCTGCTCTCTTGGCTCAAAGCTTTGGAAATTAAAAATTAAAGACTTGTATGCACGAAGATATTGTCCTTACCCCGATGATGAAGCAGTTCCTCGACTTGAAGGCAAAGCATCCCGATGCTGTCATGCTGTTTCGTTGTGGTGACTTCTATGAAACCTATTCCACCGATGCCGTCGTCGCGTCCGAAATCCTCGGTATTACCTTGACCAAACGTGCCAATGGCAAGGGGAAAACCATCGAAATGGCGGGTTTCCCGCATCATGCGCTCGACACCTATCTGCCCAAGCTGATACGTGCCGGCAAGCGTGTGGCCATCTGCGACCAGTTGGAGGACCCGAAGCTGACGAAGAAACTGGTGAAGCGCGGCATCACGGAGCTGGTGACGCCGGGAGTTTCCATCAACGACAATGTGCTGAACTACCGGGAGAACAACTTCCTGGCTGCCGTGCATTTCGGTAAGGGTGCCTGCGGTGTAGCTTTCCTGGACATATCTACGGGCGAATTTCTGACGGCGGAAGGACCTTTCGACTATGTGGACAAGCTGCTGAACAACTTTGCCCCCAAAGAGGTGCTTTTCGAGCGTGGCAAGCGGCTGATGTTCGAAGGAAACTTCGGCAGCAAGTTCTTCACCTTCGAGTTGGACGACTGGGTGTTTACCGAGACATCTGCTCGCGAAAAGCTGCTGAAGCATTTCGAGGTGAAGAACTTGAAAGGCTTCGGTGTGGAGCATCTCAAGAACGGTATCATCGCTTCGGGAGCCATCCTGCAATACCTCATCATGACGCAGCATACGCAGATAGGGCATGTCACTTCGCTGGCACGCATCGAGGAGAATAAGTATGTCCGCCTGGATAAGTTCACGGTGCGCAGCCTGGAGTTGATGGGGTCGATGAACGACGGTGGCAGTAGTCTGCTGAATGTGATAGACAAGACCATCAGCCCGATGGGTGCCCGCCTGCTGAAACGCTGGCTGGTATTCCCGTTGAAGGACGTGCAGCCGATTAACGAGCGGCTGAATGTGGTGGAATACTTTTTCCGCCAGCCCGATTTCAAAGAGTTGATAGAAGAGCAGTTGCATTTGATTGGCGACTTGGAACGCATCATCTCCAAAGTGGCGGTAGGCCGTGTCTCTCCGCGTGAGGTAGTGGCGCTGAAGGTGGCTTTGCAGGCGATAGAACCCATCAAAGCGGCTTGCATGGATGCCGATAATGCCAGCTTGAATCATATAGGCGAGCAGTTGAATATCTGCCAGTCTATCCGCGACCGTATTGACCGGGAGATAGACAATGACCCGCCGTTATTGATTAATAAGGGAGGTGTCATCAAATCCGGTGTCAGTGCCGAGCTGGACGAGTTGCGCCGGATTGCCTACTCCGGCAAGGATTATCTGTTGCAGATACAGCAGCGCGAGAGCGAACTGACAGAGATTCCCAGTTTGAAGATAGGCTACAACAATGTTTTCGGCTACTACATCGAGGTGCGCAACACGCATAAGGACAAGGTGCCGGCAGAGTGGATACGCAAGCAGACCCTTGCCAATGCCGAGCGCTATATTACCCAGGAATTGAAGGAATACGAGGAGAAGATTCTCGGCGCGGAGGACAAGATACTGGTACTGGAAACACAACTCTATGCAGAGCTGGTACAATCTTTGAGCGAGTTCATTCCTGCCATTCAAATCAATGCGAACCAGATAGCACGGTTGGACTGCCTGCTCTCCTTTGCCACAGCGGCGCGCGAGAACAACTATATACGCCCCGTCATTGCCGACGACGATGTGCTGGAAATCCATCAGGGACGGCATCCGGTCATTGAGAAGCAGCTCCCCATCGGCGAGAAGTATATTGCCAACGATGTGATGCTGGACAGCCAGACGCAGCAGATTATCATCATTACGGGTCCCAACATGGCGGGTAAGTCCGCTTTGCTGAGGCAGACGGCGCTGATTACGCTACTGGCTCAAATCGGCAGTTTCGTGCCTGCGGAGAGTGCCCATATCGGTTTGGTGGATAAGATATTCACCCGTGTGGGTGCCAGCGATAATATTTCCGTGGGCGAGTCTACCTTTATGGTGGAGATGAACGAGGCGGCGGATATCTTGAACAACCTTTCTCCCCGCAGCCTGGTGCTGTTCGACGAGCTGGGACGTGGTACTTCTACGTACGACGGTATTTCCATCGCCTGGGCGATTGTGGAGCATATCCATGAGCATCCAAAGGCGAAGGCACGCACCTTGTTTGCCACGCACTACCATGAGTTGAACGAGATGGAGAAAAGCTTCAAGCGTATTAAGAACTACAACGTTTCGGTGAAGGAGATAGATAACAAAGTCATCTTCCTGCGCAAATTGGAGCGCGGTGGCAGCGAACACTCCTTCGGTATTCATGTAGCCAAAATGGCGGGTATGCCCAAAAGCATCGTGAAGCGTGCCAATGACATTCTGAAACAACTGGAAACAGACAACCGCCAGCAGGGGATTTCCAGCAAACCGATGGTGGAAGTGGGAGAGACACGCGGCGGCATGCAACTCAGCTTCTTCCAGCTCGACGACCCGGTGTTGTGCCAGATACGCGATGAGATACTGAATCTGGATGTGAATAACCTGACGCCGCTGGAGGCACTGAACAAGCTGAATGATATAAAGAGGATAGTGAAAGGGAAATAACCGGATAGGGGTGTGTCAAAATTCACCACAGATTACACGGATTAACACAGAATGAGCTTAATCTACTGATAATCAAAGATGCTTATCTGTGCAAATCTGTGTAATCTGTGGTGAATACCAGTTTCGACACACCCTCTTTGCATATCGACCCATCAGTTCTGCAGACTGCGCCGATTCAAAATATCATTCATATGCTCCAATGCCCATCCTACCAAAGATTCAATATGCGGCATCAGGCTACATCCGATTTCTGTAAGGTTATACTCCACACGGGGAGGAACTTCCGCATAGACTTTCCTGACAATCAGCCCGTCCGTCTCCAATGAGCGCAATGTAACCGTCAGCATCCGCTGGGAAATATCCCCTATGGTTTTCTGTATATCGCAAAAGCGCATCGTTCCATTCGCTTTCAGTGTGACCAGCACAAGCATTGTCCATTTGTCTCCCAACCTGCTCAGTACATCCCGTACCGGACAAGCATCCATACGATGAAAATTTTCCATTCCTTTATTTTACCAATCAGTTCAACCTCAACAATGACGGCTTTATGCTTAGTGTCCGGCATTGCACCACAAAAGTAATAAACTTACTCAAAATAACTATCGTTTCATACGATAATTAAAACATTCTTTATACTCGTAAATGCATCTGCCTCATCCGGATTATTTGTATTTTTGCAACATCGTTTCCTATTCATATGTAACTGCAAGACTCTTATGAACGTAAAAATAGAAGAAAGCTGGAGAAAACGCCTACAAGAGGAGTTTGACAAACCTTATTTTGAGAAGCTGGTAGCATTTGTAAAAAGTGAGTATGGACATGCCAACGTGCTACCTCCCGGCCATCAAATTTTCCACGTCTTCAACTCTTGCCCGTTCGAGAAAGTGAAAGTCGTCATACTCGGACAAGACCCTTATCCTAATCCCGGTCAGTATTATGGAGTCTGCTTTTCCGTACCGAAAGGAGTAGCCATTCCCGGTTCTCTGGCAAACATATTCAAGGAAATACATCAGGACTTGGGAAAGCCCATTCCGACTTCCGGAAATCTGGACCGTTGGGTAGCGCAAGGCGTGTTTCCTATGAATTCCGTCCTCACAGTACGTGCCCACGAAACCGGCTCGCACCGGAACATGGGATGGGAAATCTTCACAGACGCTGTTATCAAGAAACTGAGTGAAGAACGGGAGAATCTTGTATTCATGCTTTGGGGAGCGTACGCCAAAGAAAAAGCCGCTTTAATCAATAGCAGCAGACACTTGATTCTGACTACCGTCCATCCGTCCCCACGTTCTGCCGAATACGGATTCTTCGGTTGCAGGCACTTCAGTAAAGCCAACGATTTCTTACGGAGCAGAGGGATACAAGAAATAGACTGGTAACACGCTACAATACTCCGCTGACTCCGCTTCCAAACAAAGCAAAGTCCCCCAGGCACGGGTCGTCCGGAAAGGCCTCTGCCAGAGCTTCAGTAATCCGGCGGGCATTCTTCAAAGAAAATGTTTCTGTCTCGGTGAGTCCCAAAGCATAGGCCACACGGCAGACATGCGTGTCCAAAGGCACAATCAGGTCCCTGCAATCAAATCTCTCCCAAATACCAAAATCCACTTCCGGACCTTTCCTTATCATCCAGCGCAAAAACATGTTCAGTTTCTTTTGGGGGCTCTTTGCCGAGACTTCCAAAAATGCGCATAACCTTTCCATCGGATTACCTGCATACGTACATAAGGCATCCTCCAGACTGTCAAAAGCAGAATAGGCAGCATGCAAACGCCTGAAATAGGAATGAAAGTCAGCATAAGAAAGCATTCGGTAAAAACAGCTTCTGTCCGTAGCAGGGAAGTCATTCTTCCATCGGCAGGACAACACGTATTGATGAGGTGATACCCCCATCAACCTATGCAACTCTTCAGCCTTTTTCAATATCTGTTTACGGTTGCCGAAACTCATGATGGCAGTCAGCAGCCCACTGATTTCAATATACTGCTTCCGTTCATAGCGATGTGGAAACTGTACGGGGTCGTTCTGAATGAAGCCGGCGCAATGATAGGCCGCCGCCCACTCCCAAAGTTGTCTTTTAATCTCCTCGGTCATCTGCAAGCATTTGTTTTTTCATCTGAAATGCAAAGATATTGCAAATCGAATGCAAAACTTTCATGCTTGCACGAAAAAGTTGTGCCGGGATATAGCTTATCTTATTTAAAGATATTGCATTTATAGCAACATCGGACAAGTAACCTATTTCTTTTCCTCCTATTTTTGCAACATGAAAAAGCCCAATAGAGCCATGCAGCAGAAAAAGACAACCCAGGAGGAATACCAAAAGTGTGTGAACGCAGTAGTGGATTATATAAATCTGCACCTCGGAGAAGAAATTGACCTGAAATCTTTGGCCAGGATTTCCCATTTCTCTCCCTTCTACTTCCACCGCATCATGAAAGCTTTCCTGGGTGAACCCGTCGGTACGTTCATTGTCCGGACGCGTACCGAAGCCGCTGCCCGGTTGCTTCGTTACTCGGACATGCCGATAGCGGACATAGCCTACCGTATAGGCTACTCTTCGCCTTCGTCACTGTCGAAAGTATTCAAGCAGTTCTACGGCATTTCACCATTAGAATACCGTAACAATAAAAACTTTGTAATTATGAAACCAGCCATTATTCGTCCGGAACTGGAACTGAAACACGAAATCAAAGAAGTTCCTGCCAGAAATGTGATTTACATCCGCCTCTTTGGCGACTATAAACTGAACGACTATTGCAGCGCATGGATGCGCCTTTGCCAGTTCATCCAGGAAGAAAAACTGCCTATGGGAGAAGTGATGCCCTACTGTATCTATCACGATGACCCCAAAGTGACGCCCGCTGAAAAGCTGCGTACCGATGTATGTATAGTCCTACCCTCATCTGCAACGGCCAAAGGAGACATAGGATTTAAACAGCTCGCGGCAGGCCGCTATGCCATATTCCTATACAAAGGTCCATACGAACATCTGCAGGCCGTATACGATACCATCTACGGGAAGTATATCCCCGAAATGGAATGTAGCTTACGGGATGAGTCCAGTGCGGAACGTTACTTGAACAACCCCGCAGATACGGCGCCGGAGGAACTGTTGACAGAGATTTATATTCCGGTAGAGTAGGCAAACTGTTCTGCCGGAGCCATCAGGATTTCTCCCCGGAAGAGTTTAGGAACCGGGCAGCGAACAAGTATTCGTTCCTCCATGGAGTAAAAATCGTTCCACCATGGTGGAACGATTTTTACTCCGCGGTGGAATGATTTTTACCTCATGATGGAACGAATAAATATTAGGCAAGCCGGTCGATACTATATTAGATACCCATATCTATACTGTATTGTAAAAAAGGGACACTCCCTTGTCTGTATGCTTGTTTTTATTCATTAATTTTGCACGACGCAATGCGAATCAAGCAATTGACGCAAACAGATAATTTTAAAATCTCCATTAAAATCAAGATAAAAGATGCAAAATGTTTCCATAAAAGGGTTTATATATGCGGCTCTCTCCTCTGCCACCTTCGGGCTGGCTCCTTTCTTCACCATTTCATTACTCCTTGCGGGCTTCTCCTCTTTCGAAGTATTGGCCTACCGATGGGGAATAGCTTCACTTACCTTGGTCGTTTTCGGCATTATGCTGGGCGAGACATTCCGCATCAGCAGGAAAGACTGGGGAACGGTGTTCATCCTCAGCCTGCTCCGGGCAGCTACCTCCTTCAGTCTGGTCATCGCCTATCAGAACATAGCCAGCGGAGTGGCATCCACCATTCATTTCATGTATCCGCTGGCCGTGGCACTGGCCATGATGGGCTTTTTCGGAGAAAAGAGGTCATTCGCCATTCTGTTTGCCGTGTTGGTGTCACTAAGCGGAGCTGGACTTTTGTCATCCGGCAAAATAGACTTTGAAGGAGGAAACACGACCATCGGGCTGATTGCTGCCGGTCTGTCCGTATTCTTTTATGGAGGATATATCGTAGGAGTAAGGAAGAGCCGTGCCGTGCAGATTCCCTCCACTGCATTGACATGCTACGTAATGGGGCTGGGAGCCTTGTTCTTTATTATAGGAGGATATCTGACCGGAGGCATCCGGCTGGCCAATGATACCTACACATGGCTGAATATTCTCGGACTGGCGCTGCCGGCAACAGCTATATCCAACATCACCCTGGTAAAAGCCATTAAATACATAGGGCCTACACTGACTTCCATTTTCGGGGCCTTGGAACCTCTGACAGCCGTAGTTATCGGTTGCCTGATATTCAATGAAAGCTTCACACCGGCCAGCGCCATCGGCATGGCGCTGATAATAACGGCCGTTACAGTCGTGGTGGTACACGAAAAGAAAAAGGAGAGTGAGAGTTGATTGTCCTTATTTCGCCTTTTTATAATCCGTGATGAAACCCTCCATCATCCACTTGGCCAAGGCCTGGCGGTTCGAACTGATTACAAAACGGCGCTGGTCAAAAGTGTTCTGGATATTTCCCAATTCCACGAATACGGAAGCGGGAGAAGTATTGGCTAACACATAAAGATTGCGTGCGCTGACAGTTCCGGTAAACCCACGGTTGGGCTGGTGCTTGTCATATTTCGATTCGAAAGTTTTCTTCATGGTCTTAGCCAGACGCTTGCTGTCGGGCTTGCTTTTAGAGTGGTAAAAGAACACATCGGTCTGATGGCTCTTACTGCGACTGTCCACATGAAGAAAAATGGCACGGCAATATTTATAGTTCTTGCGGTCCTTCTTGTAAAACTCATTGATTTTGGCGCAACGTTGCCGGAGACGTGCCACTTGGTTCAAGGGTATGGGAGCTCCCATGCACGTCTCACGTTTGCTGTTGGAAAGGTACTTGTCATCACGGATTCCGTCTTTAGCATCCTGGATAATGATACGGACTTCCGCCCCCTCTTGCATCAAGTTACGGGCAAGGCGCAAAGCCACATCATACGCATACTCATCTTCATGCAGTTCTATTTTGCCGATTCTGCCGATAGCTCCGGGGTCGGGGCCTCCATGCCCGCTCACTACATAAAAACAAGCGCCCTGCAAACGGTTGGATGTCACTTTTACACTGGCAAGCGCTTTCCCGAACAAAGGTTCATTGATTGTCTTCTTCCCATTGCCAACCGGCTTTGATAATGGGGGCAGTACATACTTCACTCCCAGCCGCAATTCCTCCTTCCCTTTAAGAAGTTTCTTGTTCAGCTCCAAAAACTCCTTATAATAGGCTCTCCCCGGGCGCTTGTTACGTTCCAGGAAAACAGAGATTCCTTCTCCACGTCTCGGACTATCCCGCTCTTCCTGAGCCGAAGCATTAAAAGCAAACAAAGTACAAAAGAGGATGGTCAGTAAACAAAATATGCGTTTCATATTCCAATTATTCATCATTTATTCGGTTCGCTACAAATTTCCAGCCGCTAATTTATAGCATTTTACCATACTTAAGCACAAAATTATAATTTTTTCCCTACTTTTGCGACAACTTACGCGATAATAGATAAGAAACTTTTAAAACAGATAACATTATGGCAAAGCAATTCAAGCCGGAGACGCTGTGCGGACAAGCCGGATGGACTCCTAAAAAGGGCGAGCCCCGGGTACTCCCCATCTATCAAAGTACAACTTTCAAATATGATACCAGCGAACAGATGGCACGCTTGTTCGACCTTGAAGACAGCGGCTATTTCTATACCCGCCTGCAGAACCCTACGAACGATGCAGTAGCCGCCAAGATTGCCGCCCTCGAAGGTGGTGTGGCCGCTATGCTGACATCCAGCGGACAAGCAGCCAACTTCTATGCCATTTTCAATATCTGCCAGGCAGGAGACCATTTTGTTTGCTCCTCTACCATCTATGGCGGAACATTCAACCTCTTCGGAGTAACTTTGAAGAAATTGGGCATCGACGTCACTTTCGTCAACCCGGATGCCAGCGAGGAAGAAATTTCCGCTGCTTTCCGCCCCAATACCAAGGCCCTATTCGGCGAAACCATCTCCAACCCTACGCTCGAAGTGCTCGATATAGAGAAGTTTGCACGCATTGCCCACAGCCACGGCGTGCCCTTGATTGTGGACAACACCTTCCCTACCCCTATCAACTGCCGCCCGTTTGAGTGGGGTGCCGACATCGTAGTACACTCTACCACCAAATACATGGACGGACATGCCACCAGCGTAGGTGGAGCCATTGTAGACAGCGGTAACTTCGATTGGGATGCACACGCCGACAAATTCCCCGGACTGTGCACACCGGACGAGTCTTACCACGGACTGACTTATACGAAAGCCTTCGGCAAAATGGCTTACATCACCAAGGCTACAGCCCAACTGATGCGCGACCTGGGCAGCATCCAGTCTCCACAAAACGCATTCCTGCTGAACCTGGGTCTGGAAACACTACACCTGCGTATGCCCCAACATTGCAAGAATGCACAAGCGGTAGCCGAGTATCTTGCCCAGAACGACAAAGTGGCTTGGGTGAATTATTGTGGTCTGCCGGGCGACAAATACTACGAGCAGGCACAGAAGTACATGCCGAACGGCTCTTGCGGCGTTGTCACCTTCGGCTTGAAGGGCGGACGGGAAGAGTCTATCAAGTTTATGGATTCACTGAAACTGGCGGCCATCGTGACTCATGTGGCCGATGCACGTACTTGCGTGCTGCACCCAGCCAGCCATACACACCGCCAGTTGACAGACGAGCAGCTGATGGAGGCAGGTGTACGCCCCGACCTGATTCGCTTCTCGGTAGGTATAGAGAATGCAGAGGATATTATTGCCGACATCGAACAAGCGCTGAACGCCTAAAGGAATAAACAAAAGGGAGTGCATTGTCCGAAAATGCACTCCCTTTTCATTTCAATATTCTCTATTACTCAACATTCAATATAATCGTCAAACTTTCCTTGCCTTGGTAGAAGGTCTTTGCTTTCACTACCAGGGAACCACACTTCACCGGTTCTTTCCATAAGGTTGACTGGGCAGTAGGTTCCGAACCATCAGTTGTGTAACGTACTTCAGCACCATCAATGGCCACATTAGCATACAGATTTCCATCTTTTACCAATAATCCCGGCTGAGGCAAGCGGAAGTTAATCCCATTCTTTGCCCAATAAGGCATTTCACTCTTGCTGATTTTCTCATAATAAAGTGCCAAAGCCTGATTGAAAGCCTGCTCCTCCCGTATACCGGATAAATTTTCCCATGCCGGATGGGCATTCCAGCCACGTTCTGCCAGCCCTAATATTTTTGGGAAAAGAAGATATTCCACGCCATCAAAACTACGGATAGTTTCGGCAAACAATTGCCCTTGTACACCCATAATATGCTTCTTGCCTATCTCTGTCAAAGCAGTCTTCCCCTTTTCCGCATTATTCAAATCAATGGGATTGCCTGCCATATCCACACGCAGCGAACGATAAATGCTGAAAGGAAGCATAGAGAAAGAGACAGACTCATCCACATAACCTCCCCAATCGAGTCCACGCTCGTCCGGATGACCATTGTAAGCCATATCCATATAGAAATTGCCCACGTTGCAAAGGATGACCGGGTAACCGTTATTGGCTGTCTGATAAACCACTTCATCAGAGCCCGGTACAGTATTCCAGCAATACACACCGGCAGCCTGGCCCCTCAACTGTTGATGAGCCTCTTCGGTATGCCCCAAAGCAACTTCCTGCCAACCACTGAATTTCAGTCCGTTCTTCTGCATCACATCCGCCATTTGCGTAATGAAATACTCCGACAAATCATGAGCTTTCGTCATGCCTTTTTCCTTCATCAGCTCTTGGCATTTCGGAGAGCCCATCCACACGCCGCGAGGCACTTCGTCACCACCCAAATGCACTGTGGACAATGAAAGACCGGCTTCCTGATACATCGCATTAAGTTCCTGAATCACCTTCTCCATAAAACGGTAGGTAGAAGGCAAGGCGACATTCATCACATTGTCCGTATAATATTGTACAGAAACATAACGTGAAGTATCTTTTCCCGGATCAGTTTCAAAATATTTGTTATAGCGTGCCTTCATGGAGACAATGGCAGCGCGGGCATGCCCCGGAGATTCTATTTCCGGAACAATGCGGACATGTCTTTCGGCAGCATACTTCAGCAAATCAATAAATTCCTCGCGGCTATAATATCCATTGCCTACAGTCTTTGCATCAGGGTCATAGCCACCGTCATAACATGGGTAGAGGCACTGGCTTTCGTCAGTGGTATGCCCGCGACGGCTACCCACAGCAGTCAGTTCCTCCAAACCGGGAATCTCCAAACGCCAGGCTTCATCATCACAAAAATGGAAATGCAGGACATTCAATTTATAAGATGCAAAAATATCCACCAGTTTCTTCAAGTTCTCCGGAGCGGTGAAATTACGGGCAATATCTATCATTTGTCCACGATATGCCAAGTCCGGATAATCCCGAATGGAGACTGCCTCCAGCAAATAAGGTGTCTGCTTGCCCTTCAACATTGACAAAAGTGTCTGTGTACCATTAAAAATGCCATGAGGAGTGGCAGCACTGATTTTTATCAGGTTGTCACCTATATTGATAGTATAATATTCATCATTTACGGCCTCCTTCCTATCAAGCAGTTCTTCCAGCACAATCTTCACGGAAGCATTTCCGACAACTTCCAAACCATACAAACCAGTCAGTTTCTCTTTCAGCAACTTGGCTTCACCGGCAAAGTTCTCCGGAAATGCCAAAGCTACCTTACCTTCCAATACGACATTATCGCCTTCAATGGCTACCACTTTCTTTACAGACGGAAGAATGTCTGACTGCACCAAAGCAGGAGCACCAGCCAAGCGAAGATTGGATTCATAAATCTTAGTCGCATCCGGATAGCCGCTCATTGACTCGGGAGAAGGAAGCGGCAGCGCCTTCAAAGCCACGGGCAACGGACTGCCCTCTTTACCATCCACAGTCTCCACCCAATAAGTTCCTTCCGGTACATGGGAGTTCCGGTCCAGCTTGTAAGTGCAAAGGAAAGTAATCCGCATGGAATCACCGGGAGCCAGCGAAGCAAATTCGTCTGTCGGATACATTTTGAAAAAATTACCGTTCACTACCTCTACCTTCACTTCAGAGGCTCCTTCCTGCTTCACCCCTCGGGGAAGCTGTGAATAGTAAATCGTCCAGTTCTTTTTTAGAGGTTTTTGAGAGATATTCTTGAGAATAAAGGTATTCTCATAATATCCGGGTTCGATGTCACTTGCACCCATTTCCCAGGTCAGAGCAACCGGTGCCTTAGGTTCATTACTCGTTTTACATCCAGCAAATAGTGCCATTACACAAAATAATAATCCTGCCAGAGGAAGTTTCAAAATTCTCATGCAACTCATGTGTTAAGTTAATAAATGGGGGTAATTTCTAAAATCTGATGCCAAAAATAAGCATTTTAAGCTAATTAACTGATAAAAGTAATAGATTTTATTGACAGCGAGCTACAATTTAGAACTTTTATACCTACATTTGCAGCCAAATTATAACCAATTTAACTATTCTACCATGGCTAAAATAACCAAAGAAGCAGCCTTGCTCTACCATTCGCAAGGCAAACCGGGTAAGATTGAAGTAGTACCCACCAAGCCTTACAGTACACAAACCGATCTTTCTCTCGCCTACTCTCCGGGCGTTGCAGAACCGTGCCTCGAAATTGAGAAAAACCCGCAAGATGCATATAAATATACAGCAAAAGGCAATCTGGTAGCTGTCATCTCCAACGGAACCGCCGTGCTCGGCCTGGGCGATATTGGCGCCCTCAGCGGCAAACCCGTCATGGAGGGTAAAGGTCTGTTGTTCAAAATTTATGCAGGTATCGACGTATTCGACATCGAAGTAAATGAAAAAGACCCCGACAAGTTCATCGAAGCTGTCAAGGCTATTGCCCCAACATTCGGAGGTATCAACTTGGAAGACATCAAAGCACCCGAATGTTTCGAAATAGAACGCCGCCTGAAAGAGGAATTGGACATCCCCGTGATGCACGACGACCAGCACGGCACCGCCATCATCTCCAGCGCAGGATTGCTGAACGCCCTGGAAGTGGCAGGCAAGAAGATAGAGGAAGTGAAAATCGTCGTAAACGGTGCCGGGGCTTCCGCCACCTCATGTACCAAACTGTATGAAGCGCTCGGTGCACGCCGTGAGAATATCCTGATGCTGGACAGTAAGGGAGTCATCACCAGCGACCGCGAGAATCTGACCGAGCAGAAACGTTACTTTGCCACCGACCGTCGCGATGTACATACTCTGGCAGAAGCCATCAAAGGCGCCGATGTATTCCTTGGACTGTCAAAAGGTAATGTGTTGACCCAGGACATGGTTCGCAGCATGGCAGACCATCCCATCGTGTTTGCCCTTGCCAACCCTACTCCGGAAATCTCTTACGAAGACGCCATGGCAGCACGTCCGGACGTACTGATGTCCACCGGTCGTTCCGACTATCCTAACCAGATTAATAATGTAATCGGTTTCCCCTACATCTTCCGCGGCGCCCTCGACACGCAGGCAAAAGCCATCAACGAAGCCATGAAAATTGCTGCCGTGCACGCCATTGCCAACCTTGCCAAGCAGCCCGTGCCCGATGTGGTGAACGAGGCATACCACGTAAACAACTTCACCTTCGGTCCCGAATACTTCATCCCGAAACCGGTTGACCCGCGCCTCATCACCGAAGTGTCCTGCGCTGTGGCCAAAGCTGCCATGGAAAGCGGTGTAGCTCGCAAAGACATCGAAGACTGGGATGCCTACCGCCTGCAACTGCGCGAGCTGATGGGTTACGAAAGCAAACTGACCCGCCAGCTCTACGACACCGCCCGCCGCAACCCGCAACGTGTGGTATTTGCCGAAGGCATCCACCCCAATATGCTGAAAGCTGCTGTGGAAGCCAAGGCTGAAGGTATCTGCCATCCTATAATATTGGGCAACGACGAAGCCATCGAGAAGCTGGCAAAAGAACTAGACCTTAGCCTTGAAGGTATTGAGATAGTAAATCTGCGCCATCCGGATGAAGCGCCGCGCCGTGAACGCTATGCCCGCATTCTATCTGAAAAACGTGCCCGCGAAGGCGTCACTTACGAAGAAGCCAACGATAAAATGTTCGAACGCAACTACTTTGGTATGATGATGGTGGAGACGGGTGAAGCAGACGCTTTCATCACAGGTCTTTACACCAAATACAGCAATACCATCAAGGTTGCCAAGGAAGTCATCGGCATCCGTCCAGAATACAAACATTTCGGCACCATGCATATTCTGAACTCCAAGAAAGGCACATACTTCCTGGCAGATACGCTGATTAACCGTCATCCCAATGCCGAAACGCTGATTGACATTGCCAAGCTGTCGGAATATACCGTCCGCTTCTTCAATCATACACCGGTAATGGGCATGTTGAGTTACTCCAACTTCGGTGCGGATAAGGAAGGAAGTCCGGTAAGTGTACACGAAGCAGTGGATTATATGCAACAAAACTATCCTGACCTTGCCATTGACGGAGAAATGCAGGTGAATTTCGCCATGAACCGCGAAATGCGTGATGCCAAGTATCCGTTTACGCGCTTGAAAGGAAAAGACGTAAACACACTGATTTTCCCGAACTTGAGTTCTGCAAACTCTGCTTACAAACTGTTGCAGGCCATGGATACAGATGCCGAACTGATTGGTCCTATCCAAATGGGATTGAACAAGCCTATCCACTTTACCGATTTTGAAAGCTCTGTGCGCGATATCGTTAACATCACTGCAGTAGCAGTTATCGATGCTATCGTAGACAAAAAGAAGGCAGTCAAATGAGACGACCGTTATCAAAATTCCAAATAGTTTGCATTATGCTGCTTTGGGCAGCACTTTGCTACATTGTTTTGATATCTGTCGAACGAATTGACGGTCCAATCATCCTAACGCTTGCCATTTCGGCGGCTTTAGTATTTATTCCCGTCATAAAGTCTCTAAAAAGAGGATAAATAATATCTTTTTATTCCATTTTGCGGTATAAAACAATAAAAATGTTGTCTTATACCGCATTTTCTTTATAAAATGTTTGGTATTAATGCAGAACTTTTGATTGACCACGCGTGGGGATATGAACCGACCACGATTGACCTGATCAAAGCGTATAAGCCGGAGACAAACAGCATCAGTTCCGGGCAGGTGCTGCAGTGTCCTCATGAGTTTGAAAAAGGAAACCTGATCGTACGGGAAATGACAGATCTGCTTGTGCTGGATCTAGTGGA
>ENA-UESD01002028-UESD01002028.1-human-gut-metagenome-genome-assembly--contig:-NODE-2028-length-15128-cov-3.596572_pt1 | contig 15128 bp, 4 predicted proteins | sample MGYA00242985_ERZ507986 | MGnify/ENA primary metagenome ERZ507986 (study PRJEB26167, sample SAMN06115408) | human gut metagenome | host: Homo sapiens | place: China:Guangxi | collected 2016-04-06... | reverse complement strand
CGTCGGAATCGGGAAGATTTCCTGATAAGCCTCGTGCTCAAAGAAACGGAATGAGTCACCAGTCTGCAGACAAGCCTCTTGTGAAGAGTTGGCTGCTGTCTTCGGATATTCGGCGGCAAACCATTCTTTGCACATACCCATACGGCACAAATCATGGTAAAGCGAGAACTCGGCATTGAATTCATGGCGACGCTCTATAATCAGCGCCACCTTCCATACCGGAGAAGTATAGCCTTTGGCTGCTTTATAGCTTGTATAATAGGTCTCTGCATCCGGCACTTCCACCGTCTGGGTATTCAACATGTCGGCGGGTAGGTCAATCATCGTCGCTCCCATCTCCAAATTACCCCAAGCACGGTTACGTATCTGACGTATCATGTTCCATCCGGTAGCGTTGTCACCTGTCTCGAAACAACATTCTGCATAGTCGAGCATGATGCCTGCATAACGCTTCAAAGTCAACGAAATAGGATTGAATACTTTGTTGTTCTCACCTGGCTTGCATCTCCAGTATTTCAAGGAATAAACAGTAGGCATATTTTCGGAACCTTGGAAAAGACCGTCAAAACCACTTGTCACCCCTACAGTCTGCCCGGTAATGGGATGCGTATCCCCTTTGGCAACAGCAGAGTATTGGCGGCGTTTGTCACCCGGTTCAAAGGAACGTACAAACTCCCAAGAAAGACAGAGAGACCCCCAGCCTCCCCATTCGGGTGCCGCACACATATATCCGTACCACATCATGGCATCTGAAGACGAATCGGCTCCCCAGCCCATATATCCTTGTTCATGATACATCACCTCAAATACAGATTCTTTGGTCCAATGTGTATCCCAGGCATGCAGGTTACCGAAGCAGGGCTCCAATGAATAGGTTCCACTGTCCACTATATCCTTTAGTTCCGTCTTGGCTTTCGTAAAGTCTTTCTTCAACATATACAGCTCGGCCAAATAAGCTTTGCAGAACCCCTTGGTTATACGTCCGTATTCACCATTCATGGGTAACCAGTCCAGATGGTCGCGTCCAAAAGACAAATCTTCCTCGATAGCCGCATAAGTCTCATCCACGGATTCCGGACGTGCCTTTCCTACCGAAGTAGTATAGGTTTCACCGGTAAGCAACATCGGTACCCTTCCGAAAAGTTTCGTCAGGTAAAGGTAGTTATAACCGCGGATGGCACGTGCTTGCGCTTCATAAACGGTCTTGGAATTGCTGTCCGCAAATATAGAGGCATCCGCCGTCTCCAGGCCAGCCAGGAAACGGTTTGCACGGTCCACTGCACGATAACTCATCCGCCATGCAGTCTCCAGGGAACCCTTATCGGGTTTCCAGGCATGACGCTGCCATTCCGCATCCCAACCGGAAGCCTGACAGTCCATCGTAGAATGGTTGGCAGCAAATACCTGAGGCTTGAATCCCCATGTTTCGTCATCACCGGAACCGTGCTGGTCCGTATAAAAGGTATCATAAAGTCCGTTCAATCCGGAAAGGACATTCTCCTCCGTTTTAAACATGAAATCTGCCGGAAGAATATCGTAATGATCCACTTCCAAATAATCGTCACAAGACGTTACGGTGCTTAAGGCCAGCACACCGATCAACAGTTTATATAAGTTTTTCATAATCATATTTTTTATCCGTTAGTATTAGAACTGTACACTCAGACCGAAAGTAACCGACATCGGGAACGGATAACGTCCTCCGTCAAATCCCGAATACAATACATTGGAGTCACCAACTTCCGGATCGCCGAACTTATTGTACGAAGAGATGGTACATACATTGTCGACACTGGCAAATACGCGTGCATTTTCCATTTTCACCGGTTTCAGCACATTCTTCGGGAATGTATATCCTATCTGAATATTTGAAATCTTCAGATAATCCCCCTTCTGGATGTAGGCGTCGGACACACGCATGTTCTTATTATAGTCTGTCTTGGTGATACGCGGATATTTGGCGCCGGTATTCGAAGATGACCATGCATTATTGATATATTCCTTCAGTACATTCTGATAACCGCCGTCGGGTGCATAGACTGAGGTCAAGCGGGCCGAAGAATAAGAAAGGATATCCATACCGGCTACACCGTACAAGTTCATCGAGAAATCAAAGTTTTTCCAGGAAGCGGTAAGGTTCATTCCGTAAGTGAACTTGGGATATCCATTGCCTATAACAGTACGGTCGGCATCGGTAATCTGCCCGTCACCATTCAAATCAACAAACTTATAGTCGCCGGGCTGAGTAGTCTTGTCCTGATATACACCACTTTCAACTCCCTTTTCAACCGCCAGCCTATTCATTTCATCAATTTCGGCCTGGGTTCTAAAAATGCCTTCTACCTTCCAGCCATAGTAGGAACCTACAGGATAGCCGTTCTGTGTAATGGAGTGGTTGTCCCAGTTGTCGCCATCTTGTGCTGAACCTGACTTGCTGAATATCGGATCGCCGACTTCAATAGCCTCGTTCTTCAGGGTAGACCCATTCAGTCTTATGCCGATATTCCAATCGCTGAAGCTCTTGTTCCACGCAGCAGTAAACTCGAAACCTGAGTTACGGATATGTCCCGCATTAGTATAGACATTGGAGAAACCGGTGGAAGGACGAATCTGGCGATACAGAAGCAGATCCTTTGCGTCACGGATAAAGTAATCGGCAGAGAAAGAAAGCTCATTGTTCATAAAGGCAAAGTCAATACCGATATTTGTCTGCTCATTGGTTTCCCATTTCAGGTTGGTATCAATTTCTTTCTGCTGGGCAATACCGGCACCGTTAATCACACTCGAACCATTAAAGAACCAGTACATTGCATTTGCCGAAGACAACTGTGCTATGGACAAGTTGGTACCATTGCCCGCATTACCGGTCTGTCCCCATCCGGCACGCAACTTCAAGTTACTGAACAGTTCTAAATCCTTAATGAACTTTTCCTCGGAAAGACGCCAAGCTACAGAAGCGGAAGGGAATGTACCATAACGATTGCCGGCACCAAAGTTCGAAGAACCGTCGCGGCGTACCGTTGCAGTCACAATATAGCGGTCGTTCAAAGTATAAGTCAGACGGCCGAAGTAAGAAAGGAATCTTGTCTTCAAATCCAGCCCACCATCCGTTTGCTTAGACGATGGGTCATTGGTCAATGAAATTTTGCGGATGTTGTCTGCCGGGAAATCGTTGGCACTGGAATTCAGCCAGGCACCGTTCGTATCGCTGGTAGAGAAACCGGCCATTGCACTTACGCGGTGATGCTCATTGGACCAGTCATAGTTCAAGAACGCTTCCAGACCGAGTGAAGTGGACTGGCTCTGGTTCAGCGAGAACGAGTCCTTACGGTCTTGAGTTCCAAAGGTTCTATCATTATAGGCTGTATAGCCATTATAACCTTTTGTATAATAATTATAACTGGCAATAGTCTTGAAAGTCAACCCTTTGTACAAATCGAGTTGTAGGAAAGCACTAGCAAGCATACGGTCCCATTTATTAATACTGTCGGCAGTCTTGGCAGCAGCAACCAGATTGTCAGCTCCCTTGTTCACGTCTCCATTGCCTTCTTTCTTGTAATGTCCCCAAGTACCGTCGGGCAACACAATAGGCATGGAATAGAAAACACCGTCCTCTACATAATCCATGGTTGGAATGGCTTGTGCATAGTTTCTCAGGTTGCCTCCTCCCATCTTTTCCGAATGTGCATAGTTCAAGTTCAAGCCTACATGCAGAAAGTCTTTCACTTTGTGAGTGATATTAGCGCGTGCCGTCAAGCGTTTAAAATTCGACTCAATCACGATACCCTGGTTGTTCAAATAACCCAGAGATAAGTTGGCTTGGGTATTTTCGCTGCCTCCCGAAGCAGAAAGGTTATAGTTCTGCTGTAATGCCGTGCGTGACATTTCATCCTGCCAGTCAATGCTGTTCAGTCTGCCTATGTAATCCTCGCCATATGCCAGATTGGTCATGGCAATACCGTCATTCTTGACGGCGGAACGTACAGCACTTGCAAACAAGCCCGCATCAGCCACATCAATCTTATTCGAATTGAACTGGAGGGCATAGTTGGCCGAAAAGTTCACCTTTGCCTTCCCCTTACCACCGTTCTTGGTAGTAATCATAATGACGCCATTGGCACCGCGAGTACCATAGATTGCCGTAGCCGAAGCATCCTTCAGAATTTCGATGGACTCTACATCATTAGGATTCAAGAAATCGATGGAAGTTCCTACCTGCACACCGTCCACTACATAGAGTGGGTCGGCAGAACCATTCACGGTTGCCACACCGCGGATACGGATGGAGAAACCTCCTTCCGGGTCACCGGAAGAACGGATGACAGATACACCTGCCGCAGCTCCCTGCAAACCTTGTCCCAAGTTCACCGGATTCCGCTTCATCATTTCCTCCGCATTCACGGAAGCCACAGAACCGGTGAGGTCGGATTTCTTCATCGTACCGTAGCCCACAACAACTACCTCATCCAAGGTTTCGGTATCCTCCTTTAAAGTAATTTTCAGAGCATTCATATTCCCGGTTACTTTGACCGTTCGCGCCAGATAACCGATGTAACTGGTCTTCAGCGTAGAACCTACGGGACACTGCAAGGAGAAGTTACCGTCCAAATCGGTAATCATACCGTTTGTCGTACCTTCCACAATGACATTGGCACCGATGATGGGCTCGCCTTTCTCATCCACCACTTGGCCCTTCACAGTAACTACACTCTGCTGTACGACAGTGACACCTGCAAACGGCTGTACGCTTGTTGCAAAGAGAGGTCCGGCACATGCCAGCGATACTGACATGATACCCAAATACTTCATCACATTTCTCATAAATACTAAATACTTAGGTTTAACAAATACCCCGGTCATAAGCACATCGGGAAAAAGATATGCGACACAATTTTGTGCCACTATAGAGGCACTGCCGTGCCATTGGGAAGGCACATCTGTGCCACCATAGTGGCACAGATTTCGGTAACTATATCCCTTTCTCTTCCATACCGACAGGGGTGAATTCAATATAGATTTTCAAAGATTAAGTTCAGAAACTCAGGGAAGTGCCTTCAATCTGGTTCAACAGTTGCGGTTTGGCCTTTCCACAATCCACTTTCACAACCTGAATACGGTTGTCGGCAGGTAGACAAACCAATCCTTCTGCCTGCTTCTTGTCAGCACTGTATACCTTCAGGCTCATTTTGCTCCAATCCATCTCAGCAGTGGACTGCGCCAACTTCAGATGAGGAAGTACCGAACCGTCACGTACCAGCATGATTATCGGCAGACTGCCTGCTTCAATCCGGTGCCATCCGCCTTCGTAGACTTTCTCTGTCTGGTAGTCTATCCATTTTCCTTCGGGAAGGTAAACTGTGCGGCCCGTCATACCGGATTCAAGCAAGGGGGCAACCAGAATCTGCGAACCGAAGAGATACTCGTCATCCACTTTCCATGCTCCCGGATCATCGGGGAATTCTACAAACAAGGCTCTTAGCATCGGTAAGCCCTTTTCTGTACATTCCTTAGCCTGAGCATACACATAAGGCATCAGACGGTACTTCATCTCCGCACTCTTGCGGAAGACATCCTGCACACGCTTGCTGTCGTACAACCACGGCTCTGTCGGAGGTGCCCCATGCGCGCGGGTATGGGAAGTAAGAAAACCGAACGGTATCCAGCGGCAATACAAGTCCTCCGGAGTGGATTTTACAAAGCCGCCCATATCATGGCTCCAGAAGGAGAAACCGGACAAGCCGAAGGACAAGCCTGCACGAAGCGTACCCAGCAGACCCGTGTTCGTAGTTGCAGCATCACCGCCCCAATGCAATGGATAACGCTGGGAACCAGCCCATGCGGCACGTGCCCACATTATATTCTCGTTGTGCAACTTCTTGGTTATCTCGGACACTGCCATATCATAACGCACCGGATAGAGGTTATGCTCATACCATCCGCTCTTGCCGGAAGCGTAAATACCATTCAGTGGAGCAGCCTCGCCAAAGTCTACTTTAATGGCACTGACACCGATATTCAGCAATCCCGCCAGTTTGTCCTGATACCACTTTACTGTTTCCGGATTGGAAAAATCAAGCACCACATCTTCGTAGGGAAGTTCACCATTTCCATTTTTCACATACATGTCTTTCTCTATCAGTTCAGAGAAATAACGGTTTTTAGGAGTGAAATAAGGCAACTGCCACAAACATACATGGAAACCTTGAGACCTCAAATCCTTCAACATCTGCTGTGGATTCTGGAAACGGTTCTCGGAGAATTTATAGTCACACTGCCAGTCCACATCAAACCAGCCGGTATCGAAATGGATAACATCGCACGGATACTTGTTCTTACGGATATTGGCCGCTACATCATAACCTTCCTTTTCACTGAAATAGGTAATACGGCTCATCCACGTACCGAAAGACCACAAGGGGGGCATGCCCGGCTTTCCTACCAAATCGGTGTACTCGTCCAGAATATCTTTCGGCTCGCCGAAGAAAACGAACAAATCCAGGTTCTCGTCACCCATGAACATTTTGTTCAGCCCAATATAGGTAGCACCAAAATCACAAGTCACGGGAGCGGATGTATGCATAAACATACCATATCCCCGGTTACTCATAAAGAAAGGAATCGGTTTGTACATCTGGTCCGTCTCAGGCCCTTGTGGGTCTGTAACGAACAAGTTCACCTTCTGTCCGGCCTTGTTCAGCCCAGTGGCAGACTCTCCGCAACCAAAAATCATTTCATCTGCAGTCAAGGTAAATACCGGATTGATGCGGCGAGCATTGTCGCTTCCCCGCTTCACAAAACAGAACGGCGTATATTTTACCTGCGTAGAGTCCGCGTCGCTCAAAGCGGCAGTCTGGCTCAAGATACGTCCGGCTTTATCCTTCAAGACGATTCTCCAAGGATTCTTGTTAATCTGAATGGTTCCATAGTCGCTGGAATAGATAATCTTGTCATTCGTCTCGGTAACTTTCCAGCTTCCATCCCTGCCCGGTTCCTTTGCCAACATGATGGAAGCGGCAGGTTTGGGTTCCACCGGGGTCGTTAGCATACGGATACGTACCGTACGCGGAGTTACAAAGTCAATCTTGAATTTGAGGTTAGGGTCATTTTCATAGGCAGTGAAGGGGAAATCGAGCATTCTCATTTTACGGGGCTGTGCACCGTTGGTATTGAAGGCTTGGCGGGGCATCAGATGCCCGCGTTTCCAATTCACCAGCCCTTCACCCGACTTGGCATCGAATGACTCCAGGTGATCTGCAAAAAACAAGGTATTACTCAAGTCACGGAAATCGGTACTCATGTCCAGAGGTTGGTTCATCAAATACGAAGTACCGTCATTGACATGTGGCTGTGCCAACAGATTGCCACCGGCAAACAACAGCATCGCCACTGCTAAAAGTTCTTTCTTCATACTATTAGGATTTAAATGATCTCGCCTGCAAATGTATTTTTCTTAAAGGAAACACAGATGCCTTAAAAATGTCTTTTAATATCCGGTTTTGTTTCATAGAACCCATATAGGGCCATTGGAAACAAAATGCATACTATTTTTCACCAAACGGAGGATATCATCCCACACGAATACGCAAATCTTTCCTTGCTCGTTCGAAGGATTATATTTAAGTTTGCAGTTACAATATTGTTAATTCTTCTAATAAAGAAAATACATGAAACAACTGCTCCTATTCTTTATATGCAATCTGGCCTTCCTCCTTGCTGTTCAAGGTAATTCAGCGGAAATCCCGCCGGCTGTCATGTTCAAGCAGCTCTCTACAACAGAAGGACTCTCCAACAACAGTGTCCGAAGCATCTACAGAGACAATAGGGGATTCCTCTGGGTGGGGACAGAATCAGGACTCAACAAATACGACGGCTACTCCTTCCAGCAGTATTACCAGAACAACTCCGACCTGCCGGACGATGCCATCAGCGAAATTTTCGAAGGACCGGACGACAATGTATGGATAAGGACTTCCAGCGGCTACAGTATCTATAATTATAAGACCGGTAAATTCGACAATGACTATAAACCCATACTCGATGGGCTGCAAATCCCCAGTAAAAACATTCTGAGGATGGGAAAAACATCCAAGAATGAGTTTTGGGCCTACGACTATTCCAAACTTTACATACGAAGCATGGACAACAGCTCCATCAAAGCCTATCCACTGGCAGTTGAAAAGATTTCAAACCTCTATATAGGTGTCCAGTTCATTTATATAATGTACTCCAACGGTACCCTATACAGTATCAGCAAGCAGACTTCCGAAGTCAAGGAAATAGCCATTCCCACCATCTATAGACCTTTGCTGGAGAATCATGAGCCACACATTTACATAGACCAAAACGAAAGCCTATGGGTATACACCTTCCAAAACAGCCTACTTTTGCACAAGAACAGTTTTACACAGCAATGGGAGGACATCAGCCTGAACAATAACACTCACATACAGTACAATCGCGTGCAACGCATCCTCGACCTGGGAGACGGCAACGTATGGATACTTACCAGCCATATGGGGCTGTTCGTTTACAACACCCTGACCAAATCGCTTACCAACTTGGTGCACAATCCATTGAAACCGCACACCATTGCCAGCAACAATCTGAATACCATTTACCGGGACAAAGACGGAACCATATACATAGGGAATTTCAAACACGGTATTTCCTATTATAGCCCCATGTCCCAAATCATACTATGCAACAAATCCCTGGAATATGATGATATCCTGACCTTCTGCGAAGACACCAGCCAGGAATACATTTACTACGGAACAGACGGTACGGGACTAATCCGACGTTCACTAGTGACCGATTCATACGAAAAGATAGCAACTCCCGCCAATATTGTAGTCGACTTATCCATCGACTCCAAAAACCGCCTATGGATAGGCACCTTCCAGAAAGGACTGCTATGCTACTCGAAAGGGCAAATCAAACAATACACAGTAAGTAACAGCCAGCTTCTCGAGAACAATGTGTATACAGTAAAGGTAGACAAACACGGATACATCTGGATAGGTACCATGAAAGGATACATACAGAGGTTAAATCCGGAAACCGGGCAGTTTGACACCATCTTGTACCGTCCGGGAGAATTCTTTGTCCGAGATATGTACTATGATAAAGACAGTACCCTTTACGTAGCGACCAAAGGAGGACTCATTATCATCGATACGGAAACCCAAGCCTATAATATCTACGCCGAAGCCGGCCGCTTCAAGGAGAACAATATGCTCACTGTCTATAAGGACAGCCGGGACCTTCTTTGGATAGGACATCCACACGGACTGAGTATATGGAACCAGAAGAACGACTCCATCTACTTCCTTGACCAGAAAAACGGACTTGCCGCCAACCTCGTCAGAGCCGTCACGGAAGACAACAACAACCAGATGTGGATTGGTACCGGCAACGGCATCTCACGAATCAAAATAACAAACGGTACATACGCCATCGTGAACTACTCCGTAAGCGACGGACTGATATGCAACGATACCAATGTCCACGCCATCCTCAAGCTACAGAACGGCAATATACTGATAGGCACGCCACAAGGTTACCAGACTATCATTCCACAAGACATCCTGACCACAAGTTATGATGCCAATATTTACCTTACCGGTATTGAGCTCAAATCCGGAATGACCCATCCGGACATCCTGAACGGCAGCTCACTTGAATGTGCACAACATCTTTCCTTCACTGAAAAGGAAAATTCATTCACTCTGTCCTTCTCTGCCCTCGACCTGGTGGAAACGGATAAGATAAAATATGCCTATAAGATTCATTCCAACTGGATTTATGCTGAAAACAACAAAGTAAACCTATCCATGCTGACTGCCGGAAACTATACTTTATCCGTCAAGGCATGCAACTCACAAGGCATATGGAGCCCCAACGTCAAGGAACTGAAAATAAAGATACTCCCTCCTTGGTGGCGCACTTGGTGGGCTTATACCATATATAGCGGTATCGTTTTGTGCATCCTTCTGTCCATTATCCGCAATCTGCGCTTACGCCAAAAGCAGAAACAAATCATGCAGGCCATCGAGGTGGAAAATGAAAGGCAGCAGAAAATCAACAATATGAAACTGCAGTTCTTTGCCAACATAAGTCACGAACTGCGGACTCCCTTGTCACTTATCATCAATCCGCTTGAAGAGTTTTTCGTAGACCATCCCGAATATCGTAAAGGCATTCTGGATATGGTCAAACAAAATGCCGACTATCTGCTGGAACTGATTAACCAACTGCTGGATTTCAGAAAGCTGGATGCCAAGGCTGAAACCCTGAAATGCAAACATGACAACATCCTTATCATTCTGAGTGAAATATTCCACTCTTTCGATCCGATAGCACAGAAACGGAACATCAGCTATAGCCTTACCGCTCCACAACATTCTGTATTAATGGATTTTGACTATGACAAGATACGCAAGATATGCACAAATATCCTGTCAAATGCATTCAAGTTCACTCCCAATAAAGGAAGCATCTCACTGGATATTGCCGTAAGAGGCACAAATCTGGAACTGACCGTTACCGACACCGGTTGCGGCATAGAGGATGAAGCCAAGGAGAAAATATTCCAAAGATTCTATCAGTCGGGCAAAAACCAGTCGAACAACGGAGGCAGCGGCATTGGACTGCACATTGTTTCCGAATACGTAAAGATGCATCAGGGTACTGTCTGTGTCAGGGATAACCAGCCTTGTGGTTCTGTATTCCTGATTGCCCTACCCCTACACCAGAACAGTAATGAAACCAAAAACGGAGAACCGGTCGAAGGACCGGAAATAAAAGAAGAATCCCATCCATTCACCATACTACTCGTAGATGACAACTACGACTTCTTGAAATTTCTCTCTGAAAGTCTTGCCAGGCAGTATCATGTATTAAAAGCCACAAACGGAAAACATGCACTGAATGTACTGGAAAAGGAAGATATTGATTTAGTGGTCAGTGACATCATGATGCCCGAGATGGATGGTCTGGAACTATGTTCAACCATCAAGAATGACATACGCTACTCCCATATCCCCATTATCCTCCTGACAGCTAAGGCAAGTGAAGAACACCAATTGGAAGGGCTTAGCGTTGGCGCAGACGACTATATCACCAAGCCTTTCAATATGGAAGTCCTCAAGCTGCGCATCAACAAGATTATCGAGATGAACGTCAAACGTCAGGAAATATTCAATCAGGACATTAAAATCGAGCCAAGCCGTATCACCATCACTCCCCTTGACCAGCAGCTGGTGGAAAAAGCCATCCAGATTGTAGAGGACAATATCAGCGAAACCGAGTTTTCCGTCGAGGAGCTTGCCAGCAGCCTGAATATATCACGCAGCTATTTCTACAAGAAAATGATTAAGATAACGGGAAAGAAACCCATCGAATTCATCAGGACCATCCGTATGAAACGTGCACAACAACTCTTGACAGAAAGCCAGATGCAAGTTTCGGAAATTGCATATACCTTGGGGTATAACTCCCCCAAGATATTCTCCAAACATTTTAAAGAAGAGTTCAACATCAGCCCATCCGAATTTATAAGGCAGCAGGCTGAATAGAAACATTATTTTGACATCAAAGCATCCAACGAAGACACCAACGCCACCAAAGCAGCACTCCAATTAATGGCTATTTCATTGGAAGCATACGAACCTTCCACATCTGCATAAGACTCATCCGGCAGATTGGAAGGATAGGGTACACCGTCTTGTTGGCCAGGATTGGGACCGCCAACAAGGAAACCGGGAAGAGGTGCCTCTATATCATCCGATGCAGAAAGACGATGGTGCGGATACAGAGGACTTTTCATCCCGAAACCGGTGACATAACAATATCCCGTGGCATTCTTTCCTAAAATGTAGTCCATATTGCGGTAGGCGTTCGTCAGGTACGACTTCTCACCCGTAAGCAAATAGGCGCAAACCAGTGAAGTGGCTTGGTTAGCACACCCTTCGGCAAGGCATCCCCAAAAGAAATCTTTGGCATCGTTGCCGTAAGGAGCGTGGAAAGGAGAGCGGTCAGCACCCCGCACAGCCTCGGCAGCATAGTCCAGTAGCAGGTCTTTCATGGCATTTGCCAACTCCACGTCTTCACCCTGATATTCCCTGCCCGGTTGCAGCCAGGCAAACACGCCCAACGCAGTGGTATTGCCCCAAGAAGGAGTCTTATATGCAGTGGGCAGATGCTTCTTCACTTGTTCCCGGTAAACGGGCTTTCCCGTAGCAAGATAGAGCTCGGAAGCCGCCCAGAAGAATTCGTCATCAGCACTGCGATCACCATAAGCTCCCGTAACTACGGCAGGTTGATATTGCTTGTTGAGAAGATCCTGATGATAGAGTGCCTGCGGATGTGCTTCTGCCCAGGCATAAGCACGTTCGGCAGCCTGCAAAGCCACTTCCGAAAAGCCAGGATAATCCTCTTCGTAAGGAGCAAACAACACGGAAGCTTGCGCTAAAGCCGCAGCATAGTCCAATGCCGCCGTTACTGATTTCTGAACTACATAACGGGGCTGCTTACACTCCGTAGGCTTGATAAATCCCTCGAACGAAGGGGTAGTCAGCTTGTGGTAGACTCCTCCGTCGGCAGGGTCTTGCATGGTCAGCATCCATTTCAGGTTATAGTACATCTCGTCCAGCAAATCGGGCGTGTGGTTTCCGCTTTCCGGGATGTTCACCCGTTGACGGATAAAATAGTCAGGAAAGCGGGCATAAATCGCCTGCATCAATCCGATGGAATAAGCGGAGTTCACAATGTACTTGTTATAATCTCCGGCATCATACCATCCTCCCGGAGAAGAAATCACCGCTCCCGCCTTACGTTCCGGCCCGGCAGCATTGGGATGTACCAGCACCTTGTCATCTGGATGGCCTGCCGGACGGCTCCACCGACCCGCATAAGTCGCTTCGATGGGCATACCCGTACGTTGGTAATAGAAAGATTTCAAAGCGGCATCGGCCAAAGGGGACAGCACCTTTTCCTTTACTTCGAATGCCACTGAATCGCCGTTAACCAACAGAAGATATCTTCCCGGTACCGTGATGTCACTGAAATCCAATATTGTCCTGCTCCTATCCGACCAAGCGGATGAAGCGGTATATCCGGGTTTGCCGGAAAGTAGCCGATTGCCCGTGGCTGCATCTACTATGGTAAATTCACGTACCTCACCGGCATTCACCACAGCTACTTTTTCCTGCTGGGGATAATACCCTAACTGATTCAAACGTACAGTTTCTGAAGGATGCCCTAAAGTGGCCATTCCTCCCAGAACTGTAAACAGACATGTAGTTATATTCATATCACTATTCTTTATATATTAATATTATTCCATTTCAAAATTATTTATCCGACAATAAGGTAATGAAACTGATAGCCGGCAAGTGTACCCGTACCAGTCCATTCTCCACCTTCACAGCAGTTTCCTTCATGCAGTCCTTTGTATTGGTCACATAGACTTTCAGTTTCTTCACTTCTGCAGGGATACCGGAGATGACAGCCTCGCAATCCGCCCCATTATTGACCATATGGACGGCATATTCTCCGCGCACCATATTTCCGAAAGCCGCACAGTTTACATTTTTCTTGCTGCTACTGACCGGAATGGCCAAAGCATCGGCCGGAGTGGAGGCCAGTTGCTTGATATTCCAGAAACGTTGCGTAGGACGCAAAGGACCTTTGGAACCATAAATGCCGTCTCCCCACAACAACGAATAGTCTGAAGTGAGCTGCCACTGCAAGATGGACAATGGTTGGCAAATCGCACAAATACGTGTATACAGATTGATTTCATAAAGTGCAAACGTCGACTCATTGAATATCTCGGCATAACCATGAGCAGCGGCATCCGTACTACCCTCACCAACCAAGAGTAGTACATTAATCTCTTTGGCAGCACCCGCCCACTTCCTTAACGTAACATCATCACAACCACGCCATGAATGGAAAGAAACTGCACCAATATACTTATGAGTCTCAGGATTGTTCAAAGCAGGAAGGATAAAATCGAAAGTAGTGGCATCCGAATTGTCGCCAAGCAGCATGCGGGTAGGAAGATTCAACCCTGCCAGATAAGCACCGAACTCCTTAATGAAATCTGCATGCTCCTGCGGAGTGTGGAGGACATCAATACCCAAATCCGATTCATTGAACGAGAACATGGAGAACTCAATACCATAATACCGTTTGGCATACAACAGATAATCTGCCATGGATTTATAAATCTTCTCCTTTTTCCGGTTATCCAGACGATAAGCAATGACACCACCTTGACGGGCATAACTTGCAGGACCTCCGTCAATGGCCCATGCAGGCGGAAACCAACAGCTTAGTATTACCGGCATTCCCATCGCCTTCAAGCGCTTTGCCATGAGGAGACTTTCCTCCACCCGCTTGTTCAGTCCCCCATTCTGTGCCACGGCAATAGGATCGGATTCTTCTTCGGGTTGCCACAATCTCCACGGAAATTCCACACGGCCATAAGCTACGCGCAAGTTTTCCAGACAGTAATCTATCACTTTAGGGTCGGCAGCAGGATTCTGCAGGCGGAAATTCCCTCCAAAGCCTGCAAACAAACTTCCCGGATTCTGCATATCCAATGTAATTTCCGCGTCACTGTGATCTATCACTCCGGAAGCATGCAGTTCCATAGACAATGCTGTTCTCCCAGCCTTTTTCAGAATCGGCATTAGCGAGATATACACAACAGTACCGGTAGACTCTTTTTCAACCGTGGCCTTTACAGACTTATTGAACTTGAATTCCAACTTCCTATTGGCCGAAGTAACGGTCAGCTTCCTGCCACTTACCCTTACTTTGGCATCAATGTAGTTTTCCGGACTTAAAGCAATACAGTAATAGGCTGCCTGGTTCAAAGTAGTGTCCGACAGCGCATCAATAGAAATCTCCACCAAGCCTTTTCCCTTATCGGTCACTTTCTGATGGAACTTTACACCTCGCAGAGTAGCCGTCACTTCCTGCATATTCCCCTCACGATGGAAAACGGGACGGACCTGCTTCTCCTTTCCGGTAATCTCCATATCTCCTTTCAAGGTTCCGACACGCAGGGATGACTCAAAGTCTATCAATTCACCGTCTACGCGGACACCCGTGATATT
>ENA-UESD01002022-UESD01002022.1-human-gut-metagenome-genome-assembly--contig:-NODE-2022-length-15142-cov-13.413475_pt1 | contig 15142 bp, 10 predicted proteins | sample MGYA00242985_ERZ507986 | MGnify/ENA primary metagenome ERZ507986 (study PRJEB26167, sample SAMN06115408) | human gut metagenome | host: Homo sapiens | place: China:Guangxi | collected 2016-04-06... | reverse complement strand
TTTGTTAGCGTTAATGTTTTGATTTCTGCTGCAAAAATACATAAAGGTCTGAACAGCGGCTTAAAAAATCATTTCATAAGATACAAAAATTCGTTCAATGAAACATAATTACCAGCAGATGAACGAATATTAATAAGAATAAAAGAAAAGATTTGCATAAGAAAGAAATAATTCGTATTTTTGCAACAAACAAAGCACGCAATTAATAAAAAGTGCATAACATATAGACAATGGAAGAACGGAAGATTATACATATCGACATGGATGCTTTCTTTGCAGCGGTAGAACAAAGAGACAATCCCGAACTGAGGGGCAAACCCGTAGCGGTGGGCTTCGACGGACCTCGCGGTGTGGTTTCTACTGCAAGCTATGAGGCTCGCAAATGGGGCGTACACTCAGCACAATCTATTGCCCAAGCCAAGCAGCGCTGTCCTGACCTCATCATCGTGCCTTGTCGGCATTCTTATTATGCAGAAATATCTCATCAGATACATCAGATATTCCAGGAATACACCGATCTCATCGAACCCATCTCTATTGATGAAGCCTTTCTAGATGTAACACACAACAAAAAGGACATAGAGATGGCAGTAGATATCGCCAAGGAAATCAAGACTCGTATCAAGGAGGCAACAGGTCTCACAGCCTCGGCAGGCATCAGCTACTGCAAGTTTCTTGCCAAGGTGGCATCCGATTACCGGAAGCCAGACGGCATCTGCACCATCCATCCCGATAAGGCTCTCGATTTCATCGCCCAGCTCCCTGTAGAAGATTTCTGGGGCGTAGGCAAGAAGACCCTACAGAAGATGCACTTCATGGGCATCTACAATGGTGCCGACCTACGGAAAGTATCCGAAGAACATCTCGTAGAGGTATTCGGTAAAGCCGGACACATCTTCTATCATTTCGCTAGAGGAATAGACAAACGCCCCGTCATCACTTATCGGGAACGCAAATCCGTGGGATGTGAACAGACTTTTCTGGAGGACATCTATTCCAAGTCGGCAGTGATAATCGAACTCTACCATACGGTGCTTGAACTGCTGGAGCGAATCGCCAAGAGCGGTTTCGAAGGAAGGACCTTAACGCTGAAGGTGAAGTTCTCGGATTTCACCCAGATTACCCGCAGCATCTCTCAGGAGAAGATTCTGGCGAAAAAGGACGATATTCTTCCCCTTGCCAAGCGACTGCTTCAACTGGTGGATTACTCTTCGAGTCGTCCCATCCGTCTGCTCGGCCTGTCCATAAGCAATGCCTCCTCAGAAGAAGCCCGGAAGGAAGACAAGGAGAACAGTACCCTGAAACCTGAGTACCGAGAGTTGGAACTCGAGTTTGAGGAATGGAAAGAATGAGAAAAGAGCAGAAAGATGAGAAGAGAGATGAAAAGAAAGAAGGAAAGGAGATTCCCCCGAATAGAATGTGAAAAGCAGCTGACAGGCATATTCCTGCAGCTGCTTTTTCTTTTTTACTGTTTTTTCCAAAAACTAACTATTCATTTTCCCAAAACTAACATAAACCTATCTTAAACAACTAACTAACATTTTCCCAAAACAATCTTTTACCTAAAAGAAACTAATTACCTCTGAAAAACAATCCTATAAACCTAAATAACTAAAACCTATATACTTACTAAACCTATGAACTTACTAAACCTTAAACTTTTAAACCATTAAAACCTAAACTTAAAAACTTGCAAATATTACTACCTCAAATACTTGAAACAACTTATTAACTTCAAATTTCTGGTGCAAAAGTATGAAGATTTAGCGAAAGTCATGGATAATTATCGTTCAAAAACTAGAAAAAAAAAGGTACTTTGCACTCTTTTCATCGAAAATGAACGATTTTTGCACCTTTCCCGAACGATTTTTTGAATCGCTATCGGTTATTTCCTTGAAAAAGAGTAAGGAGCATCATCTTTATGAGTACCTCGCTGCAAGTTTGGTTGCTCAGAAAGTCTATAGGTAATCTGTGTTCCCTGCATCAAAGAACGCATATCAAGATAGTTATGCTGGTAAGATTTGCCATTCAGCAACATTTCATCCACATAGCATCCCTTGCCTTCCGACTGGATATTTACTTCCTTGCCGTTCTCCAAATGAAGTTTCATCGACTTGAAATAAGGAGTTCCCAACACATACTGACCACTTCCAGGACAAACAGGATAGAATCCCATCGCCGAGAAAACATACCAGGCTGAAGTCTGACCATTATCTTCATCACCACAATAACCATCTGGAGCTGGCGTATAGAGCTTGTCCATCACCTGGCGAATCCAATACTGAGTCTTCCAAGGCTGACCGCTATAGCCATAGAGATAGATGGCATGCTGGATAGGCTGGTTGCCATGTGCATAATTACCCATATCCATCACCTGCATCTCACGGATTTCATGAATCGTATATCCATAGTAACTGTTGTCGAAGACAGGAGGCAGGATAAAGACAGAGTCGAGCATCTGATTGAAAGCATCCTTACCACCCATCAGCTGGATTAATCCATGAGGATCATGGAATACCGACCAGGTATAATGCCATGCATTACCCTCTGTAAAGGCATCACCCCACTTCAGAGGATTGAAAGGAGACATAAACTTGCCATCCTTCAATCTGCCACGCATCAGCTTCGTTTCCTTATCAAACACCTTCTGATAATTCATCGCACGCTTGGCAAAAGGCTTCAGCTCCTTAGCCGACTTACCCAAAGCCTTACCCAACTGATAGATACACCAGTCATCGTAAGCATATTCCAAGGTACGGGCTACACTCTCATTGATCTTCACATCGTATGGAACATAACCCAACTTATTGTAATACTCATATCCTAAACGTCCGGTAGAGTTTACCTGAGGATGAACAGCCTGGGTACCATGAACCACAGCCTGCCAAAGCGTTTCCATATCATAACCACGTAAACCGGAAAGATAAGCATCGGCTACCACGGAGGCTGAATTATTGCCTACCATACAGCCACGATGACCCGGACTCGCCCACTCTGGCAGGAAGCCACTCTCCTTATAGGTATTGGCAAGACCTTCCTGAATCTTCACGTTTTCAGATGGATACATCAGGTTGAGAAGAGGGAAGAGACAGCGGAAAGTATCCCAGAAACCAGTATCCGTGAACATATAGCCCTTCTGAACCGTACCATTGTAAGGACTGTAATGCACGATTTCGCCAGCAGCATCCTTCTCGTAGAAAGCACGAGGGAAGAGTACCGAACGATAGAGACAGCTATAGAAAGTACGGAGATGATCGATACTCTCATCCTCTACCTCTATCTTTCCCAGAACTGCGTTCCAGCGCTGACGGCCCTGCTGTTTGAGCTGATCCATATCCGCCTGTCCCAGTTCCTTGAGATTCTGCATGGCCTGGGCGCTGCTGATAAACGAAGAAGCTACACGTGCCTGAATCTTTTCGCCACGCTGACTGGTTTTGAAAGTGATGATAGCACCCACGTGGTTTCCCTTCTGTTCGTTAGCTGAAATCAGTTGACCATCCTTCACACTGACAAATGCATCAAAGTCGTGATCGAACTCGATGACAAAGTAATTGCGGAAATTATCAGGTACTCCCCCACTGTTGCGGGTAGAAAAACCGATTACTTTCCGTTCAGCAGGAATCACCTGGATGTAACTTCCCTTGTCGAAGGCATCAATCACGACATTTGCCTGATCAGTCTTCGGGAAGGTGAAAGCCATCAAGGCAGCGCGCTCCGTAGGGCACAACTCTGCCGTTACATCATAGTCTGCCAGATAGACACTATAATAATAAGGTGTAGCCTTCTCTGCCTTGTGAGAGAACCAGCTGGCTCGCTTCGCCTCATCAAAGACCGGTTTACCCACGGTAGGCAAGAGAGAGAACTGACCATAATCATTAATCCAAGGACTTGGCTGATGAGTCTGCTTCAATCCTCTGATTTTCTTAGCCGCATAGGTGTATTGCCATCCATCCCCCATCTTTCCGGTCTGAGGAACCCAGAAGTTCATACCCCAAGGCATTGCTATGGCTGGATAAGTATTTCCTGTAGAAAGCTCGGGATTGGAATCTGAACCCACGAGTGGATTGACGAAATCTACGGCATTCTTTACGTTCACCTTGACAGCATGTGCCAGCAAGGTGAGACATACAAATAGTAATAAAAGTGATTTTCTTTTCATTTTCTTCTGAAAATTAGTTATTATAAGAAACTACGTAAATTATATGATGTCATATTATACATTTCCTACATCTCCCGGCAACATACCATACTCATCCTTAAAACACTTGGTGAAATAAGAAGGAGCAGAGAAGCCCACATCATAGGCAACCTCGGAGACACTCATACTGCGGGATTCCAGCAAACGCTTTGCTTTCGCCAAGCGAGCCTTGCGGAGCAGATCAACGACAGAAGAACCCGTCATCGCCTTCACCTTGCGATAAAGCTGGACGCGGCTCAAGCCTATCTGCTTACCGATATCCTCGACGCCAAACTCACTATCCGAGAGATTCTTCTGAATGATGGCGTGAAGCTGTTTCAGGAACTGCTTATCGCGATCTTCCAGATGAGAATCGGCAATTTCCTGCTCTGCCTCCAGAGTACCCTGGAAAAGATGCTTCAGAAGCTTGCGCTGCCTCAGCAGATTCTCTATACGTGCCAGGAGCACCTTACTGTGGAATGGCTTGGTGATATAGGAATCGGCACCATGTTCATAACCTTCGGCACGATGCTCTTCCAGATTCTTCGCCGTAAGCATGATGACAGGGATATGAGAGGTTGCCGTATGGGTCTTCAGATTCTGGGTAAACTCCAAACCGTCCATCACCGGCATCATCACATCACAAATCACCAGGTCGGGAACTTCCTTCTTGGCAACATCCAGTCCTTCCTTACCATCAGCAGCTTCCAGAACGATATAATCATCCTGCAGAAGGGTATGCTCATACTGACGGATATCATTGTTGTCATCGATAACCAAGATGGTTGGCTTATTCGCATGTTCGCTCAGCACCTGCTGTACTTTTCCACTTTTTCTCTCTCCATCGTCGATATATTGCAGTTCTGACTCACTAATCAAAGTTTTACATTCTGATAAAGAAGCATTTACAGAGTTATCCACATTATCCACATCCGTGTGGATAACTAGCGACTTATCCTCCTGCTCACGAGGAATCACCACGAAGAAGTCGGATCCCTTACCCAACTCACTTTCTACACGAGCCTCGCCATGATGCAATTCTACAAACGACATCACCAAAGCCAAGCCGATGCCCGTACCGCTTGCCGCTCCCTTAGCCTGGAAGAAACGCTCGAAAATCTTGCCAGCCTCTTCCTGCGAGATACCCTTGCCGGTATCTCGCACATCCAGGCGGAACTTTCCATCCTCATCTTTCAGAGATACGAATATATCGCCACCGGCAGGTGTATATTTCAAGGCATTACTCAGAAGATTGAAGACAACACGAGCTATCTTCTCCTTATCTGCAACCACCTCCTGAGAACCAACAGAGTCAGCTATATCCAAATGGAGCTTGATTTGCTTACGTTCAGCAGTAAGCTGGAAATCGCCTACCCACATTTTCAATGCTTTCACCAGATCGAAGCGATAGAGAATCAACTCCATCTTTCCGTTCTGAATCTTTCGGAAATCGAGGATACTGCTCACCAGTTGCTGCAGAGCTACCGCATTACGCTTCACCATCTTCAAAAGTTCACGACTCTTTCCCTTGATACCACTGTCCTCCAGCAGCATTTCCACAGGATCGGCAATCAATGTCAATGGAGTACGGAGCTCATGACTGATATTCGTAAAGAACACCAGGCGGGAATGGGTGAGTTCCAACACCTCCTCGTTCAGTCGTTTCAACTCCGCATTCTTGCTTTCCAATTCCCCATTCACTCTTTTCAACTCTCCATTGGTTCTCGCCAATTCCTCATTCAGTTTAGCCTTCACCACATAACTGCGGAAAATCATAGCTGCAGCGACAATACAAACCAGCAGGAACAGGCACAAGCCTATCAACATCACTTTCTGGGAATTATAGTCAGAAAGATACCGATCCACCTGTTTATGCAAAGCCTTCAGATTATGTGCCTGTCGCTCAGCGTCTCTGGCTTCCATCAACGTAAGTTCCGCATTTTCCTGGGTAATGATAGATGTACTGAGATAGTTTTTCCGCTCAAAAGGCTGATGCTTCAGGATCTTCATCGCCAAGGCAATTACCTCATCACCCTTGGTAGGATAAAGATAGGAAGCTTCGAAGATGCCATCGCGCACCAGCTCCAGTCCACCACCCTTGGTAGCCATTCCATCAACACCCGTAAATTTATAACGATGCTGCAGCCCCATCTGCTTGGCAGCCTCGTAGGCGCCCCATGCCAGACGATCGTTGTGAGCAAAGACATAATCAAAATCCTGTGTCTTCTTCAGGATGCGCTTCATTGCCTGAACGCCTCCTTCCTCCTTCCAGTTGCCTCCTTCAGAAGCAATCAACTGGATACCCGAATATGGTTTGATGGCATCCATGAAACCAAGATGGCGCTCCATGGCAGGCGAAGATCCATCCAATCCACAGATTTCAACAATGCGTCCCTTACCCTGAAGCTTTTGAGCTATAAAGGTACCCATCGACTTACCGATATGATAGTTGTCGCAGCCGATGAATGCAGTATATTTATCGGTATTGGAGAAACGATCATACAGAATCACCGGGATTCCCTTTTCGTAGGCACGCTCAACCGCCTTGGAAATCGCACTCAACTGATTAGGAGAGATGACCAGCAAGTCCACGCCCTCATCCACGAACTGATTAACCTGCCTGTTCTGCAACACATTGTCATCATTAGAGGAAGCAAGCTTCACGATAATCGAATCATTGAGATACTCTCCCATCTTCAGCTCATCATTGAGCTTGTCGCGCCAGATATCCTCGGAGCATTGGGATACACCAATGACAAACTTCTTTGGCTGCTGCTTGCATGCTGCCAAAGAAAGTCCCAAACCTATATATACAATAAGGTATAAATATCGTTTCATATATATTGTATTGTTTAAATTTATAGATTGATAGGCTCTAAAAGAGTTGCCTCTATAAGAGTTACGGTGCAAATTTACTATTTTTTTTTTGGATTTTAGCGCATTTGGTGCGTTTTTTACAAATTAAGGTTCATTTTTTATAAAGAGAATCTACAGAAATCATCGTATCTTTGCAGCGGACAAAGGAAAAACAACTCCTTCTTCCGAAAACAGAGAATCAATAAAAAAATACAATAACTAGAGAATAGATAACATTAGTATAAACAACAAAACTAACTATATTATGGCTGAAGTTAAAAATTTTAGAATAGAGTCAGACCTTTTAGGTGAACTCAAAGTTCCTGCTGAAGCACTTTACGGTGTACAGACACAGCGCGGTATCAACAACTATCACATTTCCCGTAAGACTATGAGAGCTTACCCTGATTTCATCATCGCTATCGCTTACGTGAAGTTGGCAGCTATCGAGACCAACCATACCCTCGGTGTGATCAACGATGAAATTTCGGGTTCTATCTCTCAGGCTTGCCGCGAGATCATCGAAGGCAAATGGCATGAGAACTTCCCTATCGACATGGTACAGGGCGGTGCAGGTACTTCTGTTAATATGAATGCCAACGAGGTGATTGCTAACCGTGCACTCGAAATCATGGGTCACGAGAAGGGTGACTATCAGTTCTGCTCTCCTAACGACCATTGCAACTGTGGACAGAGCACCAACGATGTTTACCCAACCTCAATCCGTTTGGCTTTGATTCGCATGAATACACACCTGGTAGGTGCTTTGACTGGTTTGATCAGCGCATTCCGCTACAAGGCTGATGAATATGCTGACGTTATCAAGATGGGCCGTACTCAGTTGCAGGATGCAGTTCCAATGTCTTTCGGTCAGGAATTCAATGCATACGCCAACAACCTGGAAGAGGAAATCCTCAATCTGGAGCGCAACGTGAAGCTCTTACATGAGATCAATATGGGCGGTACTGCCATCGGTACAGGTTTGAACGCTGTTCCTGGCTTTGCTAAGCTTTGTGCTGCCAACCTCAGCAAGTTGACTGGCGAAAACTTCGAAACAGCTACCGACCTGGTAGAGGCTACCCCTGATACCGGTGCTTACGTAAGCTACTCTTCAGCTCTGAAGCGCTTGGCAATCAAGCTATCTAAAATCTGTAACGACCTCCGCCTGATGGCTTCTGGTCCTCGCTGCGGTCTGAACGAAATCAATCTCCCTGCCAAGGCACCAGGTTCTTCTATCATGCCAGGTAAGGTAAACCCTGTTATCCCTGAGGTAACCAACCAGGTTTGCTTCAAGGTAATCGGTAACGATACTACTGTAAGTTTCGCTGCAGAGGCTGGTCAGTTGGAGTTAAACGTAATGGAACCTATCATCACCGAGAGCCTCTTCGAGAGCTTGACATGGATGAAGAACGCTATTGAGACTTTGACTTCTGAGTGTATTCTCGGCATCACCGTCAACAAGGAGCGCTGCTACGAGATGGTAAAGAACAGTATCGGTATCGTTACTGCCCTCAATCCTATCATCGGCTACAAGAAAAGTACTAAGGTTGCCAAGGAAGCTCACGCCACAGGCCGTTCCGTTTATGACATCGTCATCGAACAGGGCATTCTGAGCAAGGAAGAGCTTGACAAGGCACTCGATCCTAAGGAGATGTTGCAGTCACACAAATATACCCTGAAATAAATTTTTCCATAACCAGTCAGCTGATTAGCTGACAAACAAAAAACCTGTAAGCGTATTCCTATCAAGGGAATATAGCTTACAGGTTATTTGTTATACATAAAGCTTATATGCCATGTAAGGGCAAAAGCCTTCAACATCAGCCTTGGTTCCGATATGCCAGCGGCGTCATTCCCGCTCTCATCTTAAAGAAATTCGTCATAGCACTCTGATCGCTGAAATGCAGATGGTCTGCTATTTCTCCCATCGTCATGTCCGATTGCTTCAGGAGATTACAGATTTCCTTATAGAGCAGGGAAGTGATGTGATCATTCACGGTGGTTCCCGAAATATCCTTGATCATCCTGGATAGATAAGGTGCTGAGACATTCAACTTGTCGGCATAGAACCTGATCTGTCGCTCGGTTTTGAAATGGCGATACAGGAGATGAAGGAAAATCTCATAAACTTCCTTCTTGTGGCGCAAATCGCGAGTCACCGATACATTCTCGTAAGGAAGTTCCGAAACCAGAAGCTTCAGGACATTCACCATCGACTGGATCATCTCTACCTTGTAGATGTGCTGATGACGCACGATATCACGAATCATGTGAAAGATATCGATGGCAGCTTTCTGCTTGTCAGCCGATAACTGATACACCACATCGGCCGTAATCTCCTCATCCACCAGGATGCACTCTGCCTCAAAATCCGCCGACATCTCGGAAAAAGCAATGACATGCTTGGGCGAGACGACCAGCAATTCACCTGCCGAAAGCGGCCTGTCGGAATTATTGGCTTCAGTACTTTGCTGAAGTACCCCCATTTTGATTTTTCCCCTGGTCACCAACACGAGTTTCGTGAACAAGGTGCGCTCTTGAGCCATCTCTATAAAATCCTTTTCGCATAGATCGTCTATATAAATATGTGCGGCATAAGCCCCAAAGATACTTTCAAGATGGTGGCGAGCGGCAAACTCTTTCAAATTATAAACTTGTTGCTGCTTCATAAAGACTCAAATTCTTAGTTGGGGGCAAATTTACTATTTATTTTTGAAAAATGCAAGAAAAGTATGAATAAAAAATGTGAAGAACTTTTAGGAGATTCGGTTATCAACAATCGTTATCCGAACAAGGCTAAACTGATTATCAGGTACTTATATTTCTTTTCCACAGTTATCAACACCCCTGTGGAAAACTTTATCAAGACTTTTGTGGAAAAATGAGGAAAAGTTTGGGGCACAAAAAAGACACTAACTAAAAAGTTAGTGTCTCAATGTAGCGGGAGGGGGCCACGATCCCTCGACCTCCGGATTATGAATCCGACGCTCTAACCAGCTGAGCTATCCCGCCATCCTTACAAGTCATTTCTGATTTGCGGGTGCAAAGGTACAACAATTATTTGGTTCCACCAAATTTTTTCGGAGAAATTTTCGAAAAAAGTTTGTTTTTTCTTTTTTTTGCCCAAATCTCAACCTATTTACACCTATTATATATATAAAAAAAGCGAAAAAGAAAGGATTTCTAATTTTTTTGTGTAACTTTGCAGGCTGAAACGATAGCTGTTCACCTCGAAATGATGAGAAAACAGCTTACTAGAAAAAAAGAAATGCTTAGAATTAAGAAATTAGACATATTTATAGCCAAGCAATTTGGACTTCTCTTCATGGGAACTTTCTTCATCTGCCAGTTTGTGCTGATGATGCAGTTTCTGTGGCGATATATCGACGATCTCATCGGAAAGGGAATCTCGATGGACGTGATGGCGCAGTTCTTCTGGTACATGGGTCTGATGCTCGTACCTCAGGCATTGCCGCTTGCCATCCTCCTCTCCTCACTGATGACTTTCGGTAATCTCGGCGAAAGTTCAGAGCTCACTGCCATCAAGGCTGCCGGCATCTCTCTGATGCAGGCCTTCCGCTCGCTCATCGTCATCACCGTCATCATCATGTTCGGTTCCTTCTACTTCCAGAATAATGTAGGTCCCCACTCCAACCAGAAGCTGGCACAACTCCTCATATCCATGAAGCAGAAGAGTCCGGAACTGGAAATCCCGGAAGGCATCTTCTACGATGGAATCCCGAACTGCAACCTCTATGTGCAGAAGAAGGATCTGAATACAGGAAAGCTCTACGGCATCATGATCTATCGCATGACAGACAGCTACGAAGATGCCGCCATCATCCTTGCCGACTCGGGAATGCTGCAAAGTACAGCCGAGAAGAAGCACCTCGTGCTGAGTCTTTACAGCGGAGAATGGTTTGAGAATATGAAGAGCAGTGAATTCGGCAACAGCGCTGCCGTTCCATACAGAAGAGAAACCTTCGTTTCCAAGAAGATTGTACTCGACTTTGATGCCGACTTCAACCTTACTGATGCCTCGTCGCTTGCCAACAATGCCAAGGGAAAAGGTCTGTCGGAGATTTTCCACTCCATCGACTCCATCAACGGACTGTATGATTCCATAGGAAAGAACTATCTTTCGGAAGCCAATGCCCGATTCTACCGCACGGCGCAGGTAAACAAGGCAGATTCGCTGAAAGAAATCAAGAAGGGACAAACGGAGAATTTTGACACCTTATATAATAAGCTCTCGAACGACAAGAAACTTCGGGCACTCAATGATGCACAGATGACAGCACAGCAGGAACTCACCGACCTCAACTTCAAGGCAATGGTTACGAGCGATGCCGACTATATCATCAGGCAACACAAGATAGAAGCTATCAAGAAGTTCACGCTGGCACTCTCCTGTCTGATCTTCTTCTTCATCGGAGCCCCACTAGGTGCCATCATCCGAAAGGGTGGATTGGGATTCCCGGTCATCATCTCCGTATTCGTGTTCATCATCTTCTACATCCTCGACAATACGGGCTACAGAATGTCGAGACTGGGAACCTGGACCATCTGGTTCGGTCAAGGACTGGCTCCAGCCGTACTGGCACCAATCGCCATATTCGTCACCTACAAGGCTACCAACGACTCTACTGTGTTCAATATGGAGATGTATAAGATGTTCTTCATGAAACTGCTCGGTCTCCGTATCAAACGCCACGTCTTCGGCAAGGAGGTCATCATCGAAGAGCCGAAATATGCAGAAGATGCACAGCGACTGGAAAAGCTCAACAGCGATATCTATATATATAATAAGGTACACGAGCTGAAGAAGCTTCCAAACTTCATCAATGTGTTCTTCAAATACCAGCCCGACAACGAGATTGAACGCATCAGCGATGAGCTTGAAAACGTGATAGAGGATCTGACCAATACCCGGAACAAGATCATCCTTCACAATCTCAACCTCTACCCTATCCTCGCTACGAAGGCTCATACCCGCCCATTCGAACGCCAGTGGCTCAACATCCTCGCAGCCATCATCGTGCCTGTGGGCATCGTACTCTACCTGAGAATGTGGCGATTCAGAATCCGGCTCTACCGTGATCTGAACACCATCAAGCAGAGTAATGCAAACATCATCAGTCAGATAAAAGAAATGTAACTATAAAAAGTATCAAACAAATGGCAGATATCAAACTCAATAGCATCGAAGATGCAGTAAAGGACTTCCAGGAAGGTAAGTTTGTCATCGTTGTAGATGACGAAGATCGCGAAAACGAGGGCGACCTCATCATCGCCGCAGAGAAAATCGACGCAGAGAAGGTAAACTTCATGCTCAAGAACGCAAGAGGTGTGCTCTGCGCTCCTATCACCCTGAGCCGATGCGAGGAACTCGACTTGCCTCATCAGGTATCAGACAACACATCTATGCTCGGCACCCCATTCACCATCACCGTGGACAAGCTAGAGGGATGTACTACCGGTGTTTCAGCCCACGACCGTGCTGAGACCATCAAGGCACTCGCTGATCCGGCATCTACCCCACAGACATTCGGTCGCCCAGGTCACATCAATCCTCTCTATGCCCAGGACAACGGCGTTTTGAGAAGAAGCGGACATACCGAGGCAGCCATTGACCTCTGCAGAATGGCAGGACTCTATCCTGCAGGCGCCCTCATGGAGATTATGAACGAAGATGGAACCATGGCACGCCTTCCACAGTTGATGGAGATGGCAAAGGAATGGAACCTCAAGATCATCTCTATCAAGGATATGATCGAGTACAGACTCAAGAAGGAATCGCTCATCGAGGTGGGCGAAGAGGTAGATATGCCTACAGAATACGGACACTTCCGTCTGATTCCTTTCCGCCAGGCAAGCAACGGACTTGAGCACATGGCACTCATCAAGGGCGAATGGAAGGAAGATGAGCCTATCATGGTCCGTGTACACTCATCTTGCGCCACAGGCGACATTCTCGGAAGCAAGCGATGCGACTGCGGACAGCAGCTGCACAAGGCGATGCAGATGATCGAGAAAGCCGGAAAGGGTGTAGTCATCTACATGCAGCAGGAAGGCCGAGGCATCGGATTGATGAACAAGATTGCAGCCTACAAGCTGCAGGAAGAAGGATACGATACCGTAGATGCCAACGTACACCTCGGTTTCAAGCCAGATGAGCGTGACTACGGATGCGGCGCTGAGTCTCGAAAGCCTTTTTAATAGCCTTCTTCGCTCTGTTTATGTTCTTGACGCAGTCAACCGAAACGCGCTCCGCATAGGCGGTGCCGTCGAGGGTGGAGAGCATCTCGCAGACTCTTACGGGATAGCCGGCGGTCTTAATATCTCTGCCGTAGGGCGTGGTCTGAGTGACCTGACCGGGCAGCGAGGTGGGAGCCATCTGGCCGCCTGTCATGCCGTAGATAGCGTTGTTGACGAAGATAACGGTGATGTTCTCGCCGCGGGTCGCGGAGTGAACGGTTTCGGCGGTACCGATAGCGGCGAGGTCGCCGTCGCCCTGATAGGTGAAAACGACATCCTCGGGCTTTGCGCGCTTGACGCCTGTTGCAACAGCCGGGGCGCGTCCGTGGGGAGCCTCGATCATATCGCAGCCGAAATAATTATATGCCATAACGGCGCATCCGACGGGCGCGATGCCGACGGTCTTGCCCTCTATACCGAGCTCGTCAATGCACTCCGCAACAAGGCGGTGGATTATACCGTGAGTGCAGCCGGGGCAATAATGGGTAGGCACATCAAGAAGCGCCTTGGGTCTCTGGAATACGATTGCCATTATTTTTCGCCTCCTGCAAGTTTTTTGATATTTTCAAGGACTTCGGCGGGGGTCGGGATTATTCCGCCGGTGCGTCCGAAGAATTCAACAGGTCTGCTGCAGTCGATAGCGAGCTTAACGTCGTCGATCATCTGACCCATGCTCATCTCGACGCAGAGAAAAGCCTTTGCGTGCTCTGCGGCGTCGCGCATAGCCTGCTTCGGGAACGGCCAGAGGGTTATCGGGCGGATAAGTCCAGCCTTTATGCCCTGCTCTCTCGCTTCGCGGACAGCCGCCTTTGCGACACGCGCAGATGCGCCGTAAGCAACGACGACATAATCGGCATCGTCGACCATGTAGCTCTCGCTCATGGGCTCTTTTTCCTCGATAACCGCATATCTTGCAAAGCGCTCTCTGACGAGGCGCTCGAGATCCGCCGCCTGGAGATAAAGAGAATTGACTATATTATGCTTGCGTCCGCCGTTGTGGCCGCATGCCGCCCAGGGCTTCTCGACATTCGAGCCGCCGCTGCCTTCGCCTATCTCGACGGGCTCCATCATCTGACCGAGCATACCGTCGGCAAGAATCATCGCGGGCATACGATACTCATCAGCCTTGTCGAAAGCTCTGCCGACGAGATCGACCATCTCCTGAACGGAGCTGGGAGCGAAAACAAGAATATGCAGATCGCCGTGACCGGGCGCTCTTGTCGCCTGCCAGTAATCCGACTGCGAGGGCTGGATTCCGCCGAGTCCGGGGCCGCCGCGCTGGACGTTGATAATGACCGCCGGAAGATCCGAGCCTGCCATATAGGATATACCCTCGGTCTTGAGGCTGATTCCGGGCGAGGACGAGGAAGTCATCGCGCGGACACCTGCGGATGCCGCACCGAGAACCATATTGACGGCGGCGATTTCGCTCTCCGCCTGAAGATATGTACCGCCTATTTTAGGCATAACCTTTGACATATATGCCGCAAGCTCTGTCTGCGGGGTGATAGGATAGCCGAAGAAGTGACGGCAGCCGGCACGGATAGCGGCTTCTGCCAGAGCTTCGTTGCCTTTCATAAGACTTCTTTCCACGTTGTTACGCCTTCTTTCTATTTTTCAATCTGGATTGCACAGTCTGGACACATCATTGCACACATTGCACAGCTAATACACGCATCCTGATCGGTGCAGACCGCAGTGAAGTAGCCTTTTTCGTTCCGCTTTTCTGTTTGCAGTTTTACCAGCTTCTTTGGACAGACACTGACACACAGTCCGCAGCCCTTACAGCGGTCAAACCGCACTTTCATTTTTTCCATTGCTCTTTCCCTCCTTCCGCCGAATCGTCCGTCA
>ENA-UESD01002000-UESD01002000.1-human-gut-metagenome-genome-assembly--contig:-NODE-2000-length-15345-cov-18.912431_pt1 | contig 15345 bp, 12 predicted proteins | sample MGYA00242985_ERZ507986 | MGnify/ENA primary metagenome ERZ507986 (study PRJEB26167, sample SAMN06115408) | human gut metagenome | host: Homo sapiens | place: China:Guangxi | collected 2016-04-06... | reverse complement strand
TCAAAATGGAAGGCCGAATTCACCCTCCCAGCCATGAATTAGGGTGCAAAATCCTTCCGAAACGCTTGCGGCAATCCTACGCTTTTATTAAGATTGCCTAAATTCGGGTGCAAAGATACGAAAAAAATGTGAGTTTCTTGCATTTTTTGCGCAGAAATCATTATCTTTGCATTATCTTTACAGATAAATCGGGCGACATTCTATGCCGAACGACTAACAATTGATAATAACAAACAACGAGAATAACGACCCTCGCACCTATACGATGCATCCGTTATAACCTCGAAACAACAAAGAATCAAACGATATGAAAAAGGTAATTTTCACCCAAGAGTGGATGGCAATACATCCATACGAGAAGCCAAACGACGTTGACCAGTACTACACAGAACTTGCCAACGAAATATATCACGCCCTTGACGAGGCATGCTTCACCCACCAGTTTCCAAACGTGGAGGAAGCCAAGCAGCTTGCACTCAGCATAGCCGGCTACTTCGAGGACATCATCTCAGGCACCTGCATCTGGAAGACCTTTACTGCCGAATGCAAGAAGCGCTACGGCTCCTACATCCCTTTCTATGAGAACGAGGACGATTTCATCCAGAATACCCTGAACGAAAATATGCCTCCATACGACCCGGACGAAATCAACTTCGCCGACATCAAGTTCCTCTGCTGGCACCATTATCAGCAGAGCAGTCATGTGCAGGGAGCCGTACCTTTCCTCTTCAGCACCATAGAGCTGGCAGCAAAGCTTGCCTACAATGTGCTCGACAAGGAGTATGAAACGGCACCAGAGAACGACCGCCTCTATGAGTTCCTCTGCGAACTGCCTACCGATGAGGATAAGTTCTATGAATATCGCGATGCACTGGCCTGGTTCCACTATGGCTGCTACTTCAACGTGGGCAACCGCTTCCGCCTTCAGATGGAACTGGAGCGCCTCGCCCACTCTCCACAGGGCTTCAACGACATCATCGCCTACTCTATCCAGATAGAACAGACGATGAACAGCCGCAACAACCTGCTCGCCCTCTCCTCTGCCGAATGGCTTGCCAAGGTGAGCGAACATCATGCTGCCCACAAACTTTGGACAGACATCGACTACAAGAGCACCCGTGCCTTCAAGATGATCAAGGAGGATGATAACTTCTTCTATCTGAAAGATGTATATGATGCGAAGGAAGAAGAGAATCTGCTCAGAGTGCGCAAGGATTCTACCAACATCGAGGATGCGAGCGCATTCCTCAGCGGCGAGCAGCTGATAGTTACCAACCTCTTCTACTTCGGTGGTGACTGGTGGCAGACAGGTGCCTTGCTGAATCCTCCTTACGAGGAGAACAAGGAGCAGATTGAGGCAGAGAAAGACCGCCTGAACCGCAAGCAGCCTATCCACGATTACAACCTGCTCAAGGCGAAGGATTTCGGGGATAAGTTCATCTTCCTGGAGGATGTCAAGACCCTGAAGGAGTTCTTGCAGGAGGTAGGTTTCGAATTACCTGCCAACATCAAGTTCCCTCCAAAATACGAGAAGGGAATCATCGTTTGCGGAAGTCCATATACGGGCATCAACATCTGTTTCGGTATGGCTCATTGCATTGCAGCTCCAGAGAATCCATATTACAACGCTGAGCGTGCGGAGGTTGATGGTTTCAACATCATCAGCGGCAACGGTCGCCCATTCCCTTACGAGATTGTGTGCAAGCTGATAGACAACAACATGTTGCCTGATGCCAACCTCTTCACCAGCCGATACGTAAAGGAGGCAGGCTTGAAGATTACCCAGGCAAACCTCCAGTTCCTTGCCGATTACTATCTGATGGGCAGAAAGGACAAGGATCTGTCGCCAGCAGAATTGTGGTAAATTCATTCAGAATATTCAAAAGTTTAGAGAAGAAAGAGCGGAAACAACAACTGTTAACTGTTAACTCTGTTAACCCCCGGTTGTTCTTCCGCTCTTTTTTATTTTAGTAATTTCTCAGTTAGTTATTCCAAAATCACTAATTTAAAATTTGCTTGCACTTGATTAACCAAGTCGCACTTCATAATGTAACAGCCGTTAAATTAATGTGCATTAAATAAACAGAGCAAAGATACAATATTTTGGCGTCAAAATCCCCAAATCTCGAAAAAAAACATACTTTTGGGGGATTTAAAGGCAAAAAGTTAAGATATAAGACAGATTAGAAATCAAAAAGGGCACGATTACTCGTGCCCAAAAGAATTCTTTACCTACTGATCTGATAAGAGGGAGTTAGCAGGCTTCACTCCCAATGATGATTGATTTAATAATTCTTTCCTCTCTGAGTGTTCTAGAATATCCAAAGAGGGAAAGGCTAACTTTCGCTTAAAGATTGATATTAATGCCGCAGGCTTGTCCATTTCATTTAGCCTTGACCAAGTTTCTGTTCGCAAGCTCGTAAGTCTCGTTACATAACTTCCTCCATCCTTGCCATTACTGACAACTACTTGTCGTTCACTTCGCTTAGCGGTAAATACCTGCGGTTGGATTTGCACCAACCAGGTTAGAGTCATGTCCGACACACATAAAAGGGGCACGACCAATCGTGCCCCGATGAAACTTTATGCGAAAAGAGATAAAACTGAAAAACAGCACTAAACTCATAATATCTCATTATGCCCAATAACTCATGGAAAACTCCTATTGCATAGGAAGATATACATCTATTTCGTTTTCTTGACTTAAACCGTCATAGTATATCATATATAACCACCATCTACCAGGTACAGCTGTTCGTTTTGTAAAATGATTGACTTTCTGCCATCCGCTTGAAAATTCAATTGCCTTAACAATTCCATTCTGAGTAAAGAGCAAACTTCCTGATTCTTTTAAGTCATCAGTTGTATAAGGTTCATCACGCTGGATTTTACTTATATTCTGTGGGAGATAGTACGTAAGCGAGTAATCTGTAGAAGAATAACTTACTTCTTCTGACGAAGAAGACGTTGACTTATTACTCCCACCACATGCAACCAACATGCACAATAATAATGCAATATAAAACTTTTCTTTCATAAAATATGGTTTAAATTTATATTAGCGTTCTCCAGCCGAAAACTATTGAACCGCAACTTTCTTCACACTACCATCGCTATACTTCACGATGTTCAAGCCCTTGGCTGGAGCTGACAATCGCTGACCATTTACTGAATAGCGAGAGAGTTCCTTGGCATCGGTAGAGGTTGTTACCCTGTCGATTCCAGTAGGATCATATTCTACAATATTTCCAAAATCGCCCCAAACATCAGCAAGCCAATAGTCTTGTTCTGTTCCTTGTGGTACATATAATGTACACTTACTTATACCTACACCTGAAAATGCAGAGCCAGCAGAGATTGGAGTTGGCCAACTAACATAAATAGAGGTCAAATCTCTACATTTCTGAAAGGCATATTCCCCCAACGCTGTAATAGTTGAAGGTATTACTACTGATGTTATTTTCTTATCATTCAGATAATACTCAATTCCACAATTTACGTCTATATAAGGATGACCTTTCGACAAATAAGTCTCAAATTCATCATCTATTATATAATATAGATTTGTCAAGCTACTGCAACCAGAAAAAGCATCCGAGCCTATCGAAGTAACACTGGAAGGGATAGTCAAGCTAGTCAAACCACTGCAACCATGAAAAGCATTATTACCTATCGAAGTAACACTAGAAGGGATGGTCAAGCTAGTCAAACCACTGCAACCACTAAAAACTGAACCTCCTATCAAAGTAACACTGGAAGGGATAGTCAAGCTAGTCAAACCACTGCAACCTCTAAAAGCATAATGCCATATCAGAGTAACACTGGAAGGGATGGTCAAACTAGTCAAACTACTGCAATATTCAAAAGCTGATTCACCTATCGAAGTAACACTGGAAGGGATAGTCAAGCTAGTCAAACCACGGCAATATCTAAAAGCTGATTCACCTATCGAAGTAACACTGGAAGGGATGGTCAAGCTAGTCAAACCACGGCAATATTCAAAAGCTGATTCACCTATCGAAGTAACACTGGAAGGGATAGTCAAGTTAGTCAAAACACGGCAATCATAAAAAGCATAATTGCCCAACTTATCATTAGAGGTATAATAAGAATTTCCATCAATATTAATATACGAATTTCCACCACCTACAATTTTAGCATCAGACAAATCTAATGTAGATAGCTTTCCTTTGGTACGGCCGTAATCATCCTCAGAAGCCATATCACAAATCAAACGCCAATCCGTACCATTTATTTCACCTACAATCTTCAGATTCGTAATCTTATACTTCTTACTACTTCCAATCTTGTCTGGTAATGTACCTGCCTTATCCAGTTTGATTGTAACTTGCCGAGTTATCAAATCATCGGCAGCATGGCTTGTAGCGTTGCACAAAAGAAACACTAAACACAAAAATAATCCTTTCAATGTCATTGTTTTCATAAGCCTAATCTTTATTTGCTTTATTAATTTCTACTTCTGATACTTCAGAAACATTATTACCCTGTACTATCATTCTTCCCGTAATTGACAGAACTTCTCTTTTATCATCACGAATTGTTAAGAGCCCCTCAAAAGAGAACACGTCGCCTCCAACAGAAACCACATCACTATTTGTAAAAACAAATCTATCAGAAGAAGAAATCATTCTTGCTAACCCATCAACTTTAGTACCTTGTATTTTTCTGAATAGTTTATCTTGCAACCCACTTTCTTGAAAGAATTTTTCCAAGCCAGTGTCGTTTACAGCACCATTCCAAATTAATAACTTTTCTGTTGGGGACACAATCTGAAACACGGCACCTTTCATCGCCTTGTTTCCATCAAGTTCTCCGATAAATTTAAACTTCGCTTCAGAAGCTTCGCCTAAAGCTATCACCTCACCCTGGTTTGTACCTTGATAAGGACTGATTTGCAATCTAAACATTTATATTCCTTTCCTTACCAACCCATCATCCCAAGGTTAGCGAATAAAATAAACGGAAAGCGTGGGATCTCCTCGTTACTCGTCCCACTGATTGAGGCCTTCGCATTGCCCAGGATTGTTGAACGAGCAACGTCGAAGCCCACGCCGATATGTGTACACTTTTCCCTATACGGATATAAGACTTATCGCTTGACGCAATAAGCCATACCAGTAAAGGGATGTGGCTAAAACACATCCCGAGGGCATCTACCGTTGCATTGCTCATGACAATCCTTGAAGTTTGCGAAGTTTCAATCAGTCTAGAACAAAGCGCCAAGTAAACGCTCTATATTATGTCACGACACCTCTACCCTCCCAAGTCCTCGTCTCAACCATCTCCCCTTTAAAAAGGAAGAAAAGCATCAACTCGGCGTGAGCGAATGGGTATCTGTGTGCAAAGGTAATGAAAATAATCGGAAAGTCGTATCATTCCCGATTATTTTTTTCAAGAAACATAAAGATTCTGTTGTGTGAGGGCACACAACAGCCACAAAAGCCCTTTATCTATTCTACTTTGAACAAATCATCCAGCACCACCTCGTTCTGAATGTTTTGCCAACCGGCATTATGCTCCACACCATACGAAGTTATCATCGTTAGATGGAGAGTCTTCTTCGTTCCTGTAGCTTGCCTGAACTATTCCCTGCGCTTGATTAACCAAGCCGCATAATCGGGAATAATGGAATAAGTACACAAGTAAAAATACAAAAGTCTACTACGCTAACCCCTTAAAAAATGGCGTTAGCGTAGTAGACTTTTGATATTTAAGAGAAGAAGGTACAGAAAAACAGCTGTTAACTGTTAACTCTGTTAACCCCTATTTCAGATTCTTATCCAGAAACTCCAGCATTTTCTCCTGCGCTTTCAGTCCGCAGGAATGAGGAATATCCCAAAGTTCCGTATCCAGCAGATTATCAGCTCCCTGACTCTTCCAAACCTTGTGCATTTCTGCGAAAGCATCCTTTACGCCAGGTACAGGGAAGAGCTTGTCTTTTGTTCCATTGATGAAGAGCATCGGTTTCGGACAGGCGAGGGAGGCGATGTGAGGATAGTCGAGATATTGCCTCAACCCCGGAATGCAATTTGCAAAACCGCCATTCTCCTTTCTTCCGAATCTCCGGGTAAGCTGCGCATCCGTGGTTATCATCCAGCAGATGGAAGCACCCGCCTTGATTCTATCCGATAAAGCCGAGAGCATCCACGAGCGATAGGCTCCCATCGAACAGCCTGCGCATCCGATACGCTTCGCATCTACCATCGGCAGCGAAGCCAGAAACTCGGTGCTGGCGATATCATCGTAAGTCATGAAGGCAGAGAGGTCTCTACCCAGCATCATCATGTTGCCGGCTATCAGGTCGTATTTGTTTCTATCCACACCCTCCTTGCGGCCTCGTTCTCCCCACATCGGCGCATCAATCGAAAGCACCACATAGCCATGTTTAGCCAGGTAATCACCCACGTATTGACCCTCGTAAAGCTGGTTTACCCACGCATCTGCATCGTCCAGGACCTCCTGGTTGACAGCCTTCTTCTTTTCAGAAATCTTCCCATCCGCATCCTGCTCTTCAGAAGCGATGAAGAAAGGGCGAATCATTTTCTCCTTTCCGATAAAGAGATGGGCACCATGGTCGTGGAGCGCCACCACGGCTGGGAATCTCCTAGCTTTCTTGTTCTGAGCAGAAAGCAGCAATCCATCCTTTTCATCCGGAATCAGGAGATAAGCCGTAATTCGGGAATAGGCATTGATATTGAAGGCGATTTTCTGCGCCTTATACCCGTCTCTCTGCTCCTCACACAATACTTCCATATCCCAAGCCGCAGCAGCTTTTGGAGGCGTCATCATGCATTCAAAAACCTTTGCCCTTGCCGCCTTCTTCCACTTCTTGAAGTTCCTGATAGGGCTGTTGCCCCAAGCCATCGGATAGGTCAATTCCTTCTTCAGCATTTCAACGTAAGTAGGAATCTCTCCCTGCCATTCATACTTCTCCCGCTTCTGAAGCTTCGGCTTCGAAGGGGTTTGCGCATGCGACACAGAGGTCTGAGCAAGCGACACCGATACCTGCAACAATGCAATAATACTATATGTGATAATCCTTTTCATTCTCTTGTTTTGTTTATAATTTGTCGATAAGAAATCTATCTTCCTGTTTATAAGATTAGTTATAGTTTGCAAAATTAAGAAATTATCCGCAAAAAGAGCCCAATAATCTCGATTTTTTTGCGTACCTTTGCCTAAACATCAATAAATAACGGATAAAACATTATCAAATAGAAGATAAAACATTCATAAACAACAGATAAAACATCATCAAATAGAAAATAAAGACATGAAAATAGCAGTTTTTTGTTCAGCAAATAAGAATATCGACCCCGACTTCTTCACGTTGACAGAAGAGATGGGAAAGTGGATGGCTGAGAACGGCCACGACCTGGTTTTCGGCGGCTGCAACTCTGGTCTGATGGATTGCATCGGCAAGGCAGTAAAGGCGAATGGCGGCAGAACCATCGGTGTGGTTCCTACGCTTGTAGAGCGAGGCGGCAGAACCTTCCCAGACCTCGACATCGAGATTCCGTGTGATAATCTCAGCGACCGCAAGGACCTGATGCTTGCCCAGAGCGACATCTTCGTAGCCCTTCCTGGCGGCATCGGCACCCTGGATGAAATCTTCACCATCGCCGCTGCCCACACCATCGGTTACCACCACAAGATGGTGATTCTCTACAACATGAAAGGATTCTGGAACTCCACCATCGCCCTGTTGGATGACATGGCAGAGAAAAGCATGATTCGCGGCGATTGGCGAGATGTGATAGAAGTAGCGGATAACCTGGAAGAGCTGGCAAAGCTCTGCGAGGCATAAAAACCGCTATAGAAATCATCTATGGAAATTTAGTAAAGCTACCTTCTGACGAGAATACAATTCATCAGAAGGTAGCTTTACGTTCTTACAAACTTACATTCTTACAAACCAAAACTCTTCCTGGCTTGCCTCAATGTATTCTCTCCTACCGTATAAGCATAGCAGGCAGAAGGAATGAAATGAAGCGTACCAAAATCCATCTCCTTTACTCCTCCCTTACTGATGGAAGTTACCAATGCCTGAGGCAGATGATTCTTCTCCATAAAAAACTGTAAGGACGAAAGTTCAGAAGGTCTGTCGAAGAACCTGTCCGACCATTTGATTTCCACCGCCCAATAAGGCTTCTGCAAAGCATCATTGATGCCCACCAAATCCACCTCGCCCTGCGAACGCCCCATCTTCCAGTTGGCATAGGCAATGTGCCCCTTTCTCGGAATCCACTGCGAATAAATGGCAGTTTCTATCATGTCTCCAATATTGCCATCCATGATCTTGATTGGCTCAAAAAGCGCACATCTCAGCGAAGGATTAGTCAGATAAATCTTGAAAGTAGTTTGGCGCTGGAATCGCTTTGCCGTATCATCCGTTCTTGTCACAACCTTTATCAGGAAAGCAGCCTCCAGATACTGGACGTACCTGCGAATGGTTTCCTTCTTGACGCCCGATTCCTTCGACATACTTTCATACGAAAACTCCATACCGCTATGATAAGCTATCATCGTAAACAACGAATTCAGCTCCTGCACATCCGAAATGCCATAAAGACTCGGCAAATCTCTCAACAATACCTTATCTACAATATCGTGGCGAACAAACTGTCCCGGGTCTTCCTGCATTCGGGAAGAAAAAGCCACCTCAGGATAACCGCCATAATTGATATAGTCGAGGAAGAGACTGTTCAGCTTATCAATATCTATCGTACTATAGATATCGCTCTCTATCCCATCCCATTCCACCTTGGATTGGCGCATCAGATGCTCATATTTCTTAAGATGGATATACTCGAAGAAAAGCAACGGCGGCAGATTGAAATCGGTAAACCTGCCCGCTCCGCTTTCGTTGCTGCTCTTTTTCAATGCCGCAGCAGCAGAACCGGAAGCCACAAACTTCACGTTGTGATAAGTATCTACCAGGGATTTCAGATTGATTTCCCAGTCTTTGAGATACTGTATCTCGTCGAAGAAAACATAAAATTCTTCCTGGCTGTCTTCCTTATCCAATATCTGTTTTGCCAAAGAAAACAACTGCTCCAGGAGGATATTATTATAAATAGGGGTTTCCACCGAAACATAGATGATATTCTGAGGCGATACGCCCTCGTCTATCAACCGCTGGATGGAATGATAGAGCATCACCGTCTTACCCACTCGGCGAGGTCCCATCAGGATGAGGGCACGCTGAATGCTGACATCCCTTACCAGTGGATAGAAGATGTCGAGATAGAGGCGAGGACTCATCTCCTGATAGTAAGAAGGTATTCTGCCTTCCGTCCACCAGGGGTTGTCTATCTTCAACCTACCTAATATCTGTTTCTCTAAAAGTGCCGTATATTCCATAATTCCAACTATTTTTGGGCACAAATATACGGATAAAAATCTTAATCTGCAAGTTTTGATAAAAATAAGCCTATTTTTTTATGCTTAATTTGCATTTCTAGGCAATTTTTCAGACAAAAGCGTGTATTTTAAGGAGAAATGGACTCAATTTCGCTCATTCTTTATATTAATTTACACTTATAACTTTTTGAATATCAGTAACAAAAGCAAGGTTTGCAAATTAAGCATATTGAGACATGCTTAATTTGCAACTATATAAAACTCTAGAGAATGAGCAGGATAGATTTTCTCTTTGTATTTCTGCCATGATTTTCCTCGTTAATATGATTTTTCGGCAAACTTGCACATTTCTCATAGCAAAAAGTGGCAAACTTGCACATTTTTGATATTAAGGAAAAAATAGAAGCCTATAAACGAAATACTCAGAAACAAAAGAAAGAGCGGAAAAACAACTGTTAACTGTTAACTCTGTTAACCCCAGTTGTTCTTCCGCCCTTGATATTTTCTTCAAGACCATCTATCCCTTATTTTCTTTCCCCAAAAGGAAATCGGAGAGACTCATCATCAGAATGCCTTCTTCATTATAACCCGAACGATACCTATCCCCTACGATAATCAGTTTGCGAAAGCCATCATTTACATTCAAAAGAGAAGCCTGCTCCTGATCTACCTTCTCCTTATCAGGCAAGGCATAAGCCGACTGGATATAGAGGCGTTCATCATGACGGTTCACCACGAAATCTATCTCAAGATTCCTACGCTGCAGCTTGCCATTCTCATCCCGCTTGAAGCTCTCTACTGACCCCACATCCACAGTATAACCCTGCTTCCGCAATTCGTTATAAACCACGTTTTCCATGATATGGGTGAATTCTATCTGTCGGAAATCTACCACGGCATTTCTGATACCGATGTCCTCAAAGTAATACTTGGTACCAGTACCTATGTATTTACGCCCCTTCACATCATAGCGCAAAGCCTCGCTAATGATGAAGGAATCCTGCAGGTTCTCCAGATACCTGCCAATGGTTTTAGTACCGATTTCCACTCCTCCAACAGATTTGAACGTATTAGAAATTCTCTGCACATTCGTACAGGAACCAATCGTAGAAGCCAGAAGGCGCACCAACTCGCGCATTCCATCAGAATTCTTCAGCCGATTACGCTCCAAAACATCCTTCAGATAAACCGTCTCGTAAATCTCACGAAGATAATTCTGTTTCGCTTCAGGAGTTTCTATCTGCGCCACGGCAGGCAATCCACCATAAAGATAATAGGTTTCCAGGGCTTGACGCTCCTCTCCTCCTACCACTTCATAATATTCAGAAAAACTCAACGGATGGATTCGGATTTCCCAACCTCGACCCCGAAACTCAGTTATCACATCCTTCGATAAAAATCGGGCATTGGAACCAGTAACATACACTTCGGCATTTTCCACATGGAGATAAGAGTTGAGCACATCCTCAAACTCCTTCACCATCTGAACCTCATCCAAGAGAATATAATACTTCTCCTTGTCAACCATCTGAGCATCGATATGCTCCAGCAAAGCATCAGGGTCACGGAGTTTCTTGTTTCTACGGTCTTCAAGATTTACCTGTATGATATGATCTTCCGCAACACCTCTTTCAAGCAAATGCTTGCGGAAGATGTTGAAGAGAAGGAAGGATTTACCACAACGGCGAATGCCAGTGATAATCTTTATCATCCCATTGCCTTCTGCCGAGATGAGCTTTTTCAAGTATGCTTTACGTTCAAAATACATAGTTTATGACGTTTTTTTGTGTCAAGACACTGTTTTCGGTCGCAAATATACGCTTTTTACTCGATAACGCCAAACTCTTTCATCGATTTAACTCTTCAGAAACATAAAAAGGGCACGATTGCTCGTGCCCCTAGCTGAAATCTTTAAGAAGACAAGTACAGCCATCGTTGTCTAATCGATGAGATGCAGAAAAACACATCAATATCTAAAACATTTTTATTTGCCGTAGCAAATAGCAAAGAATGTTTTTAATGCTTAATTAATATGTGTACTCTGACACATACCATTAAAACTAATGCTAGAAGAATTTGTCCTATCATCATTTTAATTTTTAATTTATTAAAAATATTCATCTGCGTATCTTAGATTCATCTATAGTCCGACATATTTTATCAGACTAATCTCGTAAAACATATTAACTTATGGGAGGTGGTCAATGCTTATGTATTACCTCTTCATATTCTCGACATAAACAATTGTAGATTTGCTCCCACAAAACTATATCCGTTAAAGGTATACCCCCTACTGTTACCCATTTTCTTTCCGGTTGTAGGAAATTCCCGTAATAGACAGAAAATCTATAGGGCTGCCCTTTATAAGGAAATGTTTCCAATTTCACATCATCTCCACAATGTTTGATAGCACAGATGCCAACAATGTTTGAACGCTCTAAACTCCCAAAAACTGCCCTGTTCTTTGGATTGAAAAAATATTTCCTCTGAGGAACGCCATAAATATATTCTTCCTCAGTCAACAGAAATAACAGTTTCAGAACAGCTCTAGCATAGACTTCACAAAACTCATCCATGGCACAACTTATAGATGAAGGCTTTAGCTCATCAATTGCCACAAACTGCTTAAGTATAAAAATATTATCCATCTCCATGTTTATCTGATAATTTAGCCGAAGCTATTGAACAGCAATTTTCTTTACACTACCATCGCTATACTTCACGATGTTCAAGCCCTTGGCTGGAGCAGACAATCGCTGACCATTCAGGGAATAGCGAGAGAGTTCCTTGGCGTCATTTGAGGTGATTACATTATTGATGCCTGTTGGGGCAAACTCGACGATGTTCTCAAAATAACCAAATTCAGAAAGCCAATAATCGTCATAAGTTCCTTTTGGAACGTAAACAGTACATTTTTTTGCATCACAGCCATCAAACATGTTAGTTCCCAGCTTTGGCATTTTTTCTGTATATACATAAATAGAAGTTAAACCACTACAACCATAAAAAGCATTATAACCAATGGAAGTAATACCCGAAGGAAGAGACAAGGTGGTCAAGCCACTGCAGTAACAAAAGACCTGATTACCAATGGAAGTTAAACCAGAAGGAAGAGACAAACTGGTCAAACCACTGCATTCGTGGAAAGCTTGATCACCAATGGAAGTTAAGCCAGAAGGAAGGGACAAGCTGGTTAAACTACTTAAACCGAAGAAAGCTCCATCACCAATGGAAGTTACACCAGAAGGAAGGGACAAGCTGGTCAAACCACTACAACCAGTAAAAGCCCAACTGCCAATGGAAGTTAAACCAGAAGGAAGAGTCAAGCTGGTCAAACCACTACAACCGTAAAAAGCATGAGTACCCAGTTCATTATCATGTGTATAAAATTCTTCATAATCATAATAATAATAATCTCCTCCTCTCACAATTTTTGCTTCAGACAAATCCAAAATTGCAAGCTTTCCACCTGTATCACGATTTAACATATAACGTATTACCCTCAAATCCGTGCCATTTATCTCACCAATAATCTTCAAGTTAGTAATCTTGTCTCTCTTTGCGCTTCCAATTTTATCAGGCAAAGTGCCAGCTTCATCCAACTTAATGGTGATTTGTTTTGTAATCAAACCATCAGCAGCTTGAATTGACAAGCTGCCTAATACCATAAACACTACTGCCAAAAACAGTCCTTTAAAAGTAAAATTTCTCATTTCTCTATTTTTTATTATTTTCTTTTTTTGTAGATAATATTCCATTAACCAAATTCGTCAAGTCTGTTCTTTTCACCTTGCCACAAATCTGGCATTTAGAATTCACCTGAGAGTTTATTATATAATACTCCACATCTCGTTCAATACAAGCATGAGCAAAGCTATGCCGTAAATGTTTGAGAAGAGGGCTACACACACCTATACCCTTATATAATATGGTGTTAGGCTTTACCGGGAAATTCAATTCGATTTTGCTTTTGCGCGTATCATGCACTAGTGAAACTTTTTTTCTTATTTCCAAGGGCACATCTTTATAGGAGTATCCTGTATGCCTACCTGTTCCCTCTTTCTCATACTGATACAATACGCTATAAAAGAACTTAACATCCTCAGATTTCAATGTAGAATTGAACATTTCCATAACAAAACTATTTTTGATTATTACGAGCCGCAATAATCTTATCCCTTTCTTCTTTGGTAAAATCCTGTCCACAGCAAGTACAAACATAATCCCCTGTCTTGACAGCCACATACTCAGAATCCAAATGGGTTTCTACCTCGAAATTTGGATGCGAACAAGGCTTATCGCCCCATTCTTTACGGAGTTTTTCTGCTTTTAAGTAATCCATAGAAAATTTCCTTCCCTAACCACCTCATCACCCAAGGGTAGCGATTAAAATAAACGAAAAGCGTGGGTTCTCCTCGTCACCCGTCCCACGAACTGAGGCCTTCGCATTGCCCTGAATAGTTGAACGAGCAACGTCGAAGCCCACGCCGATATGTGTACACTTTCCCCTATACGGATATAAGACTTATCACTTGACGCAATAAGCCATATCAGTAAAGGGATGTGGCTAAACACATCCCGAGGGCATCTACCGTTGCATTGTTCGTGACTATTCATGAAGTTTGCGAAGTTTCAGTTCGTCAAGAACAAAGCGCCAAGTAAACGCTCTATATTATGTCCAGATACACCAACCCTCCCAAGTCCTCATCTCAACAATCTCTCTTTTGAGAAAGAAAGCATCAACTCGGCGTGAGCGAATGGGTATCTGAGTGCAAAGGTATATAAAATATTTGAAATGCCACTCCTTTTCCAGGAACTTTTTAGAGAGAAAAGCAAAAAAGATAGATGTGGGGGCACACAAGAAAGGAAAATGAATGCTCGAAAACAAAGAAAGAGCGGAAAAACAACTGTTAACTGTTAACTCTGTTAACCCCAGTTGTTCTTCCGCCCTTAAACTTTTATTCTTATCACCTTCCCGCTCAAAAAGAAAGTTACTTCAGCATCCATTCCCAAGCAGGAATTATGTGCACCGCCTTCCCATCCACGGTGAGTTCCTCTTTCTCATTCAGCGTAATGATGTAGCCCTCAGACAAATCATAGATTTCCATCGCCTCTTGCAAGCCCTCTATTTCACGCTTGCGAGTCTTCTCATCATCCATCTTCACCGTAACCTGGTAAGCCTGGGTAATCCTTACACCTTCTCTCACCACAAAGTCGCACTCTTTCTTGTCGGCATGGTAGAACAAGTCGTAACCCCTTCGCAGCAATTCGATGAAAACGGCATTCTCCAGTTTTACACCATTGTTATCCGTGACATTGAAACCCATCCTGCTGATGATGGCATTATCTATAAAATACACCTTCTTCGGACTCAACATCTGGGTCTTTACCGATGGAGCATACTTCAGCAGCTGGAATATCATGTAGGTTTGCTGAATATATTCCAGATAGTTCTTGATGGTTTCGGGATGGCGAATGCCCACTATCTTTCCCAGCGAGTTATAGGTAACACGCTTGGTGGCATTGCTGGCAAGATAAAATGCAAGTTCTTTAATTTCCTTGTCGTTTGTAAGACCATTGCGAGCCATCACATCCCGGAAGATAATGCTCTCATAAAGTGAGGACAGGTAACTGACGGAACCCGTCTGAAGATACTTCGGGAAACCACCCCTCTCCAAGAAATCACGGAAATGTCCCAACAGTTTGGAACGACTCGCCATCAGATAGAAATCTTTCTGCGAAGGCTCAATATGCTCCAGCTGCAGGTATTCGGCAAAAGAGAAAGGATAAACCTCCACAGAGATATAACGCCCTGTGAGATGAGTGCCCATCTCCTTGCTCAGCATCCGGGCATTGGAGCCTGTCACCACCACCTTATTGCCTTCATTGTAAAGGCGCCTCACAAAGGTTTCCCAACCCGCAATGTTTTGAATCTCATCAAAGTAATAGGTGTGTTGCTCA
>ENA-UESD01001983-UESD01001983.1-human-gut-metagenome-genome-assembly--contig:-NODE-1983-length-15446-cov-2.944043_pt1 | contig 15446 bp, 12 predicted proteins | sample MGYA00242985_ERZ507986 | MGnify/ENA primary metagenome ERZ507986 (study PRJEB26167, sample SAMN06115408) | human gut metagenome | host: Homo sapiens | place: China:Guangxi | collected 2016-04-06... | reverse complement strand
GCAGAGCGGTTCGGTGCGGAAATGGTGACAGACGAGGTGTGCCGTGTGCGGCTGATGCAGCCGGTTAAAATCATCGAAGGAGCAAAGCAGACCTATCGAGCGCCTGCCGTCATTCTGGCGACCGGCGCACCGCCGAAAAAACTTGGCGTGCAGGGAGAGGAGGAAATGCTGGGGCGCGGTGTTCACTATTACGCCGCCTGCCGCTCCATGATGTACAAACGGAAAACGGTTGCCGTAATCGGAGATGGGGAGCAGGCTGCTGAGGCGGCGATGCTCCTTTCCCGTATCGCCAAACGGGTCTGCCTGGTGCATCGCGGCATACGGATGCAGATCAACCCCGCCTATATGAATAAACTGAAAATGATGGGAAATATTGAGCGTTATGCAGGAAGCAGAATCCTGGCATTTCTTCATGCAAACTGGGTGTCCAGCATCCGTATCCGGGAAGAGCGGGACGGGGAGATCTGGAATCTGCCATGCGACGGCGCATTTATCTGCCTCGGCGGCGTGCCGGAAACGGGTCTGTTCCGGGGTCAGGTTGCACTGGATGAACAGGGATATATTCTTGCAAATGAGACGACTATAACCAACCTCACAGGCGTTTTTGCCGCCGGTGACGTCCGGACAAAACTACTCCGGGGGATTCTGACTGCCGCAGCAGATGGCGCGGTGGCCGCACAGCAGGCGGAGCGGTATATTGTAGAAAACATCTGATCTGAAAAGCAAGGAAGGAGCGTTTCTATGAAACTCACATTCATCGGCGCGGCACATGAGGTGACGGGAAGCTGTACGCTTCTGGAATGCTGTGGGGGTTGCTTTCTGATCGACTGCGGCATGGAGCAGGGTGTCAATGTTTTTGAAAATGCGCCGCTACCGGTTTTGCCCGGACAGATCGACGCAGTTTTTCTGACACACGCGCATATCGATCACTCCGGTATGCTGCCAAAGCTGTACAAGGACGGCTTCCGGGGCAAGGTCTATGCGACGCAGGCAACGGAAAATCTCTGCCGGATCATGCTGATGGATTCTGCCAACATCCAGATGTCCGATGCGGAATGGATCAACCGAAAAGCGGCGCGTGCCGGCCGCGCGCCCATTGAACCGGTCTATACGACCGAGGACGCGGCAGGCGTCCTGCAGCTGCTGCGTCCGTGCAGCTACGGAGAGCGCATCAAAGCGGCAGAGGGCGTGGATGTCCGGTTTACAGACGTCGGTCACCTGCTCGGCGCAGCCTGCGTGGAGCTGTGGCTGACGGAAAACGGGGAAACCAGAAAGATCGTATTCAGCGGCGACGTCGGCAATACGGATCAGCCGCTGCTCAGCAACCCACTGACAGTAGACGAGGCCGATTATCTCGTGATCGAATCCACCTACGGAAACCGCCTGCACGAAAAACCCGGAGATACCGTGGCAGAGCTTGCCGAAGTTTTGCAGCGCGCCTTTGACCGGGGCGGCAGCGTGATCATCCCGGCCTTTGCGGTCGGCAGAACGCAGGAGCTTTTGTACGCGATCCGGGAAATCAAGCAGAAACGGCTGGTGCAGGGGCATGACGGCTGGCCGGTCTATCTGGACAGCCCGCTTGCTGAGGCGGCGACGGCTGTTTTCATGCAGTGCGAGCCGGAATATCTCGATGCTGAAACGAGAAATCTGCTGCGGCAGGGAATCAATCCGCTCTGGTCCGCCAACCTGTACCTGACGGAACGTGTGGAGGAATCCAAGAAGATCAATGAAGACCTGCGTCCAAAAGTCATACTGTCCGCAAGCGGTATGTGCGATGCGGGTCGTATCCGACATCATCTCAAGCACAATCTCTGGAAATGGGAGAATATCATCCTGTTCGCCGGATATCAGGCAGAGGGAACGCTGGGGCGTAGTCTGCTGAACGGTGCAAAAACAGTCCGCTTATTTGGTGAGGAGATCTCGGTCAGCGCCGAGGTCTGCGCCCTGCACGGCACAAGCGGGCACGCCGACCGGGACGGACTTCTTCAATGGGTCAATGCGATTGCGCGCAAGCCCCGCGTTGTATTTGTCAACCACGGCGATGAAGAAAACTGCGAAGCCTTCCGCGACCGGCTGGTTTCCGAGGGCTACTGCGCAGTTGCTCCGTTCAGCGGGACGGAATTTGATTTGCTGCAGGGGCTGTTTCTGATGGTCACAGAGGGTCAGCGCGTTGAGAAGAAGGGCCGCGCGAGAAAGAACGAAGTCTTTGCGCAGCTTATCGAGGCCGCGCAGCGGCTTGTCGCGGTTGCGATGGCCTGCAAGGAACAGTCCAATCAGCGCCTGCGGCGCTTTACGTCGGAGATTGAGCTTCTGATCGATACCTGGAAGGACTGAGAAAGACCGGTAGCTGCAAAAACATGCAGCTGCCGGTCTTTCTGAAAGAGGTGCGCTTTTGGGACAACGATTCGTGCATTCTATGATGCGGAAAATAATGACACGGTAGAGCGTGCTGCACTTGGGCAAAAAGGAGGATCGCGAAGAAAAGCGCTGTTTTTGGAGAATCCCATAAAACAGCACGTTTCTTCGCTCGCTTTCTATCCTACGGCCTGTGTCAGCACGCATGCCGTTGTGCTCTGCGACATGAACGGCAGGCAAATGCCGTTCTCACCCGCGCCGATCATCAGCTCCGTGCCGCTCGGGCTGATCAGGAGGGGATAGGTCTCAGACATATAAAACGGTCCATCCGTGGTCTCATAGCTATTACCGCCCACAAGCGACAAGTTGAGCGTCACATAGCTCGGCCCGTCCATCACCGACTCGATCGTCCAGAAGCCGCTCCACATCTCTTCAATATCGCTGCTGCCCTCGTAGGTCCACTCCAGGTCGACAGAGCCTCCGCTCTCATCATCGTGATAGAAGCGAAGAGAAAAATACGCAACGCGGTCTGTCTGCCCTACCATCGTCTGATAGAACCAGCCCATACCGTAGCTTTCCGAGCCTGCAAGAGAGAGTGCGGTCACGCCACCCCAGCCGTCAGCAAGCCACTGCGCAAGACTCGGCGGTGCATACTGCCAGGTATACTCCGTAAAGTCCCAGATGTGGTAATCATACGAAAGCGCCAGCGCAAGTCTGCTTTCCGCGTTGAGGCCCGGATACCACTCGTAGGTATTGTTGCTGTCGGTGATGAATAGCTGTGTGTCCGCCTCGTATGCCACACCGTCAAGATTCGCAAACAGCAGCACCGGCTCGCCGGTCTCCGAGCGATAGAGAACCTCCGTCACTTCTTCTTGCTGTGTCTGTGCATTCCACTGCACACGGTTGATCGCAAGCGTCGCGTTCTCATCAACCGGCACGATGCAGTACAGATGTCCCGCGCCGCCGATGATATGCTCCTCGTCGATTTCCGCGATAAAAGGGTATTTGAGCAGCATGGCCTCGTTGGTTTCCCACAGCCACGCGGGGAAGCCCGCCTCGAAGCCCTCGTCAAACAGCCCGCCGACATAACCGAGATACGCCGCGCCGAACATCACGCCCGTCACGTCGATCCGGTCGCGCAGCCACCCAAGCGCAGTCTCAGCCTCCTGTGAAAAACCGTACTGTACCGGCTGTGTTTCCGTCGCCTCGTCGCGTGACACGCGATCACTCATGTCGCTCTGCGATATCGCTTCTTCCGGCTGCCTCTCCGGTGTTTTTTTATCGGCCTTTGTGAGAAGATCAACCTTATCTGTACTCATTTTGGGTTCGTCGGGCACCGTCTGTTCCTTCTGCCCGCAGGCACAGAGGGACAGCAGCAACCCCAGCGCCAACAGCAGCGCGAGTATTCGTTTGGGTGTTGTTTTCATGGCCGCTCCTTTCAGAATGTCCCGCTTCGACCGGAACCACCGCCGCCGGATTCGCTTTGACTGCTTCCGTCGCTGGAAGAGCTGCGCTCGATCTTCCGGCTGGAAGTCGTCTTATGGGTAAAGCGATCTGTTTGCTCCGTAAGGCGGAGGCCCGCGGAGACGTAGTCGTTCGCGGTTGCTTTTTTCGATACAGTCTCCATTTTTTGCCATATCACAGCGACGACCGCGGCTGACGCCAGCAGGGAAAGACCGATCACGATAAGGATCGGAAAGAACAAGCTCGCCCGGACGGGCTTTCCTACGGAAGCCTTTTCCAGATAGACGCTGCATTCTTTGACGTAATCCTCAAAGCCGCCGTACCAGTCGTTCTCGCCGAAATTGTCGAGGAAGACCTTTTCCAGCTTCTCCTGACCATAGCTGTTGAACGCATACTCGCAGCGTGAGCCGTAGCAGAACATTGCCCACTTGCGGTCAGTCATGCTGAGCAGCAGCATGATCCCGTCGCGGTTCGGTCCTTCGCCCATGGTGCATTCATGGTAAATGGTGTAGGTCGCTTTATAGACGCCTTCAGAGTGGAAGTCCCGATAGTCCTCCACGGTTACGATGTAAACGCCGACACCATACTTTTTGGAGACGCTTTCCGCCATCTTTTCCAGCAGCATATTTTCGTTTTCGTTGAGAAGCCCGGCCGCGTCCGTCACATAGGAAAGCTGTGCGCCTGTCTGCTCAGCCGCGGCTGCGCTCACGCAGAGCACAAGGCAGAACAGAAACACCAGCAGGAGACAGCGTATTCTTCTTTTCATTTCTCAGCCCTCCCTAGCGTGCCATAAGCAGCAGCGCGGTCACACTGATGGCGATAAGAGGTGCCGCGATTGCTGCAAACAGGCCAATTACCCGTTTCGTGCTGACGGGAAGGTTGCCGACAAGCTTGCCGGTCTGACCGTTCATGGCAAAGAGGAAATCTTTTCCCTCCCACCTTGTATTCAGGATCCAGACGGGCAGCAGCGCGTAATGCACCTTGCCGCGCTTCAAGTGGATGTCGCGGCCTGTTTCATTGCAGCTGCTGTAGCCGGATACCGTATTTTCCAGTGCATCCACCAGCGAGCCTGCGCAGCGTTTGTCCGCACGCTCCCGGCTGTCTTCCACGCTCACATCGTATTTATCTGCCAGAAATCCGGGCAGATACGCTGTGGAAAATGGCTTGAGCTCCGCGTAATCATATGGTTCGATGGAGTCCATGTAATCATCCGGCATTTTGCTCGATGCGTCCACCGGGATCTTTTCAAAGGCAATGGAACCGGCGCGTCGCACGTCATAGTGGCTTGTCTCCGTGATCTCATAATCTCCCGAGGTGTACTTATGTACAGTGGTGGCATGGAATTGTGCGCTTCCGCTGGCCTCGCCGTCGTACATCCAAAAGGGTACATACACACCCTTGATCTCCTCCAGATGGTTGGCTTTGGAGAAGGTCGATGGCAGCAGAGGCTTTTTGAGATAGTGCTTCTTCAATGCCTTGATGGCATCCTCCTTGCTCAGCTTGAAGGGAAGCACAAAGTCAGGCTTCAAAATGCCGCTGAACTGTCCCGGAAGCACCGACGGATTTCCGCAGTACGGGCAGGACGTGGCCGCAGTCGCCGCATCGCAGAGCAGCTCCGCACCACACGACGGACAGCAGTAGGCCTTCATGCCGGCCGCGTCCGCGCCCCAGTCCTCGCTCAGACCGGAAGCATCCCAGTCAGAGCCGTCTGCGGCGGCCGCTTGCTCTTCCGCTTCGGCAGATTTTTGAGCCGCTTCTGTCTCTTCCTGCTTCTGCGCCGCTTCCGCCGCTTTTGCTTCTTTTTCTGCGTAGAACGCTTCAATTTCTGCGATATCGAAGCTTGAGCCGCAGTAATCGCACTCCAGCCTGCCGGATTCTCCTACAAAATGGAGTGGCCCCGTACAGGCGGGACATTGATAATTTGTTACTTGTGTTGCCATCTAAGTTCCTCATTTCCCAGACCAGCGTTACAGCCCGCAAGAGCAGATTGCAGCGCCGAGCACAGTTATGATCGTGTTTTTCCGGATATATCCCGCAGGCTCACTGCTTGTGATAGATCGTGTCCGTGTCTCTTATGATGTTTTCTTCCGAATCGTACAAGACGCACACATCCGCCGCCGCAGGGTCGCTGTTGACAAGCGTGATGGCGATCAGCTTTTTGGCCTTTTCTGCGATTTCGTCGTAATCGCAGTCTGCATCGCAATCAAAGCCAACCACAAGTAAGGCGCCAAAGCCTTTCGTCTGGAACGCAGACTTTGCAAAAACATACTGCTCCTCCCAGCTCTGTTCGCCCTCGTTCCACCACATTTGGCTGCATGCCATACCGCTTTTATCTTCACTCACGGTGAACTCATATTTTCTCAGCCCATCCTCGCAGACCCACGTGCCCTCCAAAAGTGCAAAGGTCTCCAGTGATTCCTGCCGTATTGCCGCTTTTCTGTCCGCTTCTGCCTGTAACTCCTCTGCGCTGTAGTAGGCTTCCGCGTCTCCTGTCTCGCTCCAACCGTCGTCATACCAGAAAATGTCCGTCAAAGAGGCAAACTGCGAAGAATCCAGGTAGCGCAGACGATATCTGACGCTCTGGTCCGGATCGTCGATCATCAGTCCGCTGATTTGCTCTGCAAAATCTGCCCGGATGGTCAGAACGCCGTTTTGAAACGTATACGCAAACGCATCGCCCAAGTCCTCAAAATCCGCGCCGTAGCATCGGACCGTGTTGTCTTTGAATGCGCCGCCACGGTAATAGAGCTTCAGTTCTCCCGGCGTATAGACCGCTTTTTTTACATAGAAGTTCTGGAATACCTCTGTTTCCCGGTATTGGTATACCGTCCGGCTGCTGGCTTCACCGCAGGCAGAAAAACCGAGCAGTCCCAACAAAATGCTCATTGCAAGCAGCGTCTTTTTCATGTTCCTGCCCTCCGCGCATCCGGCGCGTTTTTGCGCCGGATGGCAAGCTCCGTCTTTTCCCCGATCAGCCGCTGCCCCATCTGTTCGGCATGGCGCGTCTCGGTTTGATTTCCAGCGTAAAGGTCATCTCGGCACTCGTCCCTTCAGCATCTGTCACAACGCAGCGATAGTAATAGGGCTCGCTTCCGACCCGGATACTCAGCTCGTTCGTTTTCTGACCGGCATGGTCTTCATCGTCAATCTTGAAAAAGCGGAGGTATCCGCCGTTTTCCGGAATGGAAGCTCTCGTCCACTCGTACTGATACGGCGCTTTTCCGCCGCTCGCCGTGATCTGGAAGGAAACCTGTTCTCCGTTCGTGGCTTGTACCACACTCTGCTGGGTAGAAACGCTCAGAGACATGACTTTTTCGGAAATCTCTACCGCCTGCGTCTGGATGCTCCCTCCGTCCGCGTCAAAAACGACGCAGCGGTACCGGACATGATCCCTCCACTCATAGCCGGAGATCTCCACCTGCAGCAGCCCTTTTGCATCATCGTAATACATGGAGGTATCCTGAAGCGTATCGATCCAGGTCCAGCCCATCGTATCGTCGGAAACCTCCCACTGATACCGGTAAGGAGGTCTGCCGCCGGCAGCACGGATGCGGAACTCTGCAATATCCATCGGCGCTGCCTCCACAGACATCGGCTGCATGGTGATCCGCAGCTCTTCTGTCTTTACGAAAAACGCCGCGGAATTGGAGGTGACACTGTTGCCGTCTGCATCTGTTACAACGCAGCGGAACGCATAGCCCCGCTCGGCAAGGCTTGAAAACGCGCCGGGCGAAATGCGCAGCACCTGCGCATCGACATTGTTGATCGTCTGCTCCACCGCGCTGCGCGGGGTTTTGCTGAGGTCCGACCAGTCGGTATCGGCGGTACGCCGCTGCCAGCGGTAGGTATAGGGGGTCTTGCCGCCGGAGGCTTCCACCTTATACGAAACGTAGCCGGTTGCATCGATACTGACCGTATTATCCTGCGGGTGCGTTATAATTTTGAGCGTACTTGCTTCCAGCGTCATTCCGGCTGCCTCGGATGTAACGCTTCTGCCGTCTGCATCTGTTACGACACAGCGGAACTTCCAGCTCTTCTCCGAAGCTTTTATGAGATAGGTACCGGTTGCCCAGAACGTGTCTGCCTTGTGCCCGCCGAACGAGGCGTTTTTCTCGTCGGAAATCCACGTCCAACTGGCCTTTTCATCCATCCGCTGCCAGCGGTAGGTATAGGGCGTCTTGCCGCCGGCAGCTTCCACGCTCAGCTTCAGCGTGTTTGTCGCCTTCCCGGAGACGTTTTGCGGCTGCTTTGTAATTCGGAGCGCATTCGCATCACCGACCGTAAAGCTCAGGCGTTTGTCAGCGTAAACCATGCGCGTCAAAATCGCTGCGACCTCGCTGCGGCGGATATTTGTGTTCGGCTTGCAGCTGAACTGCTTGTCGCTGCCCTGCACAACGCCTGCGCGGTAGAGCTTGTAGATCGAGCTTGCCTGCGGGTGGGTCATGGGAACATCGGGAATTGCGCCGTCTTCCACGGTGTTGATTGCGTCAAGCGGTTTTGTTCCCTTCAGCGTCGGATTGGAGGAAATGGCGCGTGAAAAGATGTCCATGAAATGCGCGCGCGTTGCCGCCGCGTTCCAGTCGTAGTCCTTGGAAATGATCTGCTTACTGCGCGCATAGTCTACATAGGGCTGATACCAGACGGTTCCGGCTGCAAACTCGGTACTGCCCGTATCCGTCAGCTTGTAGATGCAGGCAGCCAGCTTGACTGTCTCGGCGTAGGTCACGTTATCATTCGGCGCGTAAATCGTTGGGGATTTTCCGTTGACAAGTCCGCCCTCTACAGCAAGGCGCACGTCCTCATAATACCACTCGTTCTTTGCGACATCCGTAAATGTCATTTCTGCTGCCATTGCGCCAAACGGCAGAGCCGTCAGCAGCAGCGTCAGCAGTAACATGGCGGCAAGTATCCGCCGGGGGGAAATCGTTTTCATTGGCAACCTCCCTCTTATAAAGAGTCTTATCGCTCCCGCCCCAATTTGGGGCGGGAGCTGCGTTCATAACGTTGCAGAATTTCTTTCTTCTCCTGCGCGCCGTGTGTGATGTGCGCGCCGAGGTCCGGAAAAATTCTGTGCGGCCGCTTCTGCTTTACTGGAACGTCATGTTGGTGAGAATGATGTCGGGCATCGTTCCCGGGACGCAGTCCATATTCCGAAGCCCGATGGAAAGGGCGCGGTTGTCGTCAAGCTGCGCGATATACTGAATCCATTCGTAGCCGATGTACTTATAGGTGCGGCCGCGGAAGGTGATGCCGCCGATCACGCGGTCTTCGATATCCTGATAGTTTTCGAATTTGTCCTTGTAGGAATCAAATTTTTCAACGTTCTCCCTTACCTCAAACTGGATAGCGCCCGCACCAAACGCTGTGGGATCGTCGTTTTCCACCAAGCAGCGCGGTCCATCATCGTACGACCAGCCGGATACCGGGATCTTCGTCATGATCTTGACCTTCACATCGTCTTTTGCAAACTGGGCGATTTCCACGGAGAAGTCCTTCATCTCGGCGTTTGCAGACGCTGCCTTGTTCGCCTCGGCGGCCTCGGCCTTCACGATGTCCAGATACTTTTCTATGGCTTCTGTGCCGGAGAAGCCGCTGGTGTTGTACGCACTCACCGTATAAACGCCCGACTCGTTTTCCATGAAATTGACGTAGATGAAATGGGAGTCGTCGTCCTCAGAGATCCATTTGTAGTAGCGGTAGTTTGCCTTCATGTGGTCGCTGTACTCTTCCTTGACGAACTGACCTTCCACGCCGAAGTAAGCAACAATATCATCGTAAGTTGCATCGAAAATATTCCTGTTGACCTCGTTCATCCAGACGTAGCCCTTCTGTACCTGCTCTTCCGTCACGATGCCGTCTCCGCCGGAGGCCATCGCGTCCGTCGGAGTGAGCGGAGCGCCTTCCGTCGGAACAACTCCTTCCGGAGCGTCTTCTCCGATGGCATCCGGCATGGACTTGCCTGCGTCAATCAGCGGCAGATACCAGTCGGTATAGCGGTAGGGATAGCCGCTCTCGTCCATGTCCTCCCAGTACAGGCCCCACGGGCGCAGATAGATGTCGTAGTGGAACTCGTCATCACCGTCTTCATAGTCGCCGCTGATCCAGATCATGTCGTCATATTCCAAAAGGCTCGGATCGACAATCCAGTCCGCATGCTCCAGAGCCACATTTGTGAACCAGCCGCCCTCGGACATCACTGTGCCGTGCTCGCCGGTTCCGGCTTCGCTCAGACTGACCTGCGCGGAAGCCATGGGCTCGGACTTCGTGTAGTCCTCGTCCCAAAGCGTGATCGTGCCAGTGTAGTCCGTGCCGATGTCAATGTCGCCGCAGATATCCCACCACTGACCTTCCATCTGCTCATAGTAGCCATAACAGCCGCTCATCTTCCACCAGCCGTACCATTCGCCGTTCCACCAGTCGAGCAGCGCGTCACCGGTCGTGGCCATCGTGCTCGTTCCCACGTTGGGGTCCGTCGCCATCGTTTCCGTGCTTGCGGCATCTTCACGGCTGAGCGTGGTCGGGTCAATCGTAACTTTGCCGCTTTTCTTGCCGAAGAACTGCTCGAAAGTTGCCTCGACTGGACTGGTCGTGTCCTGAAGCAGATATGCTGTCCGAACTTCCAGCGTTGTACCCGGAGCGACATCTGCAAACTGGCCTTCTATCACGGTTTCAAAGGTGTCGTAGTCGGTAAAGACAGTTGCTGTTTCCAGTTCTACGCCGTTTTGCATAACTGTTTCATCGACGCTCCAAAGATACGACGCATTATCCTTGCCGTTGTTTGTGAAGTCCAGGGTCAGAACGATTGCGTCATTTCCGTCCGAATCTTCCATGATGGACGCACCCTTGTAGAGCAGCTCATAGTCACCGAGCTTGATCAAATTGGAATCTTTTTCCTTATCCTTTCCGCAGGCGGTGAGGCTGCTGAGCAGCATCAGTGCCGCAAGAAGCAGGCATAGAAGCTTGGTCTTCGTCTGTTTCATAATTCCCTCCCAATATCCTTCAGGGATGCACAAATCTGCCGATCAACAGAAAATAACATATCATTCCGGCAAAAAACAGGAGTGCATACCCAAGCCATTTTGCTTTCCTTATTTCTTTTCGCGCTGGATCAGGTTCCCGTCCTTGTCAGTAAACTTGCCGCAAAGAATCTTGATAAAGTCGACAAGATACCCGATGCCGAACAGACCTGCCGTCAGCGTATAAAGAATACCCGTGCCGATCTTGCCGACATAGTAGCGGTGGACGCCAAGCCCGCCAAGGAAGAGGCAGAGCAGGAACGTTGTCATCCAGTCCTTTGTTTCGACCGGAACCTCTGGCGCGACATAGTCCTCTACTTCCTCACCGTTCAAAATCTTCTTCACGGTTTCAGTCACGGTGTCGATATAGGCGCCACGCTCCGTTGCTAGACCAACTGTCGCACCCTTGAGACCCTTGCGCAATGCACTGTTCTTATCAACGCGCATACCGCCAACCGACATCTTGGCCTCCGTAATGACCGGCTGGATCCGGATGTGTGTGCCGTCCTTGAGGAAAAGCCAGAGGCCAACGTCCACATTTGGTTCTTTCTCGAACGAGATACGTTGGCCGGGAATGCCGCCCTTGATCTGGAACGGCATCTGGAACGCCGCCCTGCGGGCATTGAGCTTCTCCATGATCTCCTCGAGTGTGGTGGAATAGGAAAGATCAAATTCACGGGGACTGGTCGCGAATGCGACGTCTTTCATGCTGCCGGTAAGGTTATCCATAGCGTTTTCTCCTTTCTAAAGTCCGGTGGGTGGATGATATGTATTGTTTCTTTCGTATGCGGCTTATTTTTTTGCAAAAGTGCCGCTGATACCGTAGCCGGAGTTCTCATTCATGGTAAGGCTGCTGCCGTCCACGGAGAACGTGTAAGTAGACGGTTCGCCCCAAGCCTCCAGCGTCACCGTAAGCTGGTCGCCGTCAATGGTATAGGTGCCATTCTGCTTCATGTACGCATTCTCCATGGTGCATTTGCCTTTTCCGTTGAACGTCCATGTGATCACACCGTCATCTCCGAGATCAGCAGACCATGTTCCGGCCAGCGCATCCTTACTGCCGCAGGCGGCAAGCGTCAGGAGCGCAGCTGCAATCAGGAGTAATGCTACATACTTTTTCATTTTTCAGTCCTTCTTTCCAAATCGTCGTTTGATGGATGGTTCAGCCGTTCACCGCGCCGCCGCAGTATTCGCAGCAGCCGCTTGCATCCGGCGTGGTGGTTGCGCCGCAGTAGGGGCAGGTGACTGCCATCTTGGGCGCGGCGGCCTGCTCGATCTTCTCACGCACATCTTTTCGTACCTGCGTCAGCGCCTGACGGATCTCCTCGCCGAGCTTTTTGCAGTTGCGGTACTCGACGTTGGTTTCGGGGTTGCATCTTGCCGGCATGCCCGGGCGTACCGAGGGCGGCGGCGTAATGTCTATAGAGCTGGAGTTGACCTGAAAGCGCATTTCGTTGAAGTAGGGGTTGTTGACAAAAATGGTGATATAAAAATCATAGGAGTATTCATAGCGCGGCGGATTGTAGCTGACCTCTTTGCCGTCTTTGTCCTCGCGTTTAAGCTCGGTGCTGCTCTCGTCAATGTCGAGGTTGCAGCCCGTCACATCGGAAAAATCCAAAACGTCCGGGTTGGCCTCTTGCAGATCTCTCGCTCTTGTTACCATGAATTTCCCAGCGTCCTCGTCCAGAAGCACCTTGGTGTTCGTGCCGAGCGTCCGGGTGGTGTGGAACGCCGCAACCTTCTGCCGGTTTTCCTCACGGTAGGCAAGCTGCGCCTTGATCTCCTCGACGGTGCTGTTGCGCCGGTCAGAGAACCACGGGGAGAGCTTTTTGGCGCATTCCTTGCAGAGATTTCCGTTTTCTAGCTTGCGATTGCCGAGCAATCCGATCTTTTCTCCGCAAATATCGCAATATTTCTTATCGAACAGTCCCATATATGTACCAATCTCCTTTGTGTCTGCTTCTCAAACTATGCGGTGTACTGTGCATCTGCCTTGGAATTGAGTACCGCGCCGTAGATGTACAAAGCCGGAACGGCCACGCCCGTCAGAACGCTTGTGACGTTAAACTCGCCGCCGTTGACCAGATTCATCACGATGCTCAAGACGCTGAATACAGCCACGATCGCGCCCCATGCGATGAGCTTGCCTGCCTGTTCGCTGCGCTTGCTATGCTTTACACCCTTGATCCCGGCGATCATCTGGCAAATTCCTCCGACCAGTGTCAGAAACAGCGCTGCCCAATAGGCAAATGTCAGACCAGATGCCGCGCCGGCTCCTGCCGCCAAAGCGCCCAGTCCTCCGACCAATACACCTGCAAGGATGGAAAATGCAGCGGCAATGATCATCAGAATGCCAGTGACCTTCAAAAACTTGTGTCCTTTCACGATAAAACCTCCTCGCCTCTTTGTTATTCGTTTTTATTCTTCCGCAGGGCGTCTGATGCCGCACTCTGCGCAAAATACGCTGCTGCCATTCGGCATCCCGCACTCCGGGCATTTCCATCCGCCGTCCGGTGCAGGTCTTGAGAAAATCCCGGTCTCTGTTTCCTCGGCAAACGCCGCCAGGAGATGAAAGATGCTCTGTGCGCTTTCGCCGCAGTAGTTGTTTGTGAAAACCTCACCGCTGTCTTGCCATGTCGCGGCAATATAGCTGTCCACAACACCGTCCGGGCAGGTGCCGGGGTAAACCGGAAGCTCCAGTGCGCGAAGCTCCTGTCCGATGCTGCTGAAATACGCCTGCGCCTTCTCCGGCTCAACAGCGGCATTCTTCCTGAAAATAGGCTTACCGTCGCCATCCTGATACCGGTAGGAGAAAAGCATCTGCTTCTCCGCTCGGGATGGCAGCGTCCGCTCATCGAGAAGGAAGCTGAAGCAGTCACGCGCAGACGAGGCGTTTTGCTCCCAGTAAATTCCGACCAACTCTGCTGTTTCGCGCACCTCACGCTGCTCTGTTTTAAGCTTGGATGCAGCATATGCTTCCTCGGCAATGCCCAGCGCCAAGCTCTCCAGCGCCTCTGCATGACTGCCGCTGAGCGTTTGGGCCTCATCCCCGTCATCGGCGCGCCATACGATCCGGATCTCGCTGTCAACTTCATCATAGCTGTCAGAGGACGGTTTTCTGTACACTGGAAGATCCGACTCTGCCAGCACATTCTGAAGCGCAAACCACTGTACCCATGTGAGCTGCCAGGGAATCGGGTTGGAAAATGCATCCGTCTGGCTTTCTCTTATCTCGTCGCCGCCGGATTGGCTTGGGAACCAGCCGGTCAGCAGCGGCATATCGTTCTCCTGATAAAACTTCAGTGAAAAGCTGCTGTAGTAATTCCTGTGGTTCTGCCGCCACTCAACTTCCACCAGATCCTTGCCCGCTCTGTATGCATCCGGGTTTTCCATCCTGCCTCCGTCTTTGATCTGTGACGTTACAACAAGCCGATACAGTGAGCATCCTGCCAGCGCAAGCAGGGCAATTACCGAAACGGTAATCAGCGCAGCTTTCACTGCCGATTTCACGTCAGATCCCCGTCGTCAAACGGATCGCCGCACTCGGGGCAGAACTTCGGCGGATGCGCCGGATCAGCCGGTTCCCAGCCGCATTTGTCGCACTTGTACTGCGGAACACCGGCCGGCTTGGGTTTGCCGCATTCGGCGCAGAACTTGCCCTTATTCACCGCGCCGCAGCTGCACGTCCAGCCATCCATCTGTACTTCGGGCTTTTTTGTGCCGCATTCGGGGCAGAACTTTCCGCTTGCCGTCGCGCCGCACTGCGGGCATTTCCAGCTTCCTGCCGCCGGCTTCGGCTCCGGCTTTTTGCTGCCGCAGTTCGGGCAGAAATTGCCGGTGATACCGCTTTGTCCGCAGCTGCACGTCCAGCCGCCTGCGGGTGCCGCGGCCGGAGCGGGAGCCGGCGCAGGCTGCGCTGCCTGCTGCTGCGCGCCCATCTGATAAAGCCCCTGCGTGTTCATGCCGCCCATCTGGCCCGCCATGTTCATGCCCATGAACGCCATTGCAGGACCCGCGCCCTGATTGGACGCGGCCGACTGCATCGCTGCCGCCTGCGCGCCGACTAAGTGCGCCGCCGCTCTCGTCGGATCCATAAATGCCGCGTTGCGCTGCATTTCTTTCAGCATCTGCTCGTCTTCTTCGCTCGCCTTCACGCTCGAAACGCCAAACGATACGATCTCAAGTCCGCGCAGGTTGCGCCACTTGCCAGACAGCACTTCATTCAGCGCGTCCGCCAGTTCCATCGTGTGACCGGGGAGCGCAGAATAGCGGATGCCCATGTCGGAAATCTTCGCAAACGCGGGCTGAAGCGCGGTAAGTAGCTCGGTCTTGAGCTGTCCGTCCAGCCGGTCGCGGGTATAATCCTCACCCACATTGCCGCAGACGTTCGTGTAGAACAGGATCGGGTCGCAGATGCGGTAGCTGTATTCACCGAAGCAGCGAATGGCAATGTCGATGTCAATGCCTGCCCGCTGGTCAACAACACGGAAGGGAACCGGCGACGGCGTGCCGTACTTGTTGCCGATGAGCTCCTTGGTGTTAAAATAGTACACACGCTGATCCTTGGGCGGCTCGCCGCCGAAGGTGAAGCGCTTTCCGATGTTCTTGAAC
>ENA-UESD01001977-UESD01001977.1-human-gut-metagenome-genome-assembly--contig:-NODE-1977-length-15475-cov-80.474932_pt1 | contig 15475 bp, 14 predicted proteins | sample MGYA00242985_ERZ507986 | MGnify/ENA primary metagenome ERZ507986 (study PRJEB26167, sample SAMN06115408) | human gut metagenome | host: Homo sapiens | place: China:Guangxi | collected 2016-04-06... | reverse complement strand
TTACAGGGCGCCTTGCTGATTGCTATTATACCCAGGGCGATGCCCTGGGCTAGGAGCTTCTGCCCTTTCAGGGCGTGCTGCTTCTGGAGCTTTTGGGCCTTCAGCCCGTACTTAAGCCACATGCGAAAGTTCAATATGCAATATTTTGTGCAAAGATATTAAAAATTTTGTAATAAACCGCGATTTATCCGTTTTTTTTTATATTTTTGCAGAATGAATCATCTAAAAGCAAACATTTTAGGGCTCGCTCTGCTCTGCTGCCTCCCGATGGGCGCACAGCTGAAGTGGAACCAGGCCTATCAGACATATATCAACCAGTATAAGGATCTTGCCATCGAGCAGATGCTCCGTTACCGCATTCCAGCCAGCATCACCCTAGCACAGGGACTGTTTGAGAGTGCGGCAGGAAGGAGCGACCTCGTACGACAGGGCAACAACCACTTCGGCATCAAATGTCACAACTGGACGGGACCAACCCAGTACCACGACGATGATGCCCGGGGCGAATGCTTCCGCGTATACCAGGACGCAAGAGACAGCTACGAAGACCACAGCAAGTTTCTGGCGCGCCAGCCACGCTACGCACGCCTCTTCGAACTCTCGCAGCACGACTACAAGGGATGGGCTCGCGGACTGAAAGCCTGCGGCTATGCCACCAACCCGCAGTATGCCAGCAAGCTGATACAGATTATAGAGCTCTACAAGCTCAACCAGTATGACAAGGCCAAGCGCTACGACCGCTTCATGGCCACCCACAGCGGTACCGACCAGCCTGTAAACGCCGAAGGATTGCTGCACCCTATCCACATCTTCAACAAGAATTACTATCTCTATGCCCGCGAAGGCGACACCTTCAAGAGCATAGGCAAGGAGGTGGGCATCAGCTGGCGCAAACTGGCTCGCTACAACGAGCGCAACAAGCACGCCGTGCTGCACAAGGGCGACATCATCTATCTGAAGAAGAAACGTTCCAAGGCACCTAAGCAGTATAAGAAGCGCCCGCACGTGATACAGCCGGGCGAAAGCATGTACACCATCTCGCAGAAGTATGGCATCCGACTGGAGAAACTCTACAAGATGAACCATCTCGACCCTAACATCCCGGTAAGCGTAGGAACACGGCTGAGGGTGAGATAAGTGATTAGTGATTCGGTCACTTGGTGATTCGGTGAGAAATGTGAATGTGAATGTGAATTTTAAATGAAAATACAATGAAGAGAATAATATTATCCCTCGCCACCATGGCGATGCTGATGGCGCCCGGCACAATAAAGGCACAAAACTTTGACGACTATTTCACAGACAAGACGCTGCGGGTAGACTATACCTTTGCCGGCAACCAGAAACAGCAGATGATAGCCGTAGACGAACTCAACGTAATGCCACGCTGGTACGGCAAACGGCAGCGACTGGCCGAACTCCCGGTAGAGGGCAACGGGCAGATAACCGTACGCGACCACCGCTCGGGCAAAATCATCTACCGCAACTCCTTCTCCACCCTCTTCCAGGAATGGCTCTCCTATCCAGAGGCAGAGAAGAACACGCAGAGTTTCGAGAACGTATTCCTCGTTCCGATGCCGAAAGATACCGTAGACATCACCCTCGACCTGCGCAACAACCGCCGCGAGATAACCACCACGCTCACCCACCAGGTAGCGCCGAAAGACATTCTGATTCATCAGAAAGGCAACAAGCCTACACCATACGTTACCCTGCAGCAGGCTGCCGACACCACCCGATGCATCCACATCGCATACGTGGCTGAAGGCTATACCGATGCAGAGATGCCTGTATTCCTGAAAGATGCGCAGGAGGCTACAGAGGCCATCTTCGCCCACGAACCCTTCAAGAGCATGAGAGACCGCTTCAACATCGTAGCCGTAAAATCGCCATCCAAGCAGAGCGGACCTAGCATCCCAGCCCAGGGCATCTGGCACGAGACCGCCCTCAGCTCTCATTTCGACACCTTCTACAGCGACCGCTACCTTACCACCCTGCATCTCAAAGACCTGCACAACTGGCTGGCAGGTACCCCTTACGAGCACATCATCGTGCTGGTAAATTCGGATAAGTACGGCGGTGGCGGCATCCTCAATTCATACAATCTCACCACCTGCCACCAGAAATGGTTCAAGCCGGTAGTGGTGCATGAGTTTGGCCATTCCTTTGCCGGACTTGCCGATGAATACGCCTACGAGCAGGAGCAGATACCGATGTATCCTCACGATGTAGAGCCTTGGGAGAAAAACATCACTACCCTTGCCGATTTCCACGGAAAATGGGAGAACATGATAGACAAGAAGACCAAGATTCCTACTCCGCTCTCAAAGAAAGAGAAGGAGGCGGTGAGCAAGGTGGGTGTCTTCGAAGGTGCCGGATACAGCGTGAAGGGCGTTTACCGCGGTGTGCAGGACTGCCGTATGCGCATCAACGAAACGCCGGAATTCTGCCCGGTATGCAAGAAGGCGCTGCAGGACATCATCGACTTCTACACGAAATAAAGAAATCATAAAAACATTATCTCTATGAAAGAGCAAAACCTAAACATCAGATACATGGTGGCTCAGCTCTCAGAGTTGAGCCAGCAGGAGCAGGAGCTCGTAAACAGGGCGAAGGCTGCCACCAGCAATGCGTATGCTAACTACAGCCACTTCTATGTGGGAGCAGCCCTGCTTCTGGCCGACGGCAGAATAGTAATTGGAGCCAACCAGGAGAACGCCGCCTTCCCGTCGGGACTCTGTGCCGAGCGCAGCGCCATCTTCGGTGCCCAGAGCAACTATCCCGACCAGCCTATCCAGACGCTCGCCATAGCAGCGAGAAACGGGAATGGTTTCCTCAAGTCGCCTATCTCGCCATGCGGAGCCTGCCGCCAGGTGATACTGGAGATGGAAGACCGCTACCAGCGCCCCGTACGCATCCTGCTCTATGGCGAGAACGGAACCTACTGCTTCGACAGCATCAAAGACCTTCTCCCCTTCTGCTTCGTAGATTCGAACATGAAGGAATAAGAAAGGTAAAGAACCAAAGTTCTAGAAGCAGCACGCCCTGAAAGGGCAGAAGCTCCTAGCCCAGGGCAACACCCTGGGTGTAATAGCAATCAGTAAGTCGCCCTGTAAGGGCAAAAGCTTTATTAATTCCGGTATTTTAAAGCTTTTGCCCTTACAGGGCGACAGGTTTGCGTCCGTAATTACCCAGGGCGATGCCCTGGGCTAGGAGCTTCTGCCCTTTCAGGGCGTGTGGCGAAAAAATTCGAAAGTTCAGTCATTATTTCGCCTTATAATCATTATTCCTCCTTATACTCATTATTCCTCCTTATACTCAAAGCATCCTGCGGCAGGCTGCTCTTTCTTTCTCGGCAAACCATCACGGTCGGTTGCAGGCAGGGTTTCGGCATCTGCCTTTCCTATTGCTGCCGACTCCTTGCGCAGATGGAAATCATACTTCAGATTGTCGGTGTCGGAAAGGCGGAAATGCTTCTCGGCAAACACCGTCGTATCCTTGATGTCCTCATAAACCACATGGGTGAACTTCAGACTGTCGTCCGTCTCCAGCTTCTCCGTGCGCAACACACAATGGTCGAAGAGAAAATTGAAGGCATCCTCCTCTTTCGGAGCCTCCCAGACCACCTCATCATCATGATAGCCCGTTACGAGCGAATTTCTCACCTCGAAACGAGGCAGCGGAGAGGCAAAACCGATGGCAGACTCGCGGCGCCCGTCAAACGGATAGAACTGGGCTATGGTGCAGCCGTTTACCTCAACATCGCCACCCTCAACATAGAGCGGATGCTTCAAGCAATTGGTTATCTGCGAGTTATAAATCTGCACCTTGGCAGAATCAATCCTCACACCGTAGCCCTGACTGTTATGAACCGTAGCGTTCTCGATGAGCAGTTTCTGCTTCGTAGCATCGCCTGCTTCTATCATCACAGCATCGTAGGCACTATGAATATCAGCAAACGAAATCCTGCAGTCATGAGCCGAAGACATCAGTCTGATTCCCTGCCATTGTCCCGGTGTGCGGTCATAAGGCAGATAATCGAACATGTGGTCCAGTCGGTCGCCCCGCATCACCACTTCCCTGTCCTTTTCGCCCTCAATCTTCAGCGACCCGAACACCTGCAAACCCGCATTCTCGTGGAAATAGAGTTGGGTGCCCGGAGCAATGGTCAGCGTAGCCGCCTCATCAACCCTGATTCCCCCATAAACCACAACCGGCAGCGTGCTCTCCAGCAGCTGGTCCTGCTTCACCTCGAGCGAATTGAGTTTCATCGCATCCCATGAAAACGCCCTCAGGTTCACCTTCTGCTCCACGCCACTTTCCAGCGCAAACACCAGGTTGTCGCTCACCAGCTGCGGCTCTTCGCTGTTCTGCATCGCCGAAGTCAGTTCTACGAACACACGTATGCTGTCACCCTTCCTGATCTCCACATTCTGCGTCTGGAATCCCGCTTCGGTGCCCAGATAAGAGCCGTCAACATTCACCCGGTAGCCCTTCTGGTTACCATTTTCCAGCCGCACCGACTGGCAGCGCAGAGCCTTGCCCGTACGGTTGTAAACCCAGAAGCTTCGGGTAGGCGTAGGCACATTCGAGAAGGTGGTGTCCATTTTCAGCGTATCTACCGAAAACGAGAGCACATCTCCCCTCGACGTTGAGAAACTCTCATCGTCGGCACAACTGGCAAGCAGGGCGCTCATCGCCATCCCTACACCCATTATATACAAAAATCCCTTTTTCCGTTTCATATCTATAAAAACGGAAAAAGGGAAATATTATTGTATCTGCCTCTACATAAACAGAGCAAAGATGGATGAGCCTACAACCGTCATCACACCGCAAACCACGATGCTCAGACTACTCATGGCTCCCTCTATGGTACCCATCTCCATCGCCTTTGCCGTACCCAGCGCATGGGCAGAACAGCCGATAGCGATACCTTTGGCAATAGGCTCCTTGATGGAGAGAAGCTTCAGGAACTTCTCGGCAAAGATGTTGCCCAGCACACCCGTTACGATGATGACAACCACCGAAACCGAAACATGACCGCCCAACTCCTCAGAAACGCCGATACCGATGGCGGTAGTGATGCTCTTAGGCAGGAAGGTAACGTAGGACGCATGGTCGAAATGGAAGATGAGGGCGAGAATGAGCACGGAGCAGAGACTCGCCAGCACGCCCGAAACAATGCCTATCAGCACAGCCCGATAATTCTTCTTCAGAAGCTCAACCTGCTGATAAAGCGGCACAGCCAGACAGATGGTGGCTGGTGTGAGCAGATAACTGATACTGTTGGCGCCCGCCGAATAGGTCTTGTAATCTACGCCCGTCAGCAGGAGCGTGATGATAACGAGGATGATGGAGATGAGCAGCGGGTTCATCAGCGACCATCCCGTCTTCAGCTTCAGCAGCATGCCTATGCCGTAGGCAGCCAGACTGATGAGAACGCCGAAGAAGACAGAATCCTGGAACAACTGGTTCATTTCTTCGCCTCCTTTCCTTTTCTGATTACCAACTGCGTAATCCAGCCCGAAGCACCCATCACGACGAAGGTGCTGACCACCGTAACTACGATATACTGGAACCATGCATTACCGATATCCTGATAAGAATCAATCAGTCCTACGGCAGCCGGAATAAACATCACGGGCATGATGGCAATGAGGAAACTGCTGGTTTCGCGGATATGCTTCACCTTGATCAGTTTTGTTTCCAGCGCAAGGAAGAGCAGAATGATGCCATAGATGCTTGCCGGAATAGGCAATGGCAGCAAAAAATGGAGCAATTCCCCAGCAAAGGAGAACGCTATGATTATCAAAAATTGAATTAAAAACTTCATGTTGAATTACTTTAAATTTATATCAAGCTAACATACTGCTCAATGAGGCTTGCAGTCTCTTCTACGCCCAGACGCACAGTATCCAGGCAGATGTCGTAATCATCGGCATTTCCCCAGGTAAGACCTGTATAATACTTATGATAAGCCACTCTGCAATCCTCGGTGTGCTCTACAAACTCCTCAGCCTCATCATACGAAAGTCCCTGTTCTTCCTGAATATCTTTGATGCGAGCCTCCAGATTGCCGCTCAGGAAAACAGAAATCAGGTCTTTGCGCTCGCGGAAGATATAGTTTCCGCAACGGCCGATGATGATACAGTCTTCATCACCTATCATTTCGGCAAGTGTACGGAGCGGTTTTTCTGTCAGCGCCCTCTGCGTTTCGCCAAGCGACGACATCGAGAAGAGCAGTTCATCTACCGGCCGCTCATCGAAGAAAGCCTCCATCTCGTCGAGCACTCCTCTCTGTTCAGCCATTTCCATCATATTTTTACGGGTATAAAAAGGAATACCATACTTTTCGGCGAGCAGCTTGCCCACGCGAATAGCGCCACATCCACACTGGCGCGCTATCGTTATAATCATGATTCTATAAAATTAAAACGTATATAATAATTACTCAGTTCCGTTATCCCCCTCCAGCCCATCCGGGGCGGGAGTTTTATATAGCAAAAAAGCTAAGAAGATTTGACTCTTCTTAGCTTTCTTGTGTCGGGGCGACAGGATTCGAACCTGCGACCACCTGTTCCCAAAACAGGAGCGCTACCGGGCTGCGCTACACCCCGCTTGTGCTTTGCTAAAGGTTTGAGTGTAATACTTGGCGACATAACGATAGCTCCTGTACGGTTCAGCAATTCATCTTTCTGTTCGCTTGCGAAGAAGTTTGCACATACAGCTACGACTAAAAATATGATAGCTGCAATGAAGCCTATCTTCTTGAATACAGTTCTATTACCAAATATATACAGTGCCAGTCCAGCCAAAAGGAGAAGAAACGCTATGATAGCAGTTACCCCCCATCCGCTTTCACTCATGCAGTTAGTCAGCGATTTTACCCATGTCACAATAAAAACTTCACTTGTAGGAGTAACCTGATCAACTGTTTTACTTCTTGCCATTTCCAGATTGAAACGAATATCTGCATCTCCTGGATTCATCAGTAGCGCACGTTCATAGTTTAATACGGCCTTAGCGATATTTTTATTCTTATAATAACTGTTTCCCAAATTATAATAAATATCAGCCGACTCACCTTCTGAAGCCAAAATAGCTTCATATTTTTCTATCGCATCCGCAAACTTATTTTCCTGATAATCTTTGTCTGCTTCAGCCTTTGTAACAGAGGCAGAAGCAAACTGAAAGAGTCCGATCAGGAATGCTATTATTATAGATAGTCTTTTCATATCAATTTTTGTTGTTCGGTCTGTTGTTAATGTTTGATACTATTCTCCATTTTACTGATAGCTTCTACCGATGTAGTATAAACTTTATCCATTGCTTCGTTTTCATCTCCCGGAGCATAACGAGCAAATTCACATTCATTCAAGGCATTGATAAAGTCTTTTATTACATCATCAGCAACTCCGTATTTCGCCAGCTCGGCTTCTATATTATCTTTCGAAAGTTGTGAAACCGGAATACTCAGCTTGTCACTGATATATCCCCACAAAGCTTTCAATACTTCATCATAGAACTCATTTTTACGATTTTCTGCCAATAGTTTTCCGGCAAGCTTCATTCTCTTGGTTGCCACTTTATTTGCTTTCTTGGTCTTTACTTTAGCCACATTTGCATTTTCGGCTGCAAAGGTACATATATTTTTTGAATACACCAAACTTTTTCTCACTTTTTTCTTCTTTTATGCTTAAATATCGCAAAAAATAACTACCTTTGCATCCGTTAGGAGCAAGAAACAGCATTCTGACCCCGAAAGAGAAGAGATTTTTATAACGCATATTGAAACATAAAACATACGCAAATGAAAAAGTTAATCTTTTCAGTAGCCCTGCTCTCGGCAGCACTCTCTGCCAGCGCAGAAGATCATCCGCTCTGGATGCGCTACCCAGCCATCTCACCCGATGGCACAACCATCGCCTTCGCTTATAAAGGCGACCTCTACAGTGTTTCTGTCAACGGCGGTGAAGCACGACAGCTCACAACCCATGCAGCCTTCGATTCGCATCCTGTATGGAGCCCTGACAGCAAGAAAATCGCCTTCCAGTCTAACCGCGAAGGAAGTCTCGACATCTTCGTAATCGATGCAAAAGGCGGTGCTCCTACCCGACTCACCACCAACAGCGGCAGCGAAACACCTATCGCCTTTGCAGACAACGACCATGTGCTCTACTCAGCCAGTCTGCAGCCTACAGCCCAGAGCATCATCTTCGGCGACAACACATTTCCACAAGTATATAAGGTAAGCACCAAGGGCGGAAGACCGGAACTCTTCTCTACCCTCACCATGGAGAATATCAGCATCGCCAAGAACGGCGATATTCTCTACCACGACAAAAAGGGATACGAAGACCCTTGGCGCAAACACCAGAAATCACCTATCGCACGCGACATCTGGCTGAAGAGTAACGGAAAGTTTGCCAAGCAGACTACCTTTGCCGGCGAAGACCGCTCGCCAGTATGGACATCAGACGAGAAATCATTCTTCTATCTGAGCGAACAGGACGGCACATTCAATATCTACCGCCGCAGCCTCAACAGTTCAAGCGACAAGCAGATTACCCACCACAAAGGCAATCCGGTAAGATTCCTCACTGCATCCAGCGCCGACCTGCTCTGCTACGGATATGATGGCGAAATCTATACCGTGAAAGAAGGTGGAGAGCCTCAGAAGGTGAACATCTCCATTACAACAGATAACGATGCTCCAAGCCTCGTACGTCAGATTAAAAGTTGGGGAGCAACAGAGATTTCCGTTTCGCCAGACGCCAAGGAAGTAGCTTTCGTGATGCATGGCGACGTATACGTAACTTCTGTGGAATACACCACTACCAAGCGCATTACCGACACACCGCAGCAGGAGCGCGACCTGAGCTTCTCGCCAGACGGCAGAGCCCTGGTCTATGCAGCCGAGCGCAACGGCGTATGGCAGATTTACCTGTCTAAGATCAAGAACGAGAAAGAAAAGAACTTCACCTACGCTACCGATATCGAGGAAGAGCAGCTGGTGAAAACAGGCATTACATCGCAGTATCCTCAATACTCTCCTGACGGCAAGGAAGTGGCTTTCTTCGAAGACCGCGCTGCACTCCGCATCGTCAATCTGAAATCGAAGGAAATCCGCACCGTGCTCGATGGCAAATACGTCTACTCTTACAGCGATGGAGACATCGCTTTCGAATGGTCACCAGACAGCAAATGGCTCCTTTCAACCTATATCGGCAACGGCGGCTGGAACAACCAGGATATTGCGCTGGTAAAGGCTGACGGCAAAGAGGTTCACAACCTGACCAATTCCGGCTACAGCGACAGCAACGGCAAATGGGTGCTCGACGGCAAGGCAATGCTCTTCCAGAGCGACAGAGCCGGCTACCGCAGTCATGGAAGCTGGGGAGCTGAAGACGACGCCTACATCATGTTCTTCGACCTGGACGCCTACAACCGCTTCAACATGAGCAAGGAAGAAATAGAACTGGCTGACGCCAACAAGGACGAAAAGGAAAAGAAGGAAGACGAAAAGAAGGAAGAGGCCAAAAAGAAGGCTGACGAAAAGCAGAAGAAGACCGGAAAGATAGAGGTGGAAAAAGTGAAGCCACTGGAGCTGGACATCGAAAACTGCCGCGACAGAATCGTACGCCTCACCGCAAACTCTTCGCACATGGGCGATGCTGTCCTCTCTAAAGACGGCGACAAGCTCTACTACCAGGCAGCCTTCGAGGATGATTACGACCTCTGGCAGCACGACCTGAAGGACGGCTCTACCAAGCTCGTGATGAAGGGCGTAGGCCAGGGCAACCTGCAGACAGACAAGGATGTGAAGAACCTCTTTATCTGCAACGGAAGCAGCATCAAGAAGGTGGATCTGAGCGGATTCAGCACCAAGAACATCAGCTTTGAGGCTAACTTCAACTATAAGCCAGCCGAGGAGCGCCAGTATCTCTTCGACCACGTATGGCGACAGGTGAAAGACAAGTTCTACGACCCTAAGATTCATGGTGTTGACTGGGAAGGTTACCGCAAGACCTATGAGAAGTTCCTGCCTTACATCAACAACAATTTCGACTTCCAGGAGATGTTGAGCGAAATGCTTGGCGAGCTGAACGCTTCGCATACAGGAGCCCGCTACTACGCTTCGAACAGCGCGCTTACCACCGCCAATCTGGGTGTCTTCTTCGACCCTCAGTATCAGGGCGACGGCCTGAAGATTCAGGAGATTATCAAGCGTGGTCCTTTCGATGTAAAGAATACGGGCGTTACAGCCGGCAGCATCATCGAGAGCATCGACGGCGAGGAGATTAAAGCCGGAATGGACTACTTCCCATTGCTAGACGGAAAGGTTGGCAAGAATGTACGACTCGGCATCAGAAACGCCAAGGGCAAGAAGATGGAGGTTACAGTGAAGGCTATCTCTCAGGGCAAACTCAACAACCTGCTCTACAAGCGATGGGTAGACCGCAACCGCGCTTTCGTTGACAGCATTTCGGGCGGACGCATCGCTTATGTTCACGTTAAGGCGATGGATTCGGAGAGTTTCCGCACCGTTTACAGCGAACTGCTGAGCGACAAGAACCGAAACAGAGACGCTGTAATCGTAGACGAGCGCCATAATGGTGGCGGCTGGTTGCACGATGATCTCTGCACCCTGCTCAACGGCAAGCAGTATCAGGAGTTTGTGCCTCACGGCAAGGTCGTTGGCCGCGATCCGTTCAACAAATGGGTGAAGCCATCTTGCGTCATGATCTGCGAGAATGATTACAGCAATGGTCATGGTTTTCCATGGGTTTACAAGGAACTCGGAATCGGCAAGCTAATTGGTGCTCCTGTAGCAGGAACCATGACAGCTGTATGGTGGGAAAGACTGATGGACAACACGCTGGTATTCGGTATTCCTCAGGTAGGCTGCCGCGACATGCGTGGCGTGTTCGGCGAGAACACCCAGCTGAACCCAGACATCGAGGTTTACAACAGTCCGGAAGATTTCATCAATGGCCATGATACCCAGCTCGAAAGAGCCGTAAAGGAAATGATGAAGAAATAAACAGAACGCCCTGCAAGGGTCCAGAAGCCAAACCACTTCTGTCCCTTTGCAGGGCGAATTGTTCTTGTATCTGACAACATTATTTATTAAACCTTATTAACCCACATTATCAGTAAAAAACCTTCTGTCATGACATAAAACCCTCTAAATTTTTACTTTTTTTCTTGAAAAGGGAGAAAAAGCAAGTGAAAAAGCCATAAAATAAAAAAAAATGAGTATCTTTGCAGAAGATAAAAAACAAGATTATGGGATTATTCGGATTATTCAGCAACAAAAAGAAAGAAACTCTCGATAAGGGACTTGAAAAAACCAAGGAGAGTGTGTTTGGCAAACTGGCGCGCGCCGTTGCCGGAAAGTCTACCGTCGATGATGATGTGCTCGACGATCTCGAAGAGGTACTCATCACTTCAGACGTAGGTGTAGAAACCACGGTCAAGATTATCCGCCGCATCGAAGAACGTGTGGCCCGCGATAAATATGTTTCAACCAGCGAGCTCAACCGCATTCTGCGCGAGGAAATCGCCATTCTCCTCTCCGAGAATCACAGCGATGACCTGGCAGACTGGGAACTTCCTGCCGACCATAAGCCTTACGTTATCCTCGTAGTAGGCGTAAACGGCGTGGGCAAGACAACCACCATTGGCAAACTGGCTTACCAGTTTAAGAAGGCTGGCAAGAAGGTTGTTCTGGGAGCTGCCGACACCTTCCGTGCCGCTGCCGTAGAGCAGATTTGCATCTGGGGCGAGCGCGTGGGTGTGCCTGTAGTGAAACAGCAGATGGGAAGCGACCCGGCAAGCGTAGCGTTCGACACCCTGCAGAGCGCCAAGGCAAACGGCGCCGACGTGGTGCTCATCGATACGGCAGGCCGACTGCACAACAAGGTGAACCTGATGAATGAGCTCAAGAAAATAAAGGAAGTGATGAAGAAGGTAATGCCTGAGGCACCAGACGAGGTAATGCTCGTGCTCGACGGAAGTACCGGACAGAATGCATTCGAGCAGGCTAAGCAGTTCTCTGCCGTTACCAACATCTCTTCGCTCGCCATTACCAAGCTCGACGGAACCGCTAAGGGCGGCGTTGTCATCGGCATCAGCGACCAGCTCAAGGTGCCTGTAAAATACATCGGACTGGGCGAAGGTATGGAAGATCTGCAGCTCTTCAACAAGACAGAATTCGTAGACTCGCTCTTTAAAAATTAGAAAATGAAGAAAAATCAGATAGATATTATTACCCTGGGCTGCTCGAAGAATCTCGTAGACAGCGAGTTGCTGATGAAGCAGTTTGAGGCAAACGGCTACCATTGTGTTCACGATTCCAAGCGCCCTCAGGGCGAGATAGCCGTCATCAATACGTGCGGATTCATCGAGGATGCAAAGCAGGAAAGCATAGACACCATCCTGGAGTTTATCCAGGCTAAGGAAGAAGGCCGACTCAGAAAGCTCTACGTAATGGGCTGCCTCTCGCAGCGCTACCAGAAGGAACTGGAAGAAGAAATGCCCGAAGTGGATAAGTTCTACGGCAAATTCAACTACAAGCAGCTTCTGCAGGAACTCGGCAAGGCGGAAGTTTCATCCTGCAACGGCCAGCGCCATCTCACCACTCCGCGTCATTATGCCTACATCAAGATAGCCGAGGGCTGCAACCGCCACTGTGCCTACTGTGCCATTCCTATCATCACCGGCAAGCACGTTTCCCGACCAAAGGAAGAGATTCTGCAGGAGGTGCGCGAACTGGTGGCAGAAGGCGTGAAGGAGTTTCAGATTATCGCTCAGGAACTCACCTACTACGGCGTAGATATTGACGGCAAGCATCATATTACCGAACTCATCAGCGAGATGGCTGATATTCCGGGCGTGAAATGGATTCGCCTGCATTACGCTTATCCGAACCAGTTCCCAATGGATCTTCTGGACGTGATGCGCGAGAAGCCAAACGTATGCAAATATCTCGACATTGCCCTCCAGCACATCAGCGACCACATGCTCACCAGCATGCATCGCCACGTAACGAAGCAGGAAACCATCAATCTGCTGAAGGCCATCCGCGAACGCGTGCCAGGCATTCACATCCGCACTACGCTGATGGTTGGTTTCCCAGGCGAGACAGATGAGGATTTCCACGAGCTCCTCGACTTTGTACGCGAACAGAGATTTGAGCGCATGGGCGCCTTTGCCTACTCTGAGGAAGAAGGAACCTACAGCGCCACCCACTACGAAGACAACGTGCCTGCCGAGGTAAAGCAGCGCCGTCTGGACGAACTGATGATTCTGCAGCAAGACATCAGCTCTGAGATTGAGGCAGACAAGGTGGGCAAAACCATGACCGTTATCATCGACCGCAAGGAAGGCGATTACTACATCGGACGAACAGAGTTCTGCTCTCCGGAAGTAGACCCTGAGGTTCTGATCCGTGCCGATGAGAAGCGTCTGCGCGTGGGTTGTTTCTATCAGGTAGAAATTACTGCAAGCGAGGAATTTGACCTCTATGGCAAGGTGGTGAAATAATCATTCTCTCCCCCATAGCCTGGAGTTTTAGAAATTTTGACTACATATTAAATAAAATATGAACAACAAGGAATACATCGCAGAACTGGCTCAGCAAACCGGCTATTCGCAGGAAGACACCCAGAAGTTGGTGCGCAAGGCGATAGACGCTATGATTGCCGAGTTTGAGGATGGAGAAGCTGTCTCTATCCCCAATTTTGGCACCTTCGAAGTGAAGAAGCGCATGGAGCGAGTGGTGGTTAATCCTACTACCAAGAAGCGCCAGCTGGTGCCGCCTAAGTTGGTGTTGGGTTTCCGACCGGTTGCTTCTGTCAAGGAAAAACTAAAGAATGGAGGGGATGAGCAATGAGCAAATTCAGTTTAAATACACTCGGAAAACTGCTTGCTGACAAAAGCGGGCTGAGCCAGGTGGAAGCAGAACTCTTCATCCGGAAGATGTTTGATGTGTGCAACCAGGGACTCGAAGCCGACAAGCAGGTGAAGATAAAATGGCTGGGCACCTTTAAGGTACAGGCCACGAAAGACCGTGAAAGCATCAATGTGAACACGGGCGAGCGCTTCACCATTGAAGGCAGAGACAAACTCACCTTCACGCCTGACAACATCCTGAAAGAAATCGTGAACAAGCCATTCGCCCAATTTGAAACGGTGGTGGTAAATGACGGCGTAGATTTCGATGAAATAGATGAGAAGTTTGGAGAAGAACAGACAGAAGATGCTCCTGCACAAGCAATCGATTTTCTGGACGAAGAAAAAACTGCAACTCCAAATCCGGAGGTTGTCGTAATCGGATCTGAAAAGGAAAAGGAAAAAGAAGCCGAAGACGAACTGGCAAAGCAAATTGCTATTGAACAAGCTAAACTGGAAAAATTAAAACAAGCCCAACTGGAGCAGGAAAGAATACAAAAAGAAAAGCTTGAAAAAGAAAAGCAAGAGCAGGAAAGACTGGAGCAAGAAAGACTGGAGCAGGAAAGACTTGAGCAGAAAAGACTTGAGCAGAAAAGACTTGAGCAGGAAAAACTTGAGCAGGAAAAACTGGAGCAAGAGAAGCTTGAATTAGCCCAGCAACAGCAAGCCCTGAAAGCAGTTGTTGAACCTGCAGTACCTGCATCAGATGAATCTGAAGAAGAAGAATCTTCCAATTCTCATCATATTGTTATTCCTCGCTATCTGGTCGTTGCAGTCTGTCTCATCGTAGTAGCTTTGATTGGCGGAATGGGATGGTTTGCCTTCAACTATGGTCAGATGACTGCCCAGCGCGATCATCTAGCCATGCAGCTAAACCAGTATCATCAGGCTCCAGCCAAGAAAGTCCCAGCCAAACCAGCTGCCGCCCCACTCTCTCAGGAACAGAAACTCCGCCAGAAAGCGATGGAAGATAGTATCCGTATGGCTAAAACTGCAGAAGCAGTAAAACTGGCTGAAAATTCGGATGAGGAAAGTGCTAACGCTGAAAAAGCTAAGCAGACTGAAGCAAAAGCTAAGGCTGAAGCGAAAGAAAAGGCTAAAGATAAAGTCGAAGAAAAGGCTACTTCGAAAATAGCATCATCCCAGTATGATAAGGATGCTCGCGTACGCACGGGAGCTTACCGAATCATAGGAGTTGCCCAGACCGTTACGGTTGGCGCCGGTCAGACCCTCGAACAAATCAGCACCCGCTATCTAGGTTCGGGCATGGAATGCTACGTAGAAGCCCTGAATGGTACAAGCACCGTAAAAGCCGGACAGAAAATCAAGATTCCGAAACTGGAATTGAAAAAGAAAAAGAAGTAAAATACTGAACAAACAAAAAATCGCCCTGTAAGAGCAAATGTAATTTTGCACTTACAGGGCGACATTGTTTTATGTAACATTACTTGCCCAACACTTCATCAAGCAAAGTGTAGAAAGCAGGATCCTCACCAACAATAGTCTTGATAATCTT
>ENA-UESD01001975-UESD01001975.1-human-gut-metagenome-genome-assembly--contig:-NODE-1975-length-15484-cov-3.605115_pt1 | contig 15484 bp, 8 predicted proteins | sample MGYA00242985_ERZ507986 | MGnify/ENA primary metagenome ERZ507986 (study PRJEB26167, sample SAMN06115408) | human gut metagenome | host: Homo sapiens | place: China:Guangxi | collected 2016-04-06... | reverse complement strand
GCAACGCCTTGCTCCAACCTTTGTTAACCTTAAATCTAATACTATGAAAAACACATTGCAAAGATACGGACTTCTGTCAACTTTGCAAATAATCCAAATAAAAAGAGATGTTTTATAACATCAATTAAGTGTTCGTATTACCCTTTATACGTTTGTTAATGGTTCCCGCGTAAATATGGGGGACCATTTTTACTTTTTTCAAGGGATAAGATTGCGAATAATCGAGTGATTTATAGCATACTCACAGTTTTATTTTCTATTTTTGTTCTCAATCAATCTATCGAATACTATGAACACAATGCTATGCCAGCTAAAGAGCCTGTTGTTATTGGGAGTCCTGCTTTTTGCCAATGGAGCATTCGGACAACCGATGATCTGGGATGATACCTCTCCCGAAACGATCGTTTTCGAACTGACTAACAAAGAGGCTTTGAAACTTCTCAAAGGCAAACTCCGACAGAAACAATGGGATAAAATACAGCAGACTCCTTTTGCCCGTTTCACGGATACTTGGAGCAATCCTCCGGTCAAAGGGCATTTTCTGCTGGCTGATGTAGAGCGGAACGAAGTTCATTACCGTTATGCTCCGGTGATTCCTTTTCATGTTTTCCTTTTCAAGGAGTATGGTGTACTCACCTTGCAGGTGGTTGATGCCGGGGGAACTATCAGGAAAGATGCCAAAGTGCGGGTAGGCAGCAAGGCTGTTTATTACGATGAAGACAGTCAGACGTATACTGACGATAACTGGTCGCAGAAAGAACAGCATATCCTGACGGTTGAAGTGGATAAGTTTCGTGCGGTATTCGATTTGAGGAAACATCTTGTACCACCCTGGTATAAAAATGATTATGGGCGGCAAGATGCACCGGAGTTTTATAGTTACCTGATTACTGACAAGAATAAATACAGACCGGGCGAAACTGTCCGTTTCAAGTCTTATGCTCTCTCCGAACATAAACGTCCTCTGAAACAGGAACTTTCATTGTGGATGCGTGTCGGTTCTTCCTGGCGTGACTATAAGAAGATAATGTCCGTCGTCCCTTACCATCCGGGAGGCTTCGCCGGAGAATTCCTGTTGGCGGATTCATTGAACCTGAAGCTCGATCAGAGATATACTGTACAGCTTCGTGATAAGCGGGGACGCATCGTAGCCTCCACCAATTTCAAATATGAAGACTACGAACTGAACGGAAACAAGTTGTTGGTGAAGCTGGCTTCGAATGTGCAATATGCATCGCAGAGTAACCGCATGGATATCAGTGCAACGGATGCCAACGGACTTCCTTTGCGGGAGGTGAATGTAGAAGTGACTGTCGGCAGACAGCAGGTACTGAAGTCGTATGTGCAGATACTTTCTTTGCCCGATACACTGATGTCCGTGCAGGCGGAACTGGATGCTTCCGGGAAAGCTTCGGTAGATATTCCTGCTCGGATATTCGGAGCTTCCGATTGCTTCTATACGGTGAATGTAGTTTTGCTTACGGCAGACAATAACCGTTTGGAGCAGCAGAGCAAAGCGACTTTCTACTATTCGTGCTATGATATGCAGTGCACTACGCAGGCGGATACTATTTGCTTTTCATTCTTCGACCTGGGAGTGGAGCGTCCTGTGGCGGCCGAACTGACCTATGGTGAAAAGAAAGAAGTGAAGAAAGTGCGTTTGCCCTATCGCGAACCGTTCAATCAGGCGGTGACGGACTATCGTTTCAAAATACCGGAAACTGGATATGAAACGACGATTGCTTCCGCCGCACTTGACTCCAAACTGGAACTGAATGGCGGCATAGAAAAAGATTCGTTCTGTGTCTCCCTTTCCAATCCTTTGCAGCTGGAACTTTCCTGGTATGTGTATCAAGGCAACCGCCTGTTGCAGAAAGGTTCGGGAAAAGAGATGGAACACAAATCCGGAGAGATCGATCCCTCTTCCGTCTATTACGTAGAAGTATTTTATTTCATGGGGGATAAGGAATGTATGTTGAAACGCTCGTACACTTCACCTTCCGAACGGCTGGTGATTGAATCTGATTTGCCGGAACGAGTGTATCCCGGTCAGAAAGTGAAAACAAAATTGAACGTGACCAATATACAAGGGCGTCCGGTATCCAACGTCGATCTGACAGCTTTTGCGGTCAACACGCAGCTGGATTATCACGTACCCGATTTACCCTATTACGGGAGTGCACCCCGTCCGCGCGAGCAACGTGCTTCCTACTCAATGAAGCAAAAAGAGTATCTACATACCGGCACATTGGATTATCAGCATTGGAACCAGTTGCTTCATTTGGATAAGTTGCCTTATTATCAGTTTGCTTATCCTTCGGGAAATCTGTTCCGTCAGACGGTTGATACACCGGATGGAACCACCCAGTTTGCTCCTTATGTGATGCTGAACGGGCGGGCGGTGAATATCTATGTGATTGAGCAGAACGATGTTCCCTGCTATTTTTCGTGGACGGAACAGCCTAAGCAGTATTCTTTTCCTGTATTGCATCCGTCGGGAAAGCAGAAGATAATGTTGCGAATGCACGACAGGGCTTTCATCATTGATTCTCTGGCTTTCGACCGGGGCAAGAAAACGATTTTAAGTTTCGATATGAATCAGTTGCCGCAAGGAGTGGAAGTAGTCTGGTTGCGGCAGAGGAAAGGGAAATATGATGAGTATAAGTTTACTTCGGAAGAGAAGAAGCGTTATGAACGGTATCTTTGCCGTCTTCCGGTGATGGATGGGGCGGTATATACTTCGCTCAAACATAATGGAAAGCTGTTTCCGGTTTCACTCATGGAGCTGTCGCGCTACAAGAAAAAGATATTGGCAGGTCCTGTGGAGCCGGGACCTTGGAAATATATGAATGGTGTGTTGTATCGGCACGAGGGAGGTTTCTCTTATGAATTCGAGGGCAATGTGGTTTATAAATATAAGGATGAGGAACTGTGCCCGGCTTATCTGAATTTTTCGTCTGTGGCAAAGATTCCGACTTTGAATGATTACCATTTATCACCGGAAAGATTCCGTAGTCTGGTGGCCGAACTTCGCAAGGGAAAGAGTTGGCATCCCACCCGGATTTATTTCTCCCTGCCGGATAAGACGTTGAATTTCCGGCTTCCGGAAGAAAAAGATTCTACCGGAGTGGCTAACTTGCTCTTTAAAGACTGCACTACCGGAGAACTGGTTTATCCGGATACTTTGGTGCAAATGAATAGAATATATTCCAAGTTTCCTGCCGGAACGTATGATGCGATTTTGCTTTATAACAATGGAAAGTATCTGAAACAGGATGCTCTGACGATACAATCATATACCTATCTGGATGTAGATATGGAATCTCTGCCTCTACACGAACGCGATTCGTTGTCAGCAGGGTGGCTCTTGCTGGGAAGAGGAATTGGCAGGATCGGTACAAACTTTCCTGGTCACAGGGAAATGAGGATCAGGCAGTATGTACGCAATTACGGCGGTAAAGTCTCCGGTTATGTAACGGATGCTACCGGAGAGCCTTTAATCGGGTGCAGCGTGGTGGTGAAAGGAACGACGGAGGGAACGATCACTGACATGGACGGATATTTCGAAATGGATTGTGACAGGGGAGGGGATCAGCTTTTGTTTAGTTATGTCGGCTTTAAACAGCAGGAGATGAGAGCAACTCCCGGAACCAATCTGTTGGTTACTTTGGAAGAAGATAGTCAGGCGCTGGAGGAAGTGGTCGTTGTAGGATACGGCATGCGTTCAAGATCTTCGTTGACGGGGTCTGTTGCCGGATTAATGGTAGGTTCTTCTTCTGCTGCTGCAACCGCACCTTTGGAGAAACTGGAAGAGCAAGATCAGAAAGCGAAAGAAGAAGCGGATAACGAACAGTTGTATAATGAACTGATGCAATTGAATGGCTTACGTAGGAATTTTTCGGATGTGGCTTTCTGGCAGCCTCGTTTGTTTACGGATAAAACCGGAACGGTACAGTTTGAAACAACTTTCCCCGATAATGTGACGAAATGGGAAACTGTCGTTTATGGCATGAACCGTCGTTTGCAGACGGGTACTTTCCGACGTTTCGTCCGCTCTTACAAACCGTTGATGGCGGAGTTGAAAACTCCCCGCTTCTTGGTGGAGGGGGATCAGAGTACGGTGGTCGGGACTATCCGCAATTATCTGGATGGGCAGCACATAGCCGGAAAGACACAGTTCTGCGTCGGAACGGATACGTTGAAACGGCAGGAAGTGAGTTTCATGGAGGGATTTCATGAAACAGTGCCGATGCAGGCAGTTCATGCCGATAGCGTGACCATCAGCTATCTTTTCACTCGCGACGATGGCTATCAGGATGGAGAGGAATATACGATTCCGATACTGCCACAGGGAACTGAATTGGCGGAGGGCACATTGGGTATTCTGTCCGATGCAAAGACGGTCAAAGTGCAATCCGGCGAGGATGAAGAAGTGATGGTGAGTATCACTGACAATCAGTTGGACATCTATAAAGAATCAGTGAATTACTTGACAGGATACAAATATTTGTGCAATGAGCAGCTGGCATCCAAGTTAATCGGTTTGTTGGCTTACCAACAGTATATGCAGAGTAAGGGTGAAAAGGTGAAAGTAGATAAAGCAATTCGACCTATCATCCATCGACTGACGAATCATCAGAACAAACATCAGTTATGGTCGTGGTGGGGGAACTCTGAAAATACTTCTTTCTGGATGTCTGCGCATATTCTGGGGGCTTTGAAGATGGCGCAAGATGCAGGTTATCCTGTGGAGTTGAATCTGAATGGTTTGAAAGTGGAGTATGCTCATACGCGTCCTTATCGAGGAATGAAACTGGAAGATATAGAAATACTTCATGCTCTGCATGAGTGGAAAGTAGAGGCGGATTATTCTTCGGCAGTCAGATTATTGGAACCTTTCGTCCGGCAATTGGAACAGAAAGAAGACTCGTTGGCAAATAGAAACAAGTATTATCGTCCTCTTTCATACTTGAAAGAGAAGCTGCTTCTCTGGGAAATCAAGCAACAGGTGGATTCGGTGAATGTGGGTGATAGCGTACGTCCTTATCTGAAAAAGGATATGCTGGAAGGTGTTTACTGTGACGACGGACGGCGTACTTATTATTGGGAGGGAAATCAGATGATAAATACATTGATAGCCTACCGGATTATTAAAAATGACCCTTCCCTGTGTAAGTTGAAAGAAAATATGCAATTGTATATTTTGCGGACTAAGGAGCGCGGATGGAATACGTATCAGGCTTCTTCGGCTGTGGCAACTGTTCTGACCGATTTGCTGGCAGGTTCCGGAGGGATGTCAGGAACGTCGGTGTCTGTGAGCGGTAAGGATCATCAACGAATTACGGAATTTCCTTATCATGCCCGGCTGACAGCAGGCGACAGTCTGCTTATTTCAAAAACGGGAAAAGAGCCTTTATTGTATAGTGTCTATTCAATGAAGCGTGTGATGAATGCTCGTCAGAGTGATGCTTTCAAGGTGGAGGCGACTTTGGAAAAAGACTCTTTGGTGGCGGGTGTACCTGTTACATTGACAGTTACCTTGCAGGTGAAGCAGGAGGGTGCGCAATATGTGATGCTCGAAGTTCCTGTTCCGGCAGGTTGTAGTTATGCCTCAAAACCTGTTAATTTCTCCCGTTCTGAAGTATATCGTGAGTATTTTAAAGAGAAAACTGTTATCTTTAGCGAAAAATTACCGGTAGGTACTTATCAGTTTACGGTTCCTTTGCTTCCACGCTTTACTGGAAAATATACGCTGAACCCTGTGAAAGTGGAACTGATGTATTTCCCGGTGGTGAATGCAAATAATGCGGGGAGAGAAATTTGGATTACAGAAAGAAATACAAAAGATATACGAAAGAAAGGGAATGATTGAAGCGATGAAATATACGAAGTGGATAACAGTCTTGTTTTGTCTTTTGGGCTTGGCGGCCTGTCGGCAGGATGCGCCTCGTTTCCGTATTGGGGTGGCCCAATGTAGCGATGACTCTTGGAGGCACAAGATGAATGATGAGATTCTTCGGGAAGCGATGTTTTATAATGGTGTTTCGGTGGAAATCCGTTCGGCAGGGGATGATAACACTAAGCAGGCGGAAGATGTCCATTATTTTATGGACGAAGGAGTCGATCTGCTGATTATTTCCGCTAACGAAGCTGCTCCTATGACTCCGATTGTAGAAGAAGCTTATCAGAAAGGCATCCCCGTTATTCTTGTAGACCGGAAGATTCTTTCGGATAAATATACTGCCTATATCGGAGCCGATAATTATGAAATCGGTCGTTCGGTAGGAAACTATATTGCCTCCAGTCTGAAAGGGAAGGGAAATATAGTAGAACTGACAGGATTGAGCGGTTCGACTCCTGCAATGGAACGGCATCAGGGATTTATGGCTGCCATCAGTAAATTCCCGGATATAAAGCTGATTGATAAAGCGGATGCTGCTTGGGAACGTGGTCCGGCAGAGATAGAAATGGATAGTATGCTTCGGAGGCATCCTAAGATTGATGCTGTGTATGCCCATAATGATCGTATCGCTCCGGGTGCCTATCAGGCAGCAAAGATGGCAGGGCGGGAGAAGGAAATGATTTTTGTCGGCATAGATGCCTTGCCGGGTAAGGGAAACGGGCTGGAGCTGGTTCTGGACAGTGTGCTGGATGCTACCTTTATCTATCCGACCAATGGTGATAAGGTACTGCAACTGGCTATGGATATTCTGGAGAAGAAACCCTATCCCAAAGAAACGGTGATGAATACCGCTGTTGTGGACCGTACCAACGCACACGTCATGCAGTTGCAGACCACACACATTTCCGAACTCGACAAAAAGATTGAAACGCTCAACGGACGTATCGGTGGCTATCTCTCTCAGGTAGCTACACAACAGGTCGTTTTATACGGCAGTCTGATTATCCTTTTATTGGTAGCCGGCTTATTATTGGTCGTTTATAAATCACTCCGCTCAAAGAATCGCTTGAATAAAGAACTTTTTAAGCAGAAGCAACAATTGGAAGAGCAACGTGACAAACTGGAAGAACAGCGTGACCAATTGATACAACTTTCTCATCAACTGGAAGAAGCTACTCATGCCAAGCTGGTATTCTTCACCAATATTTCTCACGACTTCCGTACTCCGTTGACATTGGTTGCCGATCCGGTAGAACATTTGTTGGCGGACAAGACACTGAGCGGAGATCAGCACCGGATGCTCATGCTGATTCAGCGGAATGTGAACATCCTTCTGCGTCTGGTCAATCAGATTCTGGATTTCCGTAAATATGAAAATGGCAAGATGGAATATACTCCGGTTACGGTGGATGTCCTTTCTTCTTTCGAAGGATGGAATGAGTCTTTTCAGGCGGCAGCCCGTAAGAAGCATATCCATTTTTCTTTTGATAGTATGCCGGATACGGATTATCATACACTGGCAGACATGGAGAAGCTGGAACGTATTTATTTCAATCTCCTGTCCAATGCCTTTAAGTTTACACCGGAAAATGGAAGAATTGCCGTTCGTCTGTCTTCCCTTTGTAAAGAGGACAAGCGATGGATACGTTTCACGGTGGCAAATACCGGTTCTATGATTTCTGCCGAACATATCCGCAATGTATTCGACCGTTTCTATAAGATCGATATGCACCATACCGGTTCGGGAATCGGACTGGCATTGGTAAAAGCCTTCGTAGAAATGCATGGTGGTACGATCTCTGTAGAGAGCGATGAGAAACAGGGTACGGTCTTTACCGTTGAACTGCCTGTACAGTCTTGCGAGGCTGTTGCTGCCGAACCGGATACCACCCTTGTTTCTGCGGATTCCCGTACAACAGATGTTCTATTGGCGGAAGAGGAAGAACTGGAAAAAGGATATGACTCTTCCAAATCGTCCGTACTGATTATTGATGATAATGAGGATATCCGTTCGTATGTCCATACGCTGTTGCATACAGACTATACGGTGATTGAAGCGGCAGACGGCTCCGAAGGAATCCGTAAGGCTATGAAGTATGTTCCTGACCTGATTATTTCCGATGTGATGATGCCGGGCATTGATGGCATTGAATGTTGCCGCCGGCTGAAAAGTGAGTTACAGACCTGTCATATTCCGGTTATTCTGCTGACGGCGTGTTCACTGGACGAACAGCGTATTCAGGGATATGACGGTGGTGCCGATTCTTATATTTCAAAGCCGTTCAGTTCACAACTGTTGCTGGCACGTGTCCGCAACCTGATCGATTCTCACCGTCGTCTGAAACAGTTCTTTGGTGACGGGCAGACATTGGCGAAGGAAGATGTTTGCGATATGGACAAGGATTTTGTAGAAAGATTCAAGTCATTGATTGAAGAGAAAATGGGAGACTCCGGTTTGAATGTGGAGGACTTGGGCAAGGATATGGGACTAAGCCGTGTGCAGCTTTACCGCAAGATTAAATCATTGACTAACTACTCTCCGAATGAATTGCTCCGTATCGCCCGTTTGAAGAAGGCAGCTTCTTTGCTTGCTTCTTCGGACATGACCGTAGCGGAGATTGGTTATGAAGTCGGTTTCAGTTCACCTTCTTATTTCACCAAGTGCTATAAAGAGCAGTTCGGAGAGAGCCCGACAGACTTCCTGAAAAGGAAAGGATGATTTCATTGAGATCGTAAAGAGGGATATATGAAAGATTATAAAGTAGATAAAGAGAGTTTTTCCGAATCCTTTCGGAAGGAAGTGTACGAAGTCGTATCCCAGATACCTGTGGGAAAAGTATCTACCTATGGAGGTATTGCTTTGCTTTTGGGTGCCCCCCAATGTTCGCGGATGGTGGGGCGTGCATTGAAAGAAGTGCCGGATGAATTATCCATTCCTTGCCATAGAGTTGTAAATTCCACCGGAAGGCTGGTACCCGGTTGGGTGGAACAAAAACAACTCTTGCTGGCAGAAGAAGTTTCTTTCAAAGCTAACGGATGCGTTAATCTGAAAGAACATTTGTGGCACGTGGATGAATGAAGGATGCAAGGAAGGTAAGCCATATCATCCGTATCCATACAATAAAGAAAACCCATACATGAAGCCATAAGGTCCTGGTAATGAAATCTCTGATGGGAACAGGGACGAATATGTCGATAGGAACGATGCATAACAGCACAAAACAGCACCAAAATAGAATCTTGTCTGTTGCGGTACGTGTTGGCCTGCTCCAATACCAGAGCATGAAACCTGCCAATGCGATAATATAGGTATGTTTCTCGGCGGAGTCACTCAGTAATACTACCCAGCCCATGAGAATGCCCAAAGCTTGGGCACGGAAGGCAAAAGACGACCATTTGTGGAAATTCCCCAAAAAGAGCAGAGTCAGTAGACCGAGCATTCCTATCTGAAGTGCACGGAAGTGTGGCAATGTCCATGCTGCAATGGGGCGGGCATAGAAAAATGAATCATAAGCTCCGGCGGATTGATGAACAGCAAGACTATGGCACCATTCTTCATAATAGGGGAGCAAATCTGCAGGAGCTATTTTGATTAACGGTAACGTAAGCAATACAATGCCCATTGCAACGGCATAGCCAAAGTTACGCCATACGTGAGGATAGCACAGCAACAATGCCAGTTCGAAAATTCCATATACTTTGGTACATCCCGAAATCATGATTAACAGAACAGCCAGAAATCCACGGTCTTTTTCCAATAACGTATAGGCGAATAAGAATAAATAGGCTACCGTTATGTTATACTGAAATGAAAGTAAACTTTGTCCTAAAATCAGTAACAGAAAAAGGAACATACGGCATTTCTGTTGCTGGGTGAATTGTTGGGGCAGCGTGAAGATCGCCACAAAGAACAATGAATAATTGAATAGATTCCACGCGAAAGGTCCCAGCCATGCAGGCAGATACGCAAACGGAGCGAACAATACCGTGAAAACAGGAGAATAAAGGAAGTAGCGTCCGTGAGCTTCTACAAATTCGGTTGTGTATGGGCTGATGCCTTGCCAGAAGAATTGAGTAGCGTCTGAGAAGACCATAAAGTTTTGATGCCGTCCTCGCATAAATTCGAGCAGAGTCACTATAAAAGCGAGCAGGAAACCTATCATGTAGAGATTCCGCCGACTATAGAAAAACGGCATTTTGGGGTTCTTTTTACTAAGGAACTGTACTTGGCTTTTGTCGTCTAGTGTGGCAGTACCTGTTTGTTTTTCTTTTGTTGTGTAATGACAATTATCCTTCCCCAGGAAAATTGTAATAGCCCTGTTGAACATATAAATCTAGTTTAGTTATTGACGCCAAATATACGGTGTTTAGGTGAAATATTCAAACTTATTTTATATTTATCTGCTGGTTTGTTCTATTTTGCTGAGTGATAGGGGAATATTACCCGGAAACTTTCCATATCATTACAAATAAAGTCCTCTGTATGCCCCGGATTTTGAATATAATTTGCATGTTTAATCTGTTTTTTGTATCTTTGTGCCAGCAAGATACTGGAACAGACTGTTTTTATACATAAAAATGCTATTTTTTTGCTATTCGTTGAAAGGATTATCTTATCAAATTCTATTCCTTTTTTAATTACTCAGTCTGTCAATAATCATTTTATTAATTATTTCGGGATTCATTGTTATTTGTCCCGTATTTAAATCAGAACTTTATACGATATAAAGAAAGATTCCTGTTATCGTTTGTTCTTGTCTTGCTGTGTATATTATTTTAATAACCTAAACCATTTTATTGTATGAGTAAAATAGAAATTAAAGATCTCTATCTGGTTTTTGGCAATGAGAAGCAGAAGGCTTTGAAGATGTTGAAAGAAGGTAAAACTAAAAGTGAAATATTGAAAGCGACCGGATGTACGGTTGCGGTGAAAGATGCGAATCTTTCCATTAATGAAGGCGAAATATTCGTCATTATGGGGTTGTCCGGTAGTGGAAAGTCCACTTTACTCCGCTGCATCAACCGTTTGATACGCCCTACTTCCGGAGAAGTGATTATCAATGGAACAGACATAGCCAAAGTGTCGGATAAAGAACTGTTGCAGATTCGCCGGAAAGAACTGGCTATGGTCTTTCAGAACTTCGGTCTGCTTCCTCACCGTTCTGTCTTGCATAATATAGCTTTCGGACTCGAACTACAGGGAGTTAAAAAGGAAGAACGGGAGAAGAAAGCGATGGAAAGTATGCAACTGGTGGGGCTGAAAGGCTACGAGAATCAGATGGTAAGTGAACTGTCGGGTGGGATGCAGCAGCGTGTCGGGCTGGCGCGGGCTTTGGCCAATAATCCCGAAGTCCTGTTGATGGATGAGGCCTTCTCGGCACTCGATCCTTTGATCCGTGTGCAGATGCAGGATGAACTGCTGACTTTGCAGTCGAAGATGAAAAAAACGATTGTCTTTATTACTCACGACCTGAGTGAAGCGATTAAATTGGGTGACCGGATTGCTATCATGAAGGATGGAGAAATTGTACAAATCGGTACATCGGAAGAAATCCTGACCGAACCTGCCAACGCTTATGTAGAACGATTTGTGGAGAATGTAGATCGAAGCAAGATTATAACAGCTTCCTCTGTTATGGTAGATAAACCCATAGTGGCACGTTTGAAGAAAGAAGGCCCGGAGGTGCTGATCCGTAAGATGCGCGAACGGAATCTGACCGTTCTTCCGGTAGTCGATTCCAATAATCTGTTAGTAGGAGAGGTGCGGTTGAATGACTTGCTGAAACTACGAAAAGAGCAAATCCGCTCCATCGAGTCCGTAGTAAGGCATGAAGTTCATTCAGTGCTGGGTGATACGGTGCTGGAAGATATTCTTCCGTTGATGACAAAAACGAACTCGCCAATCTGGGTCGTAAATGAGAATCGGGAGTTTGAAGGCGTAGTGCCACTTTCCTCATTGATCATCGAAGTAACGGGAAAAGATAAAGAAGAAATTAATGAAATCATTCAAAACGCAATAGAATTATGATAAATATCGGACAATATATAGAAACTGCCATTAATTGGCTCACAGAACATTTTGCTTCCTTTTTTGATGCTCTCAGCATGGGGATCGGAGGATTCATAGACGGTTTTCAGCACGTACTGTTTGGAATACCTTTTTATATCACAATTGCAGTGCTGGCTGCGCTCGCCTGGTTTAAGTCGGGTAAGGGGACAGCCGTATTTACCCTCTTGGGCTTATTGCTTATTTACGGCATGGGCTTTTGGGAAGAAACGATGCAGACATTGGCGTTAGTACTTTCTTCCACTTGTCTGGCATTGCTTTTAGGCGTTCCGCTGGGAATCTGGACTGCCAACAGTGATCGTTGTAACAAGATAATGCGCCCTGTCCTCGACTTTATGCAGACAATGCCTGCCTTTGTCTATCTGATTCCTGCCGTTCTATTCTTCGGATTGGGAACTGTGCCGGGAGCTTTTGCCACCATCATCTTTGCAATGCCTCCTGTGGTTCGTCTGACCGGCCTGGGCATTCGTCAGGTTCCTAAAAACGTAGTAGAAGCCTCCCGCTCTTTTGGAGCTACTCCCTGGCAGCTTCTTTATAAGGTACAATTGCCTTTGGCGTTGCCTACTATTCTGACGGGAATCAACCAGACGATCATGATGTCACTTTCGATGGTAGTGATTGCCGCCATGATTTCTGCCGGAGGATTGGGAGAAATCGTGCTGAAAGGTATCACCCAAATGAAAATCGGACTCGGATTTGAAGGCGGTATCGCAGTCGTGATATTGGCGATCGTGCTGGACCGCATCACTCAGGGCATGGCAGATAACAGAAAAAGTAAAAAGAAATAAGAATCACACCAAAGAAAGGAATAATCAATGAATAAGATAAAAATGATTGCGGCAATGTTTATTGCCGGCATACTCTTAACCTTCGTTTCCTGCGGAGACAACGGAAAGAGTAAGAAGATAAGTATCGCTTATGCCAACTGGTCGGAAGGGATTGCCATGACAAACCTTGCCAAAGCGATTTTTGAAGATCAGGGATACGATGTAAAGTTGCTGAATGCCGACCTTGCACCTATATTTACCTCTATCTCCCGTAAGAAAGCAGACGTATTTATGGATGTCTGGATGCCTGTCACTATGGAAGATTATATGAAACAATACGGGGATAAACTCGAAGTTATCGGGGATATTTATGATGGTGCCCGTATCGGGCTGGTGGTTCCGGATTACGTTACGATCAACTCGATCGAAGAACTGAACGCGGAAAAGGAACGTTTCTCCGGTCAGATTGTCGGTATTGATGCCGGAGCCGGTATTATGAAAGCTACCGATCAGGCCATCAAAGACTATGGATTGGATTATAAACTGATGACTTCGAGCGGACCTGCCATGACTGCTTCCCTAAAGAAAGCGATTGATAAGAAAGACTGGATTGTCGTGACGGGATGGACGCCTCACTGGATGTTCGACCGTTTCAAACTGAAAGTTCTTCAGGACCCGAAGCTGATATATGGAAATGCGGAAACCATTCATACCATAGCGTGGAAAGGTTTTAGCGAGAAAGATCCTTTTGCTGCCGAACTTCTGGGCAATATTCGTCTGACTGATGCGGAAATCAGCTCTTTAATGACTGCTCTGGAAGAGGCGCAGACGACGGAAAGACAGGCTGCCCGTCAATGGATGGAAGAACATCAGGAACTGGTAAACAGTTGGATTCCTAAGAAAGATTGATAAGCAAACACTACTTCAACCATCCCGCCATTCTTTCTTTACCATAGAAGTAGTAGAAAAGTAGTCCCAGCCAGCTGGTAAGAACGATTAATACAATCGCTATAAGCCTTTTCTCTACAGCCGCATTTATATTCCAAATCTCTATGGCAGCTCTGAAAGTCAGTATCAAACCGACAATCCAAATAACAAATCCGATCATATCTTTAGAGTTTTAATGAATATCTTCGTGAGAAGTAATCGTTACTTCTAATATATAAACAAAAAAGGCAGGAATCTGTTTCCAGGATTCCTGCCTTTTATTATGTACAAAGTATTTCTACTTATTATTCAGCTGTATCAGCTCCCCAGTTTTCTCTGGCAAGACGTTTGTAGCTGTTGTAACGCCATTTAGCGTTTTCTTCAGCAGCTTTAAACAGTTCTTCAGCTTCAGCAGGGTATTGTTTCATTACAGAAGCGTAACGAACTTCACCCTTCAAGAAACCTTGGAAGTCTTCCCAGTTAGGTTCTTTGCTATCCAGCTGGAACGGATTCTTGCCTTCTTCCGCAAGTTCGGGGTTGAATCTCCAGAGATGCCAATATCCTGTTTCAACAGCCTTTTTCTCCTCTGCTATTGAGTTACCCATACCGCCTTTTGCTTTAATTCCGTGGTTAATACACGGCGCATAAGCGATAACGAGTGACGGACCGGGATAAGCCTCTGCCTCTTTTATGGCCTTAAGAGCCTGTGCAGGGTTAGCGCCGAGAGCAATCTGTGCAACGTATACATAACCGTATGTTGTTGCAATCATACCCAAATCCTTTTTCTTAACTCTCTTACCCGATGCAGCAAATTTAGCAACCGCCGCGGTCGGAGTAGCCTTTGATGACTGTCCGCCGGTGTTTGAATAAACCTCGGTATCAACGACAAAGATATTTATATCCTCTCCCGATGCAATAACGTGGTCAAGACCGCCGTAACCAATATCGTAAGCCCAGCCGTCGCCGCCGAATACCCACTGTGAACGCTTAACGAGATAGTCGCATCTGTCAGCGATTTCTTTAACCGCCGCATTTGACATATCCGCGTCCTTGATGAGTTTCTCTATCTTATCGGCTGCCGCCTGTGACGCTTTTGCATCCTCTTTGTTTTCCTGCCACTCGGCAAACGCCGCCGCAAGCTCAGGTGAAACGGTGTCCTTTACCTCATCCATTCTTGCCGAAAGCGTCGCCTTTATCTTTTTATTTGCCTTAACCATACCGAGACCGAACTCCGCATTATCCTCAAACAGCGAGTTCGCCCAAGCAGGACCTCTGCCGTCTTTATCCTTACAATAAGGCATTGACGGTGCGCTGCCGCCCCAAATTGAGGTACAGCCCGTTGCATTCGCAACAATCATCCTGTTACCGAAAAGCTGAGTTATAAGCTTGATATACGGTGTTTCGCCACAGCCCGCACACGCGCCCGAGAATTCGAGATACGGCTGTGCGAACTGTGAATTTTTAATATTTGCCGAAATATCAACAAGTTTAGCCTTGTTGGATACCTCGTTAATTCCGTATTCCCAGTTGGGTTCTTCCGTCGGGGTCACATCATCAATCGGTTTCATAACAAGAGCCTTGCCTTTAGGTGCGGGACATACATTTGCGCATACTCCGCATCCCAAACAGTCAAGCGGCGATACCTGCATTCTGTATTCAAGACCGCCGAGTTCCTTACCGATAGCCTTCTTTGTTTCGAACGCCGCCGGAGCCGCCGCCTTTTCGTCCGCGTCAACCAAAACGGGGCGGATTGCCGCGTGCGGACATACGAGCGAACACTGGTTACACTGAATACAATTGTCAATCTGCCATTCGGGAACG
>ENA-UESD01001971-UESD01001971.1-human-gut-metagenome-genome-assembly--contig:-NODE-1971-length-15505-cov-3.257065_pt1 | contig 15505 bp, 18 predicted proteins | sample MGYA00242985_ERZ507986 | MGnify/ENA primary metagenome ERZ507986 (study PRJEB26167, sample SAMN06115408) | human gut metagenome | host: Homo sapiens | place: China:Guangxi | collected 2016-04-06... | reverse complement strand
CCTTTCTTTTTTGGGGATCTCCTGCCTGCAAAAGAAGAAATCCCCTTTTACCATTGCACCGCTATTCTAACAAACCTGTAACTATATTGCAATGATTCTCCGGCGATGTAACCAAAATTTAAGAATTCTAAAGTTTTCTGCATGCGTCCACCCTGAAATTCGATCTTTTAACCTGAAAGCGGCAAAAAAGGGTTGTCTCCGCCGCGCTTTTCCGATATGCTAATCACAAGTAAACTGTACAAAGGGGGTCAGTGCCAATGGACGAGCAGGAACAGCTTGCATTTGCCATCCGGCGCGCCAAACTCTTCATCGTTCTGCCTACAGCGCTTTTGATGATCCTTCTGGCAGGTCTTTTGATCTTTGCCTTTCACAAGACCGCGCCGCTGCCGCCGGATGACACGCTGGCGCCGTCTCAGGCCGCCTATTATCTGCACCAGGCGCCTCTGCTGTGCAAGCTGGACGGCACCTACTATCAGCTCACGGGTACTGTGGAGTTTGAGTCGCTGTTCCAGACGGGCCAATGGTCCGACGGAGACGCCTTTTCCCTTTCCGATGCCCCGGTGGCCATCCGGTTCGCAGACCAGTATCTGCTGTTTTTAAACGGCGCCCAGGCCGCAGTCTACAACGGCTATGCCGCCGAGGGCCATGCCAGCACCGCCTACTATGCGCTCCCGGCCGGGGTGACGGAAGCAGTGCAGGCCTATCTTCTGGAACGGGGTGCGCCCGCCAGGTCCAACGCCAGCGCCTTTTCCACCGTTCCGGCAGACTCCTAGAATTTCAGAAAGGTCGGGATATTATGCCACAATTTGGCACGCTGGAAGGGGCGCTCGCGCGCATTCAGTCCCATGATACCATCGCGACGCCCATCTATGGCAACGAGCCCTCTGCTTTTTTGCAGCAGCTGCACACCATCGCCCCACGGGTACAGGGCGTCGTGCTCTGGACCATGCTGACCATGGGCGAATATCCGGTGATGACCGACAACACCCTGCAGGGCCATATCGACATCTATACCTTTTTTTATAACAACAACTGCCGTGACGGCCACGCCACGGGCCGGTTCACACTGGCGCCGCTGAACCTGCACAGCGTGGGGCCCTGTCTGGTGGCCACCCGGCGGCCCAATGTGTTTGTGGCCTGCGTCTCGCCGCCGGATGAACACGGCATGGTGTATCTGTCCTTCGACATGCAGGGCTCTTTGGAGTGCCTGGAGGCGGCCGACACGGTGATCTTCGAGATCAACCGCCAAATTCCGCGCATCTTTGGCGAGACGGCCGTGCCCCTTGCCCGGGCCGACTATTGCTACGAGGTGGACCGTCCGCTCCCCATCGCGCCCATCTCCGAGGCCACGGAGACCGACCGGAAGATCGCGCAGAATGTGCTCTCGCTCATCCGCGACGGCGACTGCATCCAGCTGGGCATCGGGCGGCTGCTCAACGCCATGGGCGAGGCGCTTCTGGAGCGGCGGGAGTTGGGCGTGCACACGGAGATGCTCACCACGGCCATGGGAAAACTCATCCGCGCGGGCGTCGTGACGGGCGAACGGAAAAATTTCCACCGCGGCAAAATCGTCGGCACCTTTGCCTGGGGCGACGACGCGCTCTACCACACGCTGGCGGAAAATACCAGCGTGCAGCTGCGCCGGGCGGCCTGGGTCAACGACCCCTTTGTCATCGCGCAGAATGACAACATGGTCTCGGTCAACACGGCCCTGCAGGTGGACCTGACGGGCCAGATCTGCTCGGAGAGCCTGGGATCCCGGCAATACTCCGGCACCGGCGGCGCGGCGGACTTCGCCTACGGTGCCTACCACTCCAGGGGCGGCCGCGGTATCATCGCCATCGCCTCCACCACCAAGGGCGGCATGGTATCCAAGATTCAGCCCCAGCTGAGTCCCGGCGCCGTGGTCTCCATCACACGGAACATCGCGGACTATGTGGTGACGGAGTACGGCGTGGCAAAGCTCAAAAACCGCACCGTGCGCCAGCGGGTGGAGAACCTCATCGCCGTCTCCCACCCGGACTTTCGCGCCGAGCTGCGCCGTCAGGCGGACAAGCTGATGCTCTGGTGACACGCAGTCATAAAACAAGCCAAAAGGGACGGCCGCTGGCCGTCCCTTTTGGCTCTTGAAAGGATTTGGATTCATTGGAAAAGACAGATTACAAAGAAGGAGTATGTTGGGTTTATGCCGTGGCGATGGTGTTGCCAAGCGCTCTGCACTGCGCAAGGCCGTCCTCGTCCGGGGTTTCATTTACAATCAGGCCGTCGGCGCAGAGACTTGCACCGTCATCGTCCGTGCGCTTCTGCCACTCGCGCATCCACTGGCCGTCGCCCCAGCCATAGGACCCGAACAGCACCACACGCTTACCGGACAGCCGATTCTCTAACTCGGTGAAAAATGGCTCAAACTCCATTTCTTCCAGCACCTCATCGCCCATGGACGGGCAGCCCAGCGCCAGACGGTCATACTTTGCCGCATCGGCGGCGGTGATCTCATGGACCGCAAACAGGTCGGCCTCTGCGCCGGCCCCCTGCACGCCTTCGACAACCGCCCTGGCCATGGCCTCGGTGTTGCCGGTGCCGGACCAGTAGATCACAGCAACTTTACTCATAGCAAACCTCCAGTTCATTTTGGCATTTATTTCAAGCTGCGGGATACAGCTGTGAAATCGAGTGGCCTGCGGCTAAAAAACGGCACAGCCGTTCCTTGCAGGCATCATAGCGGGCAAACAGCGCCTTGGCTTTCTCCACATCGTCGTAGACCTTCCAGTAGCCGCACAGCTTCCAATCCGCGCCGCCCTTTCTGGCAAAGCTCACCACATCCGCCACCGGATAGTCCAGAAACAGACCGATCTCATGGGGAAAGTGCTGCTGCATCAGCCTGATACGCAGCACCTGCAGCATCTGATTCAGCGTGCCCCCCACCGGATATCCCAGCGGGCGCAGAATCTGCATGACCGCCGGCCGCGCCAGTCGGGCCTGCAGCCGCTGCGTCCAATAGACAAATACCAGGCTTCGGCCGCCCTGCTCCCGCAGGATTTCAAAGCGCAGGCCATGCCGGCCGAGCTTTGCATTGTATCTTTGCACCTGCGCCGAGAGTGTTGGAAACTCATCTTGAGACAGGCAGACAAGACTGCCGACCTTCGCCCCCAGCAGCGTGGGCGCACAAAAGGCGGCCAACCGCTGTTCCAGCTCTTTCTGATTCAAGGAAACTCCTCCTGCATTTAAATTAGCCTTAGCTAACTCTTGGCGCAGCTTTCCCGCGCCGGCAGCTTGGCTCCAGGGATAGGATACCCCAGATGCACCATTCGATGCGTCCAGATCACCAGTCCTGCTCTTCCGAATTGCCTACCACACCGGCAATTCTGCTCGCTGCAGGCCGGCGGTCAATTCCGTCTGCGGCGCTCGTGGAAGTGCTGCCCAAACTGCCGGCATGCGAGAGGCTGTCGACAGGGGGGGATGAATCTTTTAGTTAGCATCAGCTAACTACTGGCTAGATTTTACCATCTTCCCCCTTGGTTGTCAAGAGGGTTTTCCCACAGAAGAAAAATTTTTATCCAGAGGGCCGCTCAGCAATCCGCTGGGCGGCCCTCTGGACTCAGTCCTCTACAATGGGCACGCCGCACAGATGGGTCGGCGCATCGGCGCCGTAGAGCTGTCCCACCACATTGGCATAGAACCGCCAGCCGCCGGAGAGGTTGGAGCAGTCAAAGCCGTGCTGCGTGAGAATCCGGCAGGCCAGATAGCTGCGCAGGCCGCTGAAACAGTTTACATAAATAGGTTTCTTGGGGTCCAGTTCACCCAGACGGTCCCGCAGGTCATCCAGCGGGATGTTGATGGCGCCCGGAATATGGCCCTCACTGTACTCTTCCACCGTGCGCACATCCAGCAGTGTCACATCCGCGCGGTTCTGAAGGGCCGGAACCTCGTGCCAGTGGTGCTGCCGCACCAGCCCCTGTCGCACATCCTCGATGACAAAGCCCGCCATGTTGACCGGGTCCTTGGCCGAGGAGTAGGGCGGCGCGTAACACAGATCCAGCTCCGCCAGATCCTGTGCCGTCATACCGGCGCGGATGGCTGTGGCCAGCACATCCAGTCGCTTGTCCACACCGTCCACACCCACGATCTGCGCGCCCAGAATTTTGCCCGTGGCAGGGTCGTAGAGGGTCTTGACCGTCATGTTGGTGGCGCCGGGGTAGTAGGTGGCGTGGGAGGCCGAATAGGTCACGACCTTGTCATAGGCGATTCCCTGGGCCTTTGCCGTCTTTTCATTGAGGCCCGTAGCCGCCGCCGTGAGGCCGAACAGCTGCACCACCGCCGAGCCCTGGCTGCCGGGATAGCGGCTGCCGCGGCCGGTCAGGTTGTCCGCCGCGATGCGGCCCTGCCGGTTGGCCGGGCCCGCCAGGGAGATGAGGGCCGGACGGCCGGTCACAAAGTGGCGCACCTGCACCGCGTCGCCCACGGCATAGATATGGGGCACGGAGGTCTGCATCTGCTCGTTTACCACAATGCTGCCCTTCTGTCCCAGTTCCAGCCCGGCCGTCCGGGCCAGGTCCGTGTCCGGCTCCACGCCGATCGCCAGTACCACCAGGTCCGCCTCCACCGGCGGCTTGCCCTCCACCAGCGTCACGATCTGGCCACCGCGCATTTCAAAGCCCCGGATGGCCTGGTGGAAGCGCAGATCGACGCCTGCCTTGATCAGCCGGGCATGTAGAAAGCACGCCATGTCCAGATCCAGCGGCGGCATCACCTGGCCGCTGCGCTGCAGTAGGGTGGTCTGCACGCCGGCATGCACCAGATTTTCAGCCATCTCCAGGCCGATGAAGCCGCCGCCGATCACCACCGCGCGTTTGGGGGTGTGGGATTGCAGATAGGTATGGATGCGAAAGGTGTCCTCCACCGTCCGCAGGGTGAAGATCTGCTCCAGATCCGCGCCGGGCAGCTCCGGCTTCACCGCCCGGGCGCCGGGCGAGAGAATCAGCTCGTCGTAGCGTTCTTCGTAGACGCTGCCGTCGTCCAGTCGCCGGACCGTCACCGTCTGGCTGGCCGGATCGATTTTGACCGCCTCGTGGTGCACCCGCACCTCTACCCGAAAACGCTCCCGAAAGCTCTGGGGCGTCTGCAGGGTGAGGGCCTCCTTCCGACGAATGACGCCGCCCACATAGTATGGCAGGCCGCAGTTGGCATATGAGACATAGCCCGTGCGTTCGAGCACCACAATCTCCGCCTGTTCGTCGAGCCGGCGCAGCCGGGCCGCGGCGCTGGCGCCGCCAGCCACACCGCCGATGATCACAACCTTCATTCTTCTGTGCCCCTTTCCAGGCGTCCGCGGTATCCCAGGACGCCTCCAATATTGCGCGCATCATAGCCGCGCCGCTTTAAAATGGAGCAGGCCTGTGCGCTGCGGGCGCCGCTGCGGCAATAGACAAACAGCGGCCGGGACGGCGCAATGGCAATGGTTTCAATGCGGTCCAGCGGCAGATTGACGCTGCCGGGCAGATGGCCCTCGGCATATTCCTCCGGCGTGCGCACATCCAGCAGCACGGCATCTTCTGTCTTTTCCGCCTCCGCCAGCCCTTCTTCCAGGCCAGGACCATGGTGGAACAAAGAAAACATGTCATTTCCCCTTTCATGTTCGGTAAAAAAATCGGGCGGAGCCAGCGGCGGCTCCGCCCGATTGATTTCTCACAGCGTCAGACTGGGCGCCGCATAAGTCCGGGTCCCCAGCTCATTGTTGAGCATATACAGGCCCTTGGCGTCGCTGCCAAACAGCCGCATCTTGTCGATGAGGTCTGTTGCGTTCTTCTCCTCCTCGCCCTGCTCCTTGACAAACCAGTCGAGGAACTGGGTGGTGCGGAAATCCTTGGCATCCGCTGCTGCGGAGTAGATGTTGTTGATCAGCGCAGTCACATACCGCTCGTGCTCCAGGGCCGCCTGCAGAGGCGCGGCATGGTCGGCGAATACCTTGTCCGGCTTCGCGATGGCCTCCAGAGTCACCTTGTAGCCGTTGTTATGCAGGTAGTCATAGAAGAGCATTGCGTGGTCGCGCTCCTCCTGCGCCTGGACCCGGTACCAGTTGGCAAAACCGTCCAGGCCCTCCTGGGCATAATAGTTGGAGAAATCCAGATACAGATAGGCGGAATAGAACTCCTTGTTGATCTGATCGTTCAGAAGTGCCGCCACTTTTTCATTCAGCATGGCTGTTTTTCATCCTTTCTTGTACCAATTCAGCCACCAGATGGGTGATAAAGTCCTCACACTGGCCGCAGCCGGTGCCGCATCCCGTTCTGGCGCTGACCTCGTCAAAGGTGCTTGCGCCCTGCGCCACCGCGTCGGCGATGGCGCCATAGGTCACATTCTCACACTGGCACGCGATTTTTGTTCGATCCAGTTTCATCACTGTCACTTCAAATTCAAAAGCGCTTCCAGGTCGGCCTTCTCCCGGTAGCCGACCACGGTCTGCTTGACCTGGCCGTTTTCAAACAGCAGCAGGGTGGGGATACCGGTGACGCCATAGGAGATGGCCACGGACGGGTCGTCGTCGATGTTCATCTTGGCGATGGTGAGCTCGGGATGCTCTTCGGCGATCTGTTCCAGAATGGGAGCGATCATCTTGCAGGGGCCGCACCAGTCGGCCCAGAAGTCCACCAGGACCGGCGCCTTGGAGGGAAGAATCTTCTCCTCGAACGCCCGCTTATCGATATGGACGACTGCCATATCAGACCTCCTTCTTCCACAGGCCGTGCAGGTTGCAGTACTCGTAGACCGCCTCGACCTTCTCCTGCTCGCAGCACATCTGGAAATAGGCCTCCGGTGCGGCGCCGACTTCCAGGTGCTTGATCTGCAGGCCCTTGTTGGTCTGAACGGCAATCCAGGCGATGTGGTGCTCTGCCAGCATCGGATGGGCCACTTCGCCCACCTTCACATGGACCTTGGTGCCCTCGATCTCCACCACCGGCACATGCTTCTCACCTGCGCCGTCGCTGGTGTTGGGGACGAGCTCGGTCATCTTCTGGCCGCAGCACATGACCGGAACGCCCTTGTTCTCCACAAAGGTGATGAGGTTGCCGCAGTGCTCACAGATAAAAAATCTTGCTTCCATGATAAAATCCTCCTTTGAATTTTCCAAATCTTATCCTTTGAAACGCCCCTCGGCGTGGGATTACTTCTCTTTATAATACAGCATACAGTGGCAGTAACCCTCGAAGTTCTCGTCGGCCACCTGGTCGCGGAACTCCTGGCACATGCACTTGTTCTCCGGCGTCTTTTCCAGCCGGCACGGGCAATATCCGCCGGTGCGCCTCAGCCCCTCGCGGATGGTCTGTACAATCTCCTGGTTGTCGTTGAGCCGTATCTTCACTCCAAACGCCTCCTCAGCTCAGTGGTTCAAAGTCCTGCGCGCCGTGCTTGCAGAGCGGACAGATAAAGTCCGGCGGCAGCGTCTCCCCTTCGTAGATATAGCCACAGATCTTGCACACAAAGCCCTTCTTTTTTGTCTGCTGGGGTTTTGCCACCGGCTGGGGCTTGATGCGGGCAAAGTAGTCGGCGTAGGTCACAGAGGGCTCGGTGGAGAGCACCTTGGCCTCGGTGATCTCGGCCACAAACAGCGTATGGCTGCCATAGTCCTGGCTGGAAACCACCTTGCCGGACAAGACCGCATTGGTGTGTTCGGGCCAGTAGCGCAGGCCATTGGCGCTGCGCGCCTCTGTGCACCCTGCAAATTTATCCGCTGTACGGCCCGACTGGAAGCCGAACCGCTGGAACACCGCAAATGGCACGCTGTCGGAGAGCACCGAGACATTGAACACGCCTGTGTGCAGAATCATGTCGTGGGTGTAATTGGCCTTGTTGACCGCGATGGTAAAACGCATGGGATTTTCCGTGAGCTGGGTCACCGTATTGATGATACAGCCATTATCTTTCCCATTTTCCCGCGCGGTCAATACAAACAATCCATAACTTAATTTGAAAAGCGCCGCCGTCTCGATGGCCTCGCCATGGTGCTCCACCCTCGGCGCGGGTTTCATGGTCTCCAGCACCGCCGCGGCCAGCGCCGCCACCTGGTCTGCCTGGTCCGGCTGCAGGGCCGAACGCAGCTGCACCGTCTGCGGCAAAACCGTCATATTTTTACATTCGGACAGCAGACTGCGCATCAGCCGCCCGGATTCCGGGGCCCAGGAGCCATTCTCCACCAGCGCCACCGTGCGGTTTTGCAGGTTGTGGTGGACCAGCTGGCGCAGAAACTGCTCCATGTTCACAAAAATACCGGCGTTATATGTAGTGGAGGCCAGAACCAGATGGCTGTAGCGGAACGCCTCCGCCACCAGATAGGACGGATGGACCGCGGACACATCGTACAGCGCCACCTTCTGCCCCGCCTCGGAGAACCTGCCCGCAAGCTGCTGGGCCACCTGTTCGGTGTTGCCGTAGACCGAGGCATAGGCCACCAGGACACCCTGCACCTCCGGGGTATAGGTGCTCCACTTCTGATACAGGTTCAGGATATCCGCCAGTTTCTTCCGCCACACCGGACCGTGGAGCGGGCAGATCATGCGGATGGGAAGCGATTCCAGTTTACCCAGCGCGGTCTGCACCTGATCGCCGTACTTGCCCACAATGTTGGCATAGTAACGCCGCGCCTCCGGGACCAGCTCGGACTGAAATTCAAACTCGTCGGCAAACATCCGGCCGCCCAGCGCGCCGAAGGTGCCGAATGCGTCGGCAGAGAAGAGCACCTGCTCGGCCTCCTCATAGACCATCATGACCTCCGGCCAGTGGACCATGGGCGCATGGACGAAGCGCAGCGTGTGTGCACCGGTGCAGAGCGTCTCGCCGTCCGCCACGGTCTGTACGCCTGTCTGAAACCGGCCCGGGAAAAACTGGCGCAGCATAACCGCCGCCTTCTCTGTGCAGAGCAGCTTTACCTGCGGATAGCGGCGTACCAGCTCCGTGAGCGTGGCCGCATGATCCGGCTCCACATGGCACACAACTGCGTAATCCAGCGATCTTCCCTGCAGCCGTTCGGCCAGATTTTCAAAAAAGAGGTCTGCCACCGCCCGGTCCACCGTGTCGAACAGCACCGTCTGCGCATCCAGCAGCAGATAGCTGTTGTAGGACATGCCCAGGGGCACCGGAAAGGCATTTTCAAACAGGGAAATCCGGCGGTCGTCGCCACCGATCCAGGTGATGGTTTCTGTAATGGCTCTTGTATAGGACAATTTGATCCCTCTTTTCCCGACACAATTATCTTTCCTGTTTAGGTTTCGGAGTATCTCCAACGATTTTATTTGATTATACCATATTATTCCGAAAAGAGGTGTCGCATTTGCAACAGTTTTATGATACAATTTTAAAAACATATCAAGTCAGGAGGCAACGCCATGGACTCCAACCCTCTGTTTTCCGGTATCTCGCCGGAACAGCGCTCACAGATGCTCTGCTGCTTTCACCCGGAGTACCGGAATTTTCAGAAGGGCGAGACCATCCTCACCTACGCCGCCGAGCCCACAACGCTGGGGATTCTGCTCTCCGGCGCGGCGCATCTGTACTATCTGGACGCCGACGGCGGCTATACGCTGCTCGAGCAGTTCTCTGCCAACGATCTGTTTGGCGAAATCTTTCTGCCGCCCATCGGAACGCTGGTCTATCTGGTGGAGGCCGACACGCCCTGTCAGGTGCTGTTTCTGCCCTACGCCGATCTCATTCGGCGCTGCGAAAACGCCTGCGCACACCACTCCCAACTGGTGAGCAATCTGTTGCAGATGACCGCCAAAAAGGCGCAGGCTCTGGCACTGCACCTCAACTTTGTCAGCAAAAAGACCGTCCGGCAGCGCCTGCTGGCCTATTTGGAGTATATGCGCGACCACGCCGGAGCGTCTACCTTTTATGTCGGCCGCTCGCTGAGCTGGCTGGCCGACTATCTGTGCGTGGACCGGACCAGCCTCATGCGTGAGATGCGGAATCTGCGTCAGTGGGGCGTCCTCGCCACCCACGGCAAGTGGTTCACGCTGGACGCCGCCCGCCTGGACCAGCTCTGCTGAGCGCAGCTCCCCTTGCGAACTGCCGCCGCAGATGCTACAATCAAATTACGCCTGAAAACGATTGGAGGCAACCATATGAACATCGTCATCGCAATGGACTCGCTCAAGGGCAGTCTTTCTTCTTTAGAGGCCGGCGAGGCCATCCGCACGGCCGCCGAAGCATGCGGATTTTCGGCCACTGTTCTGCCCATGGCAGACGGCGGCGAGGGCACCGCCGACGCACTGGTCTCCGGGCTCGGCGGCCACTGGCAGAGCGTGGAGGTGACAGGCCCTTTGGGCGCGCCCGTCACGGCGCGCTACGGCATCTTGCCCCAGGAGCATCTGGCGGTCATCGAGATGGCCGCTGCCGCCGGGCTTCCGCTGGTGCCCAAGGACCGGCGCGACCCGCGGCGCACCACCACCTACGGCCTGGGTCAGATGATTCTCGACGCCTGGGACCGCGGCTGCCGGTCGTTTCTCATCGGCATCGGCGGCAGCGCCACCAACGACGGTGGCCTCGGCATGCTCACGGCGCTGGGGTACCGCTTCCTCGATGAAACCGGCCGTCCTGCCGGCATCTACGGCGGCGATGTGGCGTCGGTGCGCGCCATCGACGATAGCGGCGTACACCCCGCGGTGCGGCAGGGCACCTTCAACATCGCCTGCGATGTGACCAATCCCCTGTGCGGTCCCAACGGCGCCTCGGCCATCTTCGGTCCCCAGAAGGGCGCCACGCCCGCCATCGTGGTGGAGCTGGACACGGCGCTTCTGGCCTACAGCCGTCTCGCCGCCCAGTTTTTCGGCCAGGACCTCTCGACCCTGCCCGGCGCCGGCGCAGCGGGCGGACTGGGCTTTGCCTTCGCCGCTTTCCTGCACGCCAACCTGCAGCCCGGCGCGGAGCTCGTCATCGAGGCCACGGGGCTGGAGCAGGCGCTCTCCCGGGCCGACCTGGTGGTGACCGGCGAAGGGCGGCTCGACGGCCAGTCGGCCATGGGCAAGACCCCCTGCGCCATCGCAGCGCAGGCCAAACGGCATGGCCTTCCAGTCATCGCCTTTGCCGGCAGCGTCACCGCCGACGCGGCGGCCTGCCACGACGCAGGCATTGACGCCTACTTCCCCATCGTCCGCGGCCCCATCACGCTGGACGAGGCCATGGACCCGGACACCGCCCGCGCCGGGCTCACAGGCGCGGCAGAGGAGGTCTTCCGGCTGCTGCGGCGCTTCGGCAGAACATAACAAAATAACAAAAAGCACGCCCGGTTGGGCGTGCTTTTTTACTCCACTCCGGCCAGCGCCTTCACCTGCTCCAGCAGGGCCGCACCGTCCCGAATCTCAAAATTTCCCTCGTCGGCGTTCACATACACCTCGTTGAAGTCCCCCAGAATGATGTGCAGCGGCTCGCCGGAGCTGACGCCGTCGATCTCAAAGGTGATCTCGTCGAGCGAATAGGAGCTGCGCGTCTGCTGCATCCGGCTGCACTGGGCCGCGGCCAGAACCGTCTTGAGCTGCTCCAAATCCACCTGATCGGTCATCTCCTGCGGCTGGCCGTCCTGATAATAGGTCACCGTTTGAATTTCGTACTGCGACACATCCCGCACCAGCGGCTGCGGCCAGAAGCTGACGGCCGCAAAGAGCAAAATCAACATGGCGCAGGCCGCCATTCCCACCTTTTTTCGCATATCCCCTACCCCTTTACGAGCGTTTTATAGCTCTAAGTGTACCACATCCGGGGCCGGTTTGCCAATAGGCAGACTCCACACCTCTCCGCCGCCAATGGCGGCACCTCCCCTCAAGGGGAGGCATCGGGAAGGCTCCCCTTGAGGGGAGCTGTCAGCAAAGCTGACTGAGAGGTGGCTGCGCCGCATTCACTGCAGCTGCATCTGGGCCTTCTGCTGCTGCAACTGTTCCTCCAGATACTTTCTGGTGGCCCCCGCGTCCGGATATCCCAACCGCTCCATCTTGCTCCAGTAGAGAATCAGAGTCTGCAGCTGGGTCGGATCTCCAAATGCGCCCGATTGCAGGTTGGAGGTCGTCTCCTGCCACATGGCCTGCCGGTTCTGGCTCAGCGTGGAGGCTGGGTCGGTGGAGAAGAGAAAATCGTCAATCCACCGCCAGTTTCCGTCCTCGTCCCGCTCGAGAAAGTCCAGCCGGTTGAACTGGTCGTAGATGTTCTCCCCACCTGCGCCCGTCCGCACAATGTCCCGCGGCTCGTCGCAGTAGGCCAGCTTGAACTTGAAGAGAATCTCAAACAGCCTGGCATAGGCCGCGTTCTTCATCACCCGCTTGCTCTGCATGCGTCCGGCCGCCTGGGAGGCCGAAAACTCCTTGGCCTTGCCGGAGGTGGCCGTCGTGTCCCGCCGGCCCTGATAGCTGTCCGTGATGCCCAGCACCCGCCGGGCCTCCTCGTAGACCTGGCTCAGATATGCCATCTCATATTCCAGGTTGCCGGAGAAGGTGTAAACATCGATCATCTGCTTTTCCGCCGCGTTGGACAGCACCCACTCCTGGCTGTCGTCCGACGAGGTGGGCATGTGGGTCGTGGCGGGCTTGGTGATAACGCTGCCGGCCCGCACCAGCCGCTCAATGATCTTCTGCTCCATCCGGTTGACCGTGTTCTGCTGGTCGGCGATCTTGTCCACATCGCTGTCGCCCAGGAGCTGTCCGAACACCGAGACATTCTTCTGCAGCACCACCGGGAACACATCCGGCTTGTAGGACGGCACCTCCTGCAGCGTGTAGTAGTGCACATTTCCCTGCTCGTCGCTCTCGCAGATGGCGCCGTCGCCCTCCTGGGGCAGATAGTCCTCCGGTGCCGGAAGCAGCAGCAGTTCCGTCTCGGCAGGCCTTGTCTCAAACACCCGGCCGCCGCAGGTGGGGCATACGCCCCTGTCTGCCCTGTGTCCCGTTCCCATGGGCTGTCCGTCCCAGGTCGGCAGGTCCAAAACCTCCAGATCCATCGGCTCCGGCGTGCCGCACTTGACGCAGCGGCGCACCTGCCGGGCCTGGTAGTCCTCCAGATCCACCAGCACCGTGTCCCCCACCCAGGAGAACATGCCGACGCCGCCTGTTTCATTTCGGTAGTAGACCACATACTGGGTCACCAGATCCTCCGCGGCCGCCGCGCCGCCCGCGCCCCGCAGCTCCGGGTCCTGCTCCTGCTGGTCCGTCACATCCACGCCGTACCGCTTCCGAATAAAGGATTTCGTCTGGGCCAGCTTCATGCCAAAGGCGTCCATGTCGTCCAGCGACGAGTAGACCCCGTCCTGCGGAATGAACTTCTTCGGGTGCTGCACCGAGACCGTGGTCTCGCCCACTGTACAGGCGGTGCGCTGGTTGTTGTCCCACTCCACCAGAAACAGCCCGCCGCCCTGAATGGGCACCGTCCGCTCCTGCATGTCGTTGAGCTCTTCCATGGGCAGCCGGTCCAGCTCGTTTTTGAGCATGGCTTCGATCACCTGGGCCAGATGCGCGTCCTTTTCCCGGCGCGCCGTGACCTTCGGGGCCGGAATGGCCGCGTCGATCTCCGACTCGATGTTCTCCGCCACAATGTTCCAGACATGGCTGGTTTTACGGCAGCTCCCATCCTTTTTCCGGTCGTTGTCCGTCAGGGGCCTGAGGGCGTGGTCTGCGGTGTAGAGCCGCTCCCGCCGGTCCATCTTCTCCCGTTCCGGCGCCCAGGCATTTTCATTGGCCTCCATCCAGGCCTGCCACTTTCTGAGCCGTTCCCGGCTTCTGTTTCCTGCCATCCTACCGCTCCTTTCTCCTGTTTTTTCCATTGTCTTTCATGTTGCGTGCCCATTAACACGCAATTTCATCAAAAGGTTCCTACAGAAATCAGCCACCTCCCCTCCTGGGGAGGCTCCCCTTGAGGGGAGCTGTCGGCGTTAGCCGACTGAGAGGTGTTTGGGAAGTAACAAAAAAGAAGAAGCCCCTCTGCCATCGCAGAGAGGCTCCTTCTTCTTTAATAGTAGCATGTATAGCCTACAAACCAGATAATTCTCCTTTATCATTACCTCAGAACAGAAAGATAGGAGGAAAATCTGAAGTGGGCGTGCAATTTGAGATCAAAAAAACACGAAGGAAAGAACAGCGGGAATACCGAACGCTATATATCAACAAAAGCCTGCTGGAACAGATCGAAGCAATAACGGCACAATATAATACCAGCTTTAACAATGTAGTAGTCAGTATGATTGAAGCATGTCTGTGTGACAAAGAGGATGTGTAGAAAGCGACATGGCAACACCTCTCAGTCAGCTGGCGCTGACAGCCACACCGTCGCGGCAGAGCGATTCCCGGTCCCTGGCGGGCCCGCCAATCGCGCCGCTTCCTCGAAACCGGCTCGCTTTCTCCGCCGCTGGCGGCGCTTCGCCGGTTTTCCCCCTCAAGGGGAGCCAAAGCAACAGTAGCAGCGGGGTGCTCTGGGCAGGTAGTGAAAGCGGCCAATTGCAGGCGGGAGTTGCGGCGGCCAGATGGGCAGAGTCCTTGCAAAGCAAGCCGGGCAATGATACAATGGGGAAAACTTCTCTGAAATCCTTGACGGAAGCGGAGCGAGGCGCACTCCTGCGATACAAAAGCAGTGAAAGCTACAAGGTAAACGCCAAGCTGCGGGACGGCATCACCCTGACCGAGGCGGAGCAGAAAATGGTGGCGGCCCTTGACAGCGCCCTGGAGAAACTGCCCAGAGTGGAGGGCACGGTATATCGGACGCTGGACTTTGACGATGTTTTTGACCCTCGGAAGGAGTACGAGGATTTTATTGCTCAGCACGCCGTGGGGATGTTCGCACGCTATAAAGCATATACATCTGCATCGACGAAGACAGACGGCTATCCGTTGCCAGATGAGACTAAATATGGAGTCACCCTGGAAATCGTCAGCCAGAACGCCAGAGACCTTGCCGACATTGGGAATAACTTCGAGAGTGAGGCGCTTTTCCCGCGCCGCTCGGTGTTCGACATTAGCAAAGTAGAAACAGACAAGGGCGGCCGCATCCGCATCTACATGGAGGAGGTACAAGTCAATGGCAGAGACAAGCATCACGAACATGATTCCCAAAAACGCGGCGTGGCAGTGCGCGACCTGCAAAAAGCACATTCCGCACACGCTGACCTGCAAGGCGTACCCAGGGCAGATCCCCGAGGAGATCATGGACGGGGAAAAAATCTGCAAGGAACGGGAGAAAAAGTAAAATTTTCCCTCAAGTCCCCGGTAGAAGAATCCGGAGATCTGATTGCGCTGCACAACCTGACCGAGGCGGAGCAGCGGACCATTTCGGACGCGCAGGCGCGGTTCTCGCCCGGCTCGGCCCAAAGACGAACCAGAAGGACGAACAGTGACAGCGGGGTGATCTGGGCAGGCAGTGACACCTCTCAGTCCGCTTCGCTGACAGCCGCACCGTCGCGGCAAAGCGATTCCCGGTCCCTGGCGGGCCCGCCAATCGCGCCGCTTCCTCGAAACCGGCTCGCTTTCTCCGCCGCTGGCGG
>ENA-UESD01001963-UESD01001963.1-human-gut-metagenome-genome-assembly--contig:-NODE-1963-length-15555-cov-3.710169_pt1 | contig 15555 bp, 19 predicted proteins | sample MGYA00242985_ERZ507986 | MGnify/ENA primary metagenome ERZ507986 (study PRJEB26167, sample SAMN06115408) | human gut metagenome | host: Homo sapiens | place: China:Guangxi | collected 2016-04-06... | reverse complement strand
CAACCATGGTTCGTGGCGAAAGACGTGTGCGATATTCTTGAAATGGGCAACCCTCGTTCAAGCCTTGCACTTCTGGATGAGGATGAAAAGGGCGTCCATAGTATGGACACCCCCGGTGGAAAGCAGGAAATGACAATTATTTCCGAACCGGGCCTGTATTCCCTCATCCTGCGTTCCCGCAAGCCCGAAGCCAAGGCGTTCAAGCGGTGGGTGACACATGAGGTCATCCCCTCCATTCGTAAGGTGGGCGGTTACCTGATAGCCAAGCCGGACGATACGCCCGAAGCCATCCTTGCCCGCGCCGTGCTGGTCGCGCAGGACACCATCAGGCGCATCGAAGCCGAGCGCGACCAGGCAATCCGCACCAAGGCTGAAATCGGTTCACGCCGCGAGGCTACCGCGATGGCAACCGCCTCCGCCGCCGTGCGCAAGGCTGCGGCTCTTGAGAACGAACTTGGGCGGGGCAGGGACTACAAGTCCGTGAAGGGCATCCCGTGGTTCCTTGACGTCTTCGCAGATACGCCAGCCGCGTACTCCGTCGCGGGACGCAAGCTTTCCGATATGTCCCGCCGTATGGATTACGAAATCCGGGAAATCGAGGACAGCCGTTTCGGGAGCGTGAAGGCGTACCACGTCGACGTGATCGAAGCCTTCCGGCTGGCCCTGAAAAACGACCTGAACATGCTGGGCAAGTACCGCCTTCGCCGTGCTGCATAGCCGAACTTTGTTCACGGTGATTTCGTCCCGGCTCTTTTGCCATGATGACCAAAACAACGGAGGGATACAGAGATATGGCCAGACCCAAAAAGAATACCGCCCCGGAAACAACGCAGGCGACGAAGACGGATACCGTGATGGTCGCCTTGAACCGGACGACCGGGATCACGTTCCCCATGCCCGACGGACGTAAGGTGCTCATCGAAGGCAACGCCGCCAGCCTGCGCGGAAAGGAAAAGGGCGTGCTGCCCGTGGGGGCGTTCGGGCTGACGCGGGTGAACGCCGACGATTGGGCGTACATTGAAAAGACCTATGGGCCGCACATGGAAATCTTCAAGTCCGGGCTTATCTTCGCGCAGGCGCGCAAGGCCGACGCCGTGGACGAGGCCGACGAAAGGGCGGAACTGCGCAACGGGCTGGAGCCCGTGGATGTGGAGAACGACCCCAAGGCGCAGACCGAACCGCTCCAGAGCAAGGTGGGGTTCTAACCCGTGGCTGTTGTTGTCTTTGACCCGCAGGAGTTCCGGGAGGCCTATCCGCGCTTCGTCGATCCGAAGACCGGGCAGCCCCTCCTGACCGATGCACAGCTTCGGCAGGCGTTCGACGTCGCCTGTCTGCTCTTGGACAACACAAACTCATCCCCGGTTCCCTATGACCCGGTCCACGGCGTCATGATCCGCAAGACGCTGCTGTACCTCCTCGTCTGCCATCTGGCGACGCTGGCCTTGTGGCCGATGGGGCAGGCCGGGCCAGTGGCCTCGGCGACGGAAGGAACTGTCAGCATCAGCTTCTCCGTGCCCACGGCGACGGGGAAGGCGTTCTACAACCAGACACCGTGCGGACAGACGTTTTGGCAGGCCATCCAGCCCTATGCCGTAGGCGGGCGCTACTATGCCGCCCGGTATTGGCATCCGTGGGGGTAATGGTGTCCGGAGAACTCGAAAAGCTGCTCAAGCGGTACATTACCCCCGATATCGTCGTGAAGGCCGGGGTGCTCGAAAATGCGACGCGGGGCGAAGGTGGTACTCCCGTCGCGGAGTATGCGGCGTACAACGAATACGGCGCAACAATCGAAATTCCTGAGCGGACGCAAACCTTGTACTTCAAGCGGAAGCGTGACGGCAGCGTCGGGAATCGGTTCGTGAAGAAGGGCAAAAGCGATTTTGCGCAGGATGCGGCGGTCAAAGCCCACACCGTCACCATCCCCTCCCGGCCTTTCCTGCGCTCGACGCTCGATGCCAAGGCGGATGCATGGTGCGATAACCTCGCGGAAGCATTGGAAGCCGGACGGACTCCGAAAGAGGCGATGCGGCTTGTGGGACGCCGTATGGCAGACGACATTCAGGCAACGATCAAGAGCAATATGCCCCCGGACAACGCCGAATCCACCAAGCGCCGCAAGAACGCCAAGGGCGCGGGAAAGGGGACGCTCATCGATTCCGGAAGCCTGCTCAAGTCCATCGATTACGAGGTAGTCAAAAGATGAATCTCCATGAACTTGTGCGTCCGCTTATCAACATCGTGAACCCTTTCCAGTCGGTCGTGATTCTCGTCTCCACAGGCTTCACCGTAAACGCGCAGTATGAGCAGGTCCCGGCATGGGCCCCCGCCGTGGAAGTCATGGCGCAGCCGCAGCCTGTCGCCGACAAAACGCTGCAATTCCTCGTGCAGCAGCGCCAGAACACGATCTGGCACGACTTTTATCTTTCAGGGGACTGGTCGGCCCTTGATCGTCCGGCGGAGCAGGGCGGCGATCTTCTCTACTGGGATGGCGCCGAGTGGCAGGTAGATCAAGTTCTGGAGCGCTGGAATCCCACGGCGGGCTGGACGAAAATCCGGTGCGTGAAGCTCCGGGAAACCGCGCCGCCGGAAGTCGGGGCCACGGAACCGCCCAAAGGGGGAGACGATGAGTGACGGCATCCTCGTGCAGGCCCTCGGCGATTTTTGTAAGCGTTACCTCGGCGATTCCGCCGTTGTTGTACGCGGCTACGTCAACCGCGTGAGCAAGCCGAAGACGAAAAGCTACGTGCTCGTCACCCCGATGACCATGACGCGCCTCTCGACGAACCTGCACCAGACCGAGTGCGGCGGGGAGGCCATCGTGCAGCCGCAGCGCCGCCGTGTCCAGCTTGACGTCTACGGCCCGACCGCCGCCGACCGTGCCCAGACGCTCGCAACGCTCCTGCGCGACGGCGTCGGGTGCCGCTTCCTGCAAACGTACGGGATTGCCCCCCTGTACGTCGAAGACCCGCAGGACATGACGCAGGCGGAAGGTGACGAGCAGTACAACCCCCGCTTCATGCTCAACGTGCTGGTTCAGGCAAACCGCGTTGAACACGTTGAGATGGATACTTTTACCGACGCGGAACTTTCCGTACATCCGCTGGCATAGCAAAAGGAGGGCGCAATGAGCGTCAATGCCGACAAACTGGTTCAAATCATCCCCCGCATCATCGAAGGCGGCACGCCGGGCCTGACCTTCGCCGGGCTCATCCTTTCGCAGTCCGAGCTTTTGCCCGCAGGTAGAGTCGTTCAGTTCGCCAGCGCGCAGGCCGTGGCCAATTATTTCGGCTCGCTTTCGGAAGAGGCAAGCATGGCTTCCATGTACTTCTCCGGCTACGTGAACACGACGAGCCTCCCGGACAAGATCTTCTTTGCCCGGTACAACGGCGAGGCCGTGGGCGCATGGCTGCGCGGCGCGAAGTATACGGGCAATATCGCCGTGTTGCAGGCCGTCACCAACGGCGCGATGGTCATTTCCATCGACAACACGCCGCACACGCTTTCCTCCGTGGATTTGTCCGCTGCGACCAGCTTCTCGCAGGTTGCGGAGGCGATTCAGACCGCGCTCACGACGGCGGGCGCGACCGGGGCGAAGGTGACATACTCCAGCCAGACCGGGGCGTTCCAGATCGACAGCCCGACGACCGGGGCAAGTTCCGCCGTGGCCTTTCCGACGCCGCCGGAAGCCGGGACCGACCTCGGCGCGCTGCTTCTGCTCACCGAACAGTCCGGTGCCGTCCAGTCCGTAGGCATGGCTGGCCAGACGCTCCCCGACTGCATGACCAACGTGCTCATGTATGCCCGCGATTGGGTGACGTTCTCCACGGTATGGGAGCCCGAGCTTGACGACAAGATCGCGCTCGCCCAGTGGTGCGCCGGGTATGACACCCGTTTCGCCTATGTGATGTGGGATACCGACAACGCCGCGCAGGTCGCGGGTTCCATGGCCTCGGCGGGGTATCAGATCGCCAAGGTGCTCGAACTCGACGGTACGGTTCCCGTGTTCAACACGCCTGAGCTCGCCGCGTGGGTCATGGGCACGGCGGCCTCCATCAATTTTGAAGAGACGAACGGACGGCTCACATTCGCCTTCAAGCAGGGCGAAGGGCTTGCCGTAACCTGCGACAACGACGAGAACTATGATGCGCTGATCGCCAATGGCTACAACTGCTATGCGGACTTCGCCACGGCCTCCAGCCAGTTCAAGTTTTTCCAGAATGGGCAGGTTTCCGGCAAATGGGGTTGGATCGACACGTACCTTGACGCCATCGCCATCAAAGACGGCCTCCAGTTGAACCTTTTGGACCTGTTCAAGGCCGTAACGTGCATCCCTTATAACGAGAGTGGCTACGGCATGATCCGCACGGCCTGTCTCGACACCATCACGCGGTTTCTCGACTTCGGGGCCATCCGCACGGGAGTGACCCTTTCGAACACCCAAAAGGTGCAGCTCCTCGCGGAAATCGGGCTGGACGTTTCCCAGACGCTCGAAACGCAGGGCTGGTATATGCAGGTCAAGGACCCCGGCGCGACCGTGCGCGGACAGCGCCAGTCCCCCGAATGCAAATTCTACTACATGGACGGCGGCAGCGTGCAGCAAATCGTCATGCCCGCCACGGCCATTCAGTGATGAGGTAAAACATGGCTGACAACTTCGGCAACATGACGATTACAGCGGCGAATTGCACGCTTTTCCTGACGGTTCCCGGGCTCTACGACAGTCCCGTGCAGATCGAGGGGTTCAGCACCGACGCAATGGTCAGCGTGGCCACGAATACCCCCGTCGTCGCGGAAAAGGGCGTTGACGGGCATACCTCCTTCGGGTGGGTGCCGACCAACAAGGAAGTGACAATCACCCTCGCGGCGGACAGCCCGAGCCGTCAGATAATGGAAGATTGGGCGACGTATCAGGAAACCGCCCGGGAAGTGATGCTCTGCAATGCCGAGTTCGCCATGCCGAGCATCAACCGGAAGATCACCGGGAAGCGGGGCGGCCTCACCTCCGTGCAGTCCAGCCCCAACGCCGCTCAGACCTTGCAGGCGAGCGCCTTCGTCATCACCTTCGACCAGTGGACCGCGAGCCCGCTTTAAACCGTGGAGGCCGTCATGCTCAACGAAAAGATCATTGCCATCGACAAGGGCCGCGACGCCGGGAAGACCTTCAAGGTCAAGGAAATGCCCGTCACCAAGCTGGAAAAATGGGCCGCCCGTGCGCTGCTCGCCGTCTTCGGTTCCGAGATGCCCGCCGATATCCGAACGCTTTCAGCTTCTTCGAACACCGCCGCGCTGCTTTCCGCAGGGCTCCGGGGGCTCTCGGGGCTCCGATGGGAACAGGCCGAGCCGCTCTATGACGAGCTTCTCGGGCAAATCTACCGCGTCCCGAACCCCGGAAAGCCCGATGACGCTATCCGTCTCACTCCGCAAAACCTCGACGCCCATGTCGAGGACGTGGGCACGATCTACCGCCTGCGTTGGGAGGCCATCGCCGTCTGTCTGGATTTTTTGCAGGGCGGCGAGGGCTTGACCTCCCGCCTGTCGCAGATCCTCACCCCCTCGGGCTCCGGGACTACGCAAACCTCCCCGGATGCGTCGGCATCCCGGTAAGCCGGAACCTCGCGACGCTGCACGAGATGCAGACAGTATACGGCCTGTCCGATGCTTACGAGATGCTAGAAATCATCGCCGTGGACGGCCACAACCAACGCCTCTGGAGCAAATTCCATGAACGCAGGTGAACTCGTCGTTTCCCTCATCCTGTCCGCAGGAACCTTTCTTGCCGAAGTGCGCAAGAGCGAATCCGCCTTGGACAATGTGCGCGACGCCGCGCGCGAGGCCGGGAAAGCCGTGTCCGACGCGGCGGCAACGGGTTCGGCAGATATCGGCGTTCTAGGTTCCTCCGCTCGGAACATTGGCAGAGACATATCGAACGCGGCGGAAAGGAGTTCAGGCGATATCGCTCGCCTCGGGTCATCCGCGCGGAACACTGGGGGAGAACTCGAGGACGCGGGCAAAAGAGGCGGACGTGGCCTTGACGACCTTGGATCGTCTGCACGTGAGGCCGGAAAAGAACTCGAAGATGCCGGAAACAGAGGCGCACTCAGCTTCGAACGGCTCAAGGGCGTGGCAGCGCAGGCCCTCGCCGTCATCGGCGGCGTCTCCATCCTGAAAAGCTCCATAGCGCAGTATTACGAGCAGGCTCAGGCTATCGAGAAGACTTCGGATGCGCTCGGCATGAGCATTGAAGACTGGCAGGCATGGCAACGGACGGCAGCCGCCGCCGGGGTTGACGCCGAAGAGCTTTCGACCCGGTTCATGGATCTGGGCGACTGGATGCAGGATCTCATCCTGCACGACTCCGGGCCGCTCAAGGACGCGACCAAAGATCTGGGGGTGAGCTTTACGGATGCGAAAGGAAAGGCCGTCTCCTTTGAAGAGGGGCTCCTTCGCCTCTCCGACGCCACGTCAAAAATCGACCGCCAGAAGGCGACCTCAATCCTCACGCAGATCGGCTTTGACGAAAAAACTATCCCCCTCATCCTCAAGGGCCGCAAAGGGATTGAGGATCTTCTGAAAGTCCAGAAGGCTCAAGCCATTTACAGCAAGCAGGACATCGAGAACGCGAAGAAGCAACGGGAGGCGCAGCAGCGGCTTAATGACGCATGGGAGGCCATCTCAGCCCTTTTCGCCAGCACCGTCTCCCCTGCGATCACGTTTTTGACGAACCTGCTCGGCGATCTCCTTGGGTGGGTAAAAGAAAACAAGCAGTTCGTGATCGTCTTCTTTACGGCGTTGGCCGGGGTCATCACAACGCTCATACTCCCGGCCCTGACCGCGATGGCGACGGCGGCATGGGCTGCGATTGCGCCGTTTACGCCGTTGATTGCGGCCATCGGCGCGATCGCACTGGTTGTCGACGATCTCATTACTTACATCAACGGCGGAGAATCCGCACTTTCCGGGCTCTGGTCGGTGTTTGGAACCGGCGACGAAATCGGGGCTCGTTTCAAGGCCATCTGGGAAGGCATCAAAAGTATCCTCGGGGGCGTCTGGGATGCGCTTTCAGGGGTCGCCAAGCTCTTCAACTCCGTCCTTACGCTGGACGGAAAAGGCGTTATCGAAGCCCTCAAAACGATCTGGGGAGGCATCTCCAAAATCAACGATGTGCTTGTCGAAATGCTGAACTGGGTAGCCCAGAAGCTCTACAATTTGCTTCCCGACTGGATCAAGGACTGGCTCGGCGGCGATGAGTCTTCGCGCCCGGAAGAAACGAAGGCCGAAGCCAAGCCCGGCGGCGTCGCCGATTCGATGCGGGTTGGTGATGTCCGCCCGTCTATTCTGCCGCCGCAGGTGCGCGCCGGGGATGCGCGTCCGGGAAGCGTGAGCAACGTCAACAATTCGCGTCAGGTGACGTCAACCACCAACGTCGGTGAGGTCAAGGTCTACACGCAGGCTACTGATGCGGAAGGGATGGCCCAAGGAGTGGTTCCGGCACTTCGTAATCAAACCGCGCAGGTAGACGGCGCATTCGGGTACTGACATGGCATTCGGTGCGCTCCCGCCGGGACAGCCCGGCAACTGGTCGATTTTCGATAAAGACGGCGCCAAGGCCCTCGACTTCGACACGTTCTTTTCCTGCTCGATCAAGTCCGAGAACAAAATCAGCTCCAACCCTGTCGAGAAAGGGAGTTTCGCGGATTACAACAAAATCGCTTCTCCCACGGCGGTGTCGGTCGTGCTGGGCCGCACGGGGAAGAGCGACGAGCTTGCGGCGTTTCTGACGGCGCTGGACAAGCTGGCGGAAAGTACCGATCTCGTGAGCATCGTCACCCCTGAGAAGACATTTCTCGACTACAACCTTGTCTCCTACGACTACGACCGCAAGGCCGAAAACGGTGTGGACAGGCTGCTTGTAGGGCTCATGCTGCAAGAGATCCGGCAGGTCGAGCCACAGTACAGCAACGAAACGATAAAGCCAATCAGCAAGGCGCAGGCAAAGAATCCGACCGACGCAAGCACCACGGATGCCGGGAAACAACAGGGGCAGACGACGCAAAAAAGCACACTGAAAAAGCTGGGCGAGGGGATTTTCGGATGATGACCGTACCGCTCCGACAGGAGCCGAACCAGAGCCTCCAGATTGTGCTTGGGGAACAGAACTGCACCCTCCGGTTTATCTCCCGAGGCGTGAACCTGTACTGCGACCTTGCCATTGACCAGACGGTCATCTGGTCTGGGTTCATCTGCCGTAACCTCGTCGGCTTGAAGCTGTACGACTATCTCGCCTTCCGGGGGCAGCTCTACTTTGTCGATATGCAAGGCGAAGAGGATCCGCACTGGTCGGGCCTCGGCGACCGATTCCAGCTCGTTTATGTCGAAGAAGGGGAAACGCTGTGAACACGAGCTTCACCAAAAAGTTGCTTGAAGCGCACATTACGCTCGCCGAGGGCGGCTTCAACACGGCTACCGGGCAAGGTGCGAACACCAAGATCATCCGGCTCGGCATGGATGTGGACATCCAGAAGCCCGGCGGGAAAGAGAAGAACAAGGCCAAGGTCAAAATTTTCAACATGCCATTGGCTGATATGGAGACGCTGACGACGCTGGCGTTCAAGCCGTTGCAGGCGTCGAAAAACCGCATTGCCGTGTACGCGGGCGATGAAGAGCACGGGATGTCGCTGGCATTCTCCGGTGATATCGTAAGCGCCGTCCCGAACTTCAATTCCGCCCCTGATCCCTCTTTCGATATTGAGTGCATCACGGGATACGTCGCCAGCATTACGCCCGTGCCACCGTTGACGGCGCAGGGTTCGCAGGACGTTGCCACGCTCATGCAGGGGCTTGCGAAGCAAATGGGGCTCGCTTTCGTCAACAGGGGCGTGTCCGTTTCCCTTCGCAATGTCGCCCTCGTCGGGGGTCCGATGGAGCAGGCGCAGCAGCTTGCCCACGATGCCCGCATCGATCTTATCGTGGACGATGGCGAGATGGTCATCTCCCCTCTTGCGACGCTTCGTAGCGATGACGGCGGCTCGACGCCCGTCTGGTCCGCGAAAAGTGGCATGATTGGCTATCCGAGCTTCGACAACGAAGGCGTGACGGTGAAAGGCATCTACGAGCCGAAGCTCCAGCTTGGCGGCCCGGTGCGGATTGAGAGCATCGTCCCCCGCGCTTCCGGCCTCTGGCAGATCGTGAGCCTAAGCCACAAATTGCAGGCAGGCTATCCCGGAGCAACGCAGTGGATAAGCCAGATTAAGGCAAGCTATCCCGGCGCGAAGCCGAAGAAGGACAAGAAATAATGCAGGGACAACGCGGCCTCTCGACAAATTCCAGCGAGTACAACGCGCAGGACTTCATGATCAGCCAGATGCTCGGGCGCATCGCCACGGCTGAGCCCGTGCGCGTGGTCGCCGTCTCCGGCTCGGGCGTCTCCCCGGTGGGCTTCGTCGACGTGCAGCCTCTCGTCAACCTCGTGACGGGCGAACAGAAGGCGCAGGAGCAGAGCGTGCTGTTCAAGCTTCCCTACCTGCGTATCCAGGGCGGGAGGAACGCTCTGGTCGTCGACCCGCAGCCGGGCGACATCGGCCTAGCCGTCTATGCTATGCGCGACACGGAATCACTCAAAGAGAGTCGGGGTGCGGACGGGAACGTCAATCCGGGGTCAGCCCGTGCCATGAGCAAAGGCGACGGCTTCTATCTTGGAGGCTTCTTGAACGCCGCGCCGGAACGCTATGTCATGGTCAACGACGAGGGCGTCACCATCGAAGGAGTGGCCAAGCTGACGATGCATGGGGAAACCTCAGTCCTGACGGCTGAAAGCGGCCTCACGATCAACGCCGATGTGCGCATCAACGGTTCATTGACATGGACGGGCACGGCGCAGGGCGACGGCGGCCCGGCCCGGTTCTCCGGTGGCCTCACGAACGCGGGCGGCACAGTGGAGAGTAACGGCAAGGTTTTGGAGACGCACGTCCACAGCGGCGTTCAGACGGGCAGCGGCAATACGGGGCAACCAGTATGAACTCTTTGGCACTTTCCGAAAAATGGGATTTGACGCTCAATGCAGGCGGCGATCTGGCCGTTGTCGAGGGGACGTCACGCATCGTGCAAGACGTCGCATCGTACGTGCGGACATTTCAGGGGGAACCATACTACGCGCAGCAAGACGGCATTCCGTACTTCATACGCGAACTTGGCTCCCTTCCCCCCGCCGAACTCGTGCGGGCACGCTCAAATGCCCGCGCGCTTGAGGTCCCCGGCGTAGCGCAGGCCAACACGCAGCTTTCCCGGCTTGACCGCCGCGTTTTGACCGGAACAATCCGCATCACCACGGAAACGGGGGAAACCGCAGATGTCGCAGTCTAGCATCGATTTTACCGAAAACGGCCCGGTCATACCCGATACCGCAACCGTCCGGGATGCTGTGGAACAGGACTGGCAGGCGGCCTTTGACAATCGGCTGAACCCGGACCCGGCAACGCCGCAGGGACAGCTCATCACGTCCGAAACGGCCATCGTGCAGGACAAGAACAGCCAGCTTTTGTTCCTCTCGAACATGTTCAACCCCGAGACTGCGGAAGGCATCTATCAAGACGCGCTCGCCAAAATTTACTTTCTGACCCGACAGCCCGCCCGTTCCACGGTCGTCCTCTGTACTTGTACGGGGCTTCCCGGCACCGTCATCCCCGGCATCGGCAGCGAAGCCCCGGCGCTTGCAAAAGATGCGGACGGTAACATCTTGGTCTGTCAGACAGGCGGCACGATACCTCAATCCGGAAGCATTGTTTTGGAGTTTGCCTGTCAGGTTCCGGGGCCTATTGAAATCCGGCAGGGAACCGTGACCACGATCGTGCGTACTATCCCCGGATGGGACACGATCACCAATGAAGCCGGGATTACGGGGCAAAACGTCGAGAGCCGGGCCGCGTTCGAAGCCCGGCGCTACGCCAGCGTCGCGAAGAACGCCCGGAGCGTCGCCGCCGCCGTCTATGCCAACGTCGGCGATCTGGATGGCGTGCTTGATGTCTGTGTGCGCGAGAACAAAACCAGCGCGCCGCTTGAAGTGCAGGGCGTCACGCTCAAGCCGCACTCAATCTATGTTGCGGTCGTCGGCAGCGCGACGGATAGTGATATTGCTGAGGCCATTTACGCCCGTTGTTCCGCCGGATGTGATTACAACGGCAACACCAGCGTCACTGTGACTGATCCGGTAACCGGAGCGGTCGAGACGGTACTCTTTGAGCGCCCGGAATCGCTCCCGGTGGGCATTCAGGTGACTATCCGCAAAAATGCCTCAATGCCGAGCAACGTCGAAGAACTCATCAAGTCCGCTGTTGTCGCCGAGTTTTACGGGGAAAGCGCCGACGCCTGCGGGAATACGGGGCAGCGCGTTCATATCGGGGATACGGTGTATGCCAGCCGCTTTTATTCCGCCGTGCTCGGAACGGGCGTTACCGACTTGGTGAGCGTCGAAATCGCGGCGCCCGTCGGCGAAAGCTCCCCAACATGGGGCGACTACATCACCATCAATATAGATGAAGCCCCCACGCTCGTCTCCGACAACGTCACGGTGAATATTCTTGAGGCGAGGTCAGGCCGTGGATAACTGGCGCGAAACGATACTTTCGCAGTACGACAACTCGGAACGGCTGCTGGCGCTCATCGAATCGATGAATACCACCATTGAGCCCACGGCGGATATCGCGGCGTTCTATGAGTCCGTCTTTGACCCCGAAACGGCGTTCGGATGGGGGCTTGACGTGTGGGGGCGCATCGTCGCCATTCCGCGTACGCTTGAAGTAGAGGCGACGGACATCAAGCCGTTCGGTTTCTCCGGTTCAAACCTTAGCAACTTCGGGCACGGCCCGTTTGCTTACGAGAGCAAGTCGAACACTTTTGTCTTGCAAGACAATGCTTATCGGCTCTTGATCTGGATGAAGGCCGCTTCAAACATCACTGACGGCAGCCTTCTCGACCTGAACAAAATCGTCCACTGGCTTTTTTCGGCGCGTGGCCACATCGCCGTCGTGCATGTCGGTACCATGAAAATTCGTTACGTCATCGGCTTCAAGCTTCAGCCATACGAGCGTGCTCTTCTCCTGCGCGATGACGTTCCCCCAAAGCCTGCTGGCGTCGGCTATGACGTCTATCAGGTCATCCCGAAACATACCTTCGGTTTCGCCGGATCCGGAGGTCAGAATTTCAACAACGGCGTTTTCCAGCCGTACGGAGGCCCTGTAGATGCCTATTCCCTCGACTCCTAGCATCATGCCCAACGTTTTGGGATATGCAGCGGACACCGTGCAGATCCCTGAAACGACCCCCACGGGGCAAGGCATTCCTTCTTTCCGGGATCTCTTTCCGTTCATCACGCAGGTCGACCCGGACGCGGGCGGCGTCATGGTCGAACGGGCATGGATGAACGCGCTTTTCAACTTGCTTGGTCAACACGCCTTTTTCCAACAATCCGGCTGCGTCTACCCATGGCAAGCAACGCTTGACTATATTGCAGGGTGCCACGTCATGGGAAGCAACGGCATCGAGTACGTGGCTCAACAGTCGAGCGGACCGGACGTCCCGGGGGTTGGGGCAAAGAATCCGACAACCGACACGGGGGTATATTGGAAGGCTTTCATTGCAGGCGGTGGGAGGATTCCCGGCGAGGTGGTGCCTTTCTATAACGTAAATCTGGGCGGGGAAGCCAATCGAAATCCCATCTTCTGGGGGCAGTCCGAACCCGATACTGGCTGGCTCATCTGTGACGGCGGCAGCGATGGGCGGGGCGGCTCGGTGCCCGACCTGCGCGGAAAGTTCGTTATGTGCTCAACGTACTCCGGGGACGCCGGGCAGACGGGCGGGGCAGCGTCGGTCACGCCGACCGTTTCGGTGCAGAACGCCACGCAGGGCGGGAGTATTGGAAATACAACGGCAACGGGAAATGTCGGTGTATCGGGAACGAATGTTGGTGTTCAGGGTACGACGCTGTCAGTAGCGCAACTGGCGAGTCATTCTCACAGAAATAGCCTAAAGTATGTTAACGCTAACAACTCAGAGTTAACATCTTCTGCTTTCTCAGGTAGTGGTAATCCTTCTTACTATAGTACCGATGAAACCGGAGGTAACCAATGGCACGACCATAGTGTATACGACCCTGGGCATACGCACAGCTTTTCTGGAACTGCCCATACGCACACTTTCACAGGAGCAGCACATACCCACGTAGCAACAGCAGACCCGATTAATACGCTCCCTCCGTACTATAAGATGGCGTATTGCGTGAAACTGCCTGGATGAGAAAAAGCCCCGCGAGGACGGGGCTAACAACTCAAGATGCTTTACGAATGATGAGACCAATTGATGTGCAGGTGTAATCTTTAAGTTTTATTTTTATGTGTGGAGAGATGGCATAGGGCGGCACATCTATGTGTTCATCAAGATAAGTGTTTCCTGTCGCCCACTTGATCGGAAAAACAGTATGTCCTTCTTCTGTTAGCCGATAGCACAAACGCTCGATATCTTGGCGTCGAAAGAGGCTCAACGACGCGGACTCAATGGTATCTTCATTTGAAGATATGTTAAACTCGGTTGTGTGAACCGCGATGCCCCCGGGTTTTAGGCATTTCATGGCATTTTGAACGAATTTTAGCCCGTGTTCGATTGAACCAAGGTGCTCAAAGGCGCAGCATGACCAGAGAAAATCAAAGTCTGCAAGATCGTCGGGAATGGAATTCATATCAACATTTTTAAAAGTTATATGCGCATTGAACTGGGGGCCTGAAACGATACCTTTATACGGTAGATCCCGGGATGAATTTGCATGTTGGGCCGAAGCAACCCATCCTTGTGCTGCTGCGCGTTCCCATTCAAGGTCGGTAGCGACGATATCGCATCCGTATTTTACCATAACCGCAGGCAAAGGCTCTTGTCCGCATCCGAAAGCTAATCCTCGATTTCCAGATTTAAGACATCCGCATGAATATAGGACTTGCAGAACATATACGAACTCCCATTGCTTACGATGAAGGCGGGCTCGGTTATGGATTTCTGAGCACCAACGCAAATATGGAAATTCAAAAAACTGCTTGGCTGTGGCAAGTTGGGACGTTGGGGAACTTAACGTCGGCTCAATAAACTGCGAGTTTTTCCGAAGTAGACGGGGAAAATTTTTAAGCATCGAAAAAAAATTGTATCCGTACCAAATGGCAGTCCTATTTTTAAGCCAACTTTTTACCACTGTAATCTCCTAGGGAAGATATTATGAAACAGCACGTTACTGTAGTTCCATCCGACCATCTCGTCTTCGTTGACGGCTTCGCGTTGTGCTTTGATTTCTCCGCGCCCAAGAACATGCACGCACTCCAATGGCATGAAGGGAGCGGTCATATCGAGTGGACGGACGACATCAACCATCCGTTGACGCCTGACGATTACCAAGCGGACGTCGCCCCGTTCGTCGCTCTCTGGGAAGCGGAAAAGGCCCGGCGTGATGAAAAGGCAGCAGCAGCCGGAGCCGCCCGGATTGCCGAATACAACTCAACGCCAGCCCGCGCCGCCCGCATCCGTTCCGAGCGTGACCGCCGCCTTGACGCGACGACATGGCTTGTCGAACGGCACAAGGAACAGACCGCAGGGAATATCGAAACTTCGATAACCGGGGAAGACTATGCCGCACTGTTGACGTACAGGCAAGAACTCCGCGATTTGCCGCAGCAGGAGGGCTTCCCGTGGGAAGGGCCGGACGATCCGAAATGTCCGTGGCCTGATGAACCAGTTTTTGCCAGCAAGTGAGGAAGAATGGACATTCTTCTTTATGGTGTGGACACGGGGCTTGTACAGGCATGGCGGGAAAGGCTTGCGTTCTTTCCTGAGCTTCAAGGGCTATGCAGCATAATGTATGGCGATATCAGGCAGGCAAAGGCAGATGCGGTGGTTTCCCCGGCGAATTCTTTTGGGTTCATGGATGGGGGTATCGATGGGCTGTACTCCCTGTTTTTCGGGTGGGGAGTGCAGGAACGGTTGCAGGAAAGGATAAAGGCCATGCCCATGCGTGAGCTTCCCGTAGGATGCGCCCTTGTCGTGCCTACTGAACATCCTTTGATCCCGTGGCTCGTATCGGCTCCGACTATGCGCCTGCCTTGTGTTTTGACCGACGCTACTCCGGCCTATCTCGCATCAAAGTCCGCAGCAATCGCCGCAAAGGAACATGGGATAAAAACGCTGGCATTCCCCGGCATGGGAACAGGAACGGGAAGCCTCCAGTTTATATATGCGGCGGATGCAATGCTTAAAGGCATCCGGGATGCACTTTTTCCGAGATCGTTTCCCAAATCGCTTGCGGAGGCGTATAGTCACCTACGATTCGTTGCGAAGAAGTCTGGCTAAGGACACAAAAAAAATCCCCCTCCCATGTCCTGCCCCTGATGAGGCATATCATGAGAGGGGGATTTTCTATGCGTGATTCTATGCGTGATTTACTTTGTGTAGATGCTTGGTGTATACCAGTTTGTACCGTAATATCCTTTGTTTTTAGCTAAATGCGTATGCATAGATACCCATGCACAA
>ENA-UESD01001962-UESD01001962.1-human-gut-metagenome-genome-assembly--contig:-NODE-1962-length-15562-cov-3.909784_pt1 | contig 15562 bp, 9 predicted proteins | sample MGYA00242985_ERZ507986 | MGnify/ENA primary metagenome ERZ507986 (study PRJEB26167, sample SAMN06115408) | human gut metagenome | host: Homo sapiens | place: China:Guangxi | collected 2016-04-06... | reverse complement strand
GAAATTCCTCTATTCGGACCAAGAGATTTTCCTGCGCGAGCTGATCTCCAACTCGGTGGACGCGACGCAGAAGCTCAAGACGCTCTCCTCGACGGGCGAGTTCAAGGGCGAGCTGGGCGATCTGACGATTCGCGTGAAGCTCGATCCGGACAAGCGCGTGCTGACCGTGTCGGACGAGGGAATCGGCATGACGGCCGAGGAGATCGACAAGTATATCAACCAGATCGCTTTTTCGGGGGCGGAGGAGTTTCTCGAGAAGTATAAGAACCACGCGATCATCGGGCATTTCGGCCTCGGATTCTATTCGGCTTTCATGGTGGCCGACAAGGTGGAGATCGTCACCCGCTCCTATAAGGAGGGCTCGAAGACGATGCGCTGGACGTGCGACGGCTCGCCCGAGTACGCGATGGAGGAGGCGTCCGAGGAGCGCGGCCGAGGTACGGACGTGATCCTGCACCTGAGCGAGGAGAGCAAGGAATTCGCCGACAAGGGCCGCATCCGGGAGATACTGAAAAAATATTGCAGCTTCCTGCCCGTGCCGATCGCGTTCGGCAAGAAGGAGGAGTGGAAGGACGGCAAGTACGTCGAGACCGGCGAGGACTACATCGTCAACGCCACCGATCCGCTATGGACCAAGAAGCCGACGGACATTACGCTGGAGGAGTACATGGAGTTCTACCGCACGCTCTATCCGATGGCCGAGGACCCGTTGTTCTATATTCACCTGAACATCGACTATCCGTTCAATCTGACAGGCATTCTCTATTTCCCGAAGATACGGAACAACTTCGAGATACAGAAGAACAAGATCCAGCTCTATTCGAACCAAGTGTTCGTGACCGATTCGGTCGAAGGCATCGTGCCCGAGTTCCTGACGCTGCTGCACGGCGTGATCGACTCGCCGGACATCCCGCTGAACGTGTCGCGCAGCTATTTGCAGAGCGACTCGAACGTCAAGAAGATTTCGGGCTACATCACCCGCAAGGTAGCCGACCGGCTGAGCGAGCTGTTCACGCAGCACCGCGACGAGTTCGAGAAAAAGTGGGACGATCTGAAGATTTTCATCGAGTACGGCATCATCACCGACGAAAAGTTCGCCGAGAAGGCCGCCGACTTCACGCTCGTGAAGAATACCGACGGCAAGTATTTCACGCTCGCCGAGTACAATGCGCTGGTCAAGGAAAACCAGACGGACCGTCACGGCAACGTGGTCTGCCTGTATACGACCGATCCGGTCACGCAGAACGCATTCGTCGAGGCGGCTCGCGGCAAAGGGTACGACGTGCTGACGATGGACGGCCAGCTCGACGGTCATTTCATCAGCTGGTTCGAGAACAAGAATGCCGGTACGCGTTTCGTGCGTGTCGACGCCGATGTCGTCGAGCGGCTGATCGACAAGGAGAGCGATCTGAAAATGGCGCTCAGCACGGCTCAGCAGGACCTGCTTCGTCCGGTGTTCGAGTCTCAGCTTCCTCCCGAGGAGAAAGTCCGTTATACCGTCGCTTTCGAGCCGATGGACGAGAGCCGTCCGCCGGTAGTCATCACCCAGAACGAGTTCATGCGTCGGATGAAAGACATGGCGGCGATGGGTGGCGGCGGCATGCAGTTCTACGGGCAGATGCCCGATAACTTCAATGTGGTGATCAACGGCAACCATCCGCTCGTGGCCGAGATTCTCGGCGAGGTCGAGAAGAGCTACGGGGACCGTCTGAAGACGATGAACAAGAAGCTCGACGCGGCCTTGTCGGAGCAGAATGCCATAGAGGAGAAGCTCAAGGACAAGAAGCCCGACCAGCTGACCGACGAGGAAAAGAAATCGCGCGAGGAATCCTCGGCCAAGGTGGATAAGCTGCGCGGTGAGCGGACGGCCCGCCTGACCGAAATCGGCAAGGAGAACAAGCTCGTCAAACAGGTGATCGATCTGGCCTTGCTGTCGAACGGTATGCTCAAGGGCGAGAACTTGACGAACTTTATCCGTCGCAGCATCGAGCTGATCGAAAAATAGCCGTCGATCTGCTGCCGGAACGGCGGGGCGGGGCATTCGACCGAATGCCCCGCTCTCGTTGTTTTTATCTGCCCGCTCGGTGTTCGTCCGGGCGCTGCCGCTCGGGTGTTATTCGCTCCGTTACGGCCGTGTATCGGACGGGGTTCCGCTATCCTCGGGCCGTTATCCATGCGAAGGTGCGGCTGTCCGACAGGCGACGGACCGGGCGATCCCGTTGCCGGGGTATCCTCGGCGGAGGTCGATGTCTTTTCGCCGGATAAGAAATGGGGCGGTCTCGTACACTTCGTGCGGTCAAGGCTGCAAAAAAGCGAGCCGGATTCTCTCGAAAAAGAATCCGGCTCGCATCCGGCTGTACGGAATGCCGCTAACGCGACCGGCAGCGGATACGGATGGCATGCGCTGACCGCGCCGCAAGAAAGAATCCCGGTTCCGGTAGCGGCTTTTAATCCAGCGTGAAGGAGAAATGGTCGTAGGGTTCCGTGCGGAGCGATATGCCGACCGTCGAGGGAATGATGCCCAGCAGCGGAGAGAACGTGTGTACGGTGACCGTCCGCCCGTCGGGATGAAACTCGAGCACGCGCAGCCAGCCGTCGCCTCCGTTTCCTTCCCAGCCTCCTCCTTCGGCCTGGGCGTTGAACATCATCTGGTGCACGTTGCGTCCCGCGCGGTTCTTGTCAGTGCGGAAACCTACGTGTCCCCGGTGGCTCATGTCGTCCACGACATGGCCGCACAATACCATCGACGAGTTAGCCGAGGGCTCGATCAGTTCCCGCCACAGCGCGTCGCCGAGCGTGACGTCGGTCAGGGTGGGGTAATCGTTCTGCGAGATCAGGCTGTTGCCGAGCACTTCCGAGTTCATGTAGCCGTGAGTGAGCCAGATGACCCGGTGATCGCGGTACTCGGGACGCGCGACCAGTTCGCGGGCGGCCTCTACGATCGCGCGGCGCGGCTGAAATTCGAGCGATACGATCAGATAGTTCTCGCCCGTCGGCGCCTTGAACTCGTACCATGCGTTCTCGATCGTCTTGACGCCCGCCGCATTCTCGAACATGCCGGTCAGCAGCTCGGCGTACCGGCTGTCGCGGTTGGGCGGGAAATAGGAGTTCAGCTGGCTGTACCGGTTCTCGGAGCTTTTGTAGCCGTAATCGTGGTTGCCGGTGCACAGAATGTAGGGAATCGTGTCGTCGAGCATGCCGAACGAGCGCGAGACGGACTCCCACTGCTCGGTCGACGGCTGGTCGCCGGGCCAGCCGTCGCCTCCCGACACGGTCCGGAAATTCTCCTCGACCATGTCGCCCGTGCAGAGTACCAGACGGATATTCAGCCGCTTGACGTTATACCGGATCCAGCGCGTCATCACTTCCAGCAGCGGCTGGTTGTAGCCGTACTTGACATAGGATTGCGGGTCCGGTAGCAGCACCATGCTCCACGAGGCACTGTCCTCGAGCATCAGCGGTTCGACTTTCTGGGCCCGAGCCGTCAGGCACGGACCGCTCAGCAGGGCAAGAAGCAGGAGAATTCGGATAGGTTTCATTCGTATCGTGTTTTTAAGGTAATCGTTTCGGTTTTGTCATGGGTCGGGCCCTGCCGGTCTCTGTGCGGTTTTGTCGGGAAGCGGTATTCTTCCGTAGGAAAGAGGTACCCTCGCTGTCGGCCTGTCGGTCGCGGGGAGAGGATGTCTTCCCGGTGGACATTCGGCTCCGAGACCGTATCGGAACGCTTGCCGGAGCCTTGGGTGAGCAGGGTAGGGTCGGGCGACCGTCTGCCTGAGACAAGAGAAGCGCCGGATTTTTGCGATGCCGGCCGTTCATTTTGAGTCTGCACGGCGGTTCGCGGCTCCGCGGGAACTACCTGACTTCGATCGTATAGTTGTTATTGTAGCATACCAATGCCCATTCGCTGTTCTCGAACTTACGGCCGGGAGCTTTCTGCACGAAGCGGTAAGGGGTCTGCAACAGCGGTAGCTCGGCTTCGTTCAGATACCGTACGAAATCCGATCCGTGCAGCTTGACCGTCCCGACGAAAAGCTTCGTCACGTCGTATCCCCGGTATGCGTAAAGGCTCGGAATCGAGCCGAAGTCGGCGATGTAACGGCGGTCGAAGTTCAGAACTCGCTGATTGCCCCGGTCGGCGTGGTACGAGGTGACGTAACGCAGGTTCAGTTTGAAAAAGAGGTTTTTCTCGATGTTGCGGAACCGGGCCCAGCGCGACGAACCGACGACGCGGATCGAAGGGTTGAGGACGCTGCGCGCGATCAGACTGTTCTGGATCGAGCTGATATAAGCCAGAATGGCGTCGGTCGTCGTTTCGTCCGATGACAGCACGACGATCACGTTCTCCTTGTCGCCGCTCAAGACGTTTTCCAGCGCGCTTCCTCCCATGCCCTTGGTGTAGTGCAGCCGGTGGGCTGTTCCGGGCAGCAAAGGCAGTATTTCCTGTTGGAACTCCGTGTCGTTTTGGGCGGCCGATATGACGACCACGTTGTTCGTGTCCGAGAACAGTCCCCTGAGTTTGTCGTACTTCGATGCCGCATCGGGAGCCGCTTGGAACAGCAGCGAATGATCGGCGCTCTCGATCGCGCCGAGCGGAGATACGGCCGGGATGCCGTACCGGGCGGCGAAATCGGCTACCGGCGTGAAAGTCTCGTCGTAGACGGGGCCAACGATCAGGTCGGCCTCCCTGAGTTCGGGACGTTGCAGCAGGGTTTGCGTTTCGGTTACCGAACGGCCCGTGTCGAACAGGTCGAGCCGGGCGGATACGCCGTTGCCTTTCAGATCGCTCAGCGCGAGCAGAGTCCCTTGGTAGAATTCGAGAAACTGTCTGTTCGGAGTCCCGTCGGCCTGCAGCGGCAGCAGCATGGCGACGCGTACCGGCGCATTCGCATCGAATCGCTTGACCGGCAGGTTGCCCGCCGTGGCGTCCGGCAGGGGCGGCGTATCGGTCGGGAAGACCGGTCCCGTACCGGGAATGCCCGCATGCGGGTCGCTCTCGCTCGGATATCCGGACTGCGGAGCGATGGGTATGCGCAGGATGGAGCCTACCTTGAGCCCGTCCCGGAGGTTTGCCTCGTTGTACCGGACGATCGAGTCGACGGGCAGTCCGTATCGCTTGCCGAGCGAGTAGAGCGTTTCCCCGCGTGCGACCATGTGGTGCGTGAAACGATCCGAAACGCTGTTGAGCGCGTCCTTGTACGATTCGATCTGCTCCTTGATCTCGGCGTGGTCGCTCGACCCGACGCTCGATTTGCGGATGTTGATCTGCTGGCCGATCGACAGGTGCGTGGGGTCGAAGCCCTCGTTGTCTTCCATCAGCACATCGAGTCCCACGCCGTACCGCTTCGAGATGGAGTAGGCCGTCTCTCCCTGATTGACCGTATGTATCTCGAACAGTCGCTTTTTCTTCCGTTCCGAAAGGGGCTTCTGAGGCTCCTGCCGCACGACGGGAATCTTGAGTACCTGTCCCGTTTTCAGGCCTTCGGCCGTGTGCGGGTTGTTGCGGCGGATCGCTTGCTCGTCCGTGCCGTAGGCTTTACCGAGCGAGTAGAGCGTTTCCCCGGGCTCGACCGTGTGCACGTAGTAGCTTTCGCCTGCGATCGTGACCATGCTCTCCGACTTCCGGGTTTGCGCGCGGGCCCACGAAAAGCCCAATAGAATGCAAAGCAGCAACCAAGCTGTTTTTTTCATTTTCGGTTCTATTTTCTGCAAATATAGGAAAAAGTCACGATCGTTCGTCTTGCCGGGTGCGCGCCTTTCTTCGCACTTATCGGGCTGCGCCCGCTTGATGCCCGATGCGAATTTTGCGGGCGCTTGTTTTGCGGAAAGGCCTGTTTCCCGCGTTGCGGCCGTGCGCCCGGGAGAAATACCGTTTCCGGAGCGAGCCCGGCGGCATATCTGTCCTCTGTTCGGCAGAGTTATGACGCACCTTTCCCTAAGTCGTTCAAAGGACCGTTCTTTCCTGCCTCGCGGGATATGTCCTGCTTAGGCGAATCGGCGATCCGGTTATCTACTTTCCTGTACCAGCCATCGAACTCTCCGTGTCTCCGGTTTCCCGGTATGAAACTCCCTCCGCCAGAGGAAATTTGGAATAAGGGGCCTGACCGGATGTACGGCTGTGTACCGACCGCGCCCGGCGGATAGAAAAACTCCGGCTGCGGGCGCGTTGGCATATGGAAGTATGGGATTGCCTTCGGTAGCGGAAGGTCTTACTCTTTGTTGTTGAGTTCGCGCAGGCGAATCGCGGTGATGACTTTTTTCGTGTAAAGAGGGAAGTCGCCGTTCATCATCCATGCATAGTAACTCGGTTCGGTTCGGAATACCTCGGCTACCGGGCGTCCCTTGTGCTTGCCGAAGCTGAACACTTCGACCCCTTTCTCGTCGAAGACGATTCTGCCCGCGTAGTCGGCGCACTTGCCGCGCGACGAGAATTCGGCCAGATAATCCACCTCGTTTTTCAGCTCGGGGTAACGGTCCAGCTGCGCGAGCAGCACTTCGTAGGTGGCCAGCGTGTCGGCTTCGGCCGAGTGGGCCTCGTCGAGCTCTTTCCCGCAATAGAATTTGTAAGCGGCCACGAGCGTGCGCTGCTCCATCTTGTGGAAGATATTCTGTACGTCGATGAACCGGCTTTTGTGCAGGTCTACGTCGAGTCCGGCACGCAGGAACTCTTCGACGAGTACCGGAATGTCGAATTTGTTCGAGTTGTAGCCTCCGAAGTCGCATCCTTCGATGTAAGCCCACAGCGATTTGGCGATCTCGCGGAAAGTGGGACAGTCGGCGACATCCTTGTCGTAGATGTGGTGGACGGCCGAGGCGGCCTCCGGAATGTGCATCTGCGGGTTGATCCGGCGCGTCTTGACTTCCTTGCTGCCGTCGGGCATTACTTTGACGAGCGATATTTCGACGATGCGGTCTTTGCACGGATCGACGCCGGTGGTTTCCAGATCGAGAAAGACGATCGGATTTTTCAGGTTCAGTTTCATTCGTTTTTCTATTGCGGGTCGCCCCGTTGGATTCAAGCCGGAGACCGACGACACCCGGCCCGGTGCCGAAAGGCCGGGCCCGAAGCTTTACCTTTTGCTGCCGGCTTTCCTGTTTCGTTCCGTTCGACGGCCCGGCACCGGAATTCGTCCGGTCCGGCGGTTACGGTTGGACGTGCAGTCGCGCCGGCGCTTTTCGGGAATCCTCGGCTACCGGGCGGAAGTCCCGGCAAAAGCGCTGCGGTCCGCTGCCTGCGACGGGTCTTGGACGGACTTTATGCGTTGATCATCATCGGCATGAGCAGCATCAGCGTCTCGGTGTCCGGAGCCTCGTCGTAGACGGGCTTGAACACGCCGGCGCGCGTCGAGTCGGCCAGCTCGACCGATACGTTCTGCGTCTCGATGTTCGAGAGTATCTCGACAAGGAAGGTCGACCGGAAGCCGATCTCGATCGCCTCGCCCTCGTAGTCGCACGTGAGCGACTCCTGAGCCGACACCGAGAAATCGAGGTCCTGAGCGGTCAGGTTGATCGTATTGGGCTCGATCTCGAACTTGATCAGGTTCGTGGCCTGATTCGAGCAGACGGCCACGCGGCGGATACCGTTCAGGAGCTCCGTGCGGTCCACGAGCACCTTGTTCGGGTTGTTGGCCGGAATCACGGCGTTGTAATTGGGATAGTTGCCCTCGATCAGCCGGCAGACGAGCGTATGGTTTTTCAGGTGGAAGACGACGTTTTTGTCGTCGAATTCCATCCGGATGTCGGCGTCTTCCTTCCCCAGTACGCCCCGGAGCAGGTTAGCCGGCTTTTTGGGCAGGATGAAAGAGGCGGTCGTACCGGTTTCGGCCGAGGCGGCGTACTTGACCAGCTTGTGGGCGTCGGTCGCCACGAACGTGATCGCCTGCGGTTCGATGTTGACGTACACGCCGTTCATCACCGGGCGGAGCTCGTCGTCGGCCGTCGCGAAAATCGTTTTGTTGATGCCCGTAAGCAGCAGGTTCGTGTCGACGGAGATTTCCTGTTTCGTCTCTTCGTCGAGCGCGGGCTGCGTCGGGTAGCTCAGTCCGGAAGTGCCGGGAATGGCCAGCTTGCCCGTTTTCCAGCTGATCTGGATTTCCCACGTCGACTCGTTGGCCTCGATCGTCAGCGGTTGCTCCGAGAACTCTTTCAGCGAATCGATCATCAGTTTGACCGGAGCGGCGATCACGCCTTCCTGCTCCATGCTGTCGACTTTCAGCGTGCCGATCATCGTGGTCTCGAGGTCCGAAGCGGTGATCTTCAGCACGCCGTCCTTGAGCTCGAACAGGAAGTTGTCGAGAATGGGCAGCGTGTTCTTGTTGCTGACCACCTTGTTGGAGGTCTGCAGCACGTTCAGCAGTGCGGTGGAGGATACGACGAATTTCATATGTTATGCGCTTTAATGGTTTGACAATGAATGTGTCGGGAACGCGGTTCCGGCCGGTCGCGCGAAACCGCGCTTTCCTCCGGCGAACGGAGAGTCGCCGAACGGAAATCCAACTTCAAAGATAGTCCAAATTTTCAGATTCCGGCCAACTTTTCCAAGCACGTTGCTATCATCTTATCAACAAACGGCCGATAGTCGGTGTCGGATTCGAGCGCGACCCGTTGGGCGATCACCGTGCAGATCGTGACGGCATCGTGCCCCATCAGACGAGAGAGTCCGGCCAGCGCGGAGCCTTCCATCTCGAAATTTGTGAAGCGGTGGCCGCCGTACTCGAACGACTCGATTTTCTCGTTCAGGCGCCTGTCGGCCGGCGCCAGCCTCAGGTAGCGTCCTTGCGGGGCATAGAATCCCGGCGCCGAGGCGGTCATGCCCTCGACGGTATCCGGCGCGAACAGCTCGGCGAGATAGTCCGAGCAACGGACGAAATAGGGGGTGGCGAGCCGCGAGTTCCAACCGGTATGTTCGACGAACGCCCGTTCCATTTCCCGGTCGCAGACCGCTTCGCTTCCCTCGTAGAAGTTCAGCAGGCCGTCCAGCCCGACCGATATGCGCGAGAGAATCCGGTCGCCCAGCCGCAGCTCGGGCCGGATCGCGCCGCAGGTCCCCAGCCGGACCAGCGTGAGCCGGGTTTTCTCCTCTTTTTCCGTGCGGGTCCGCAAGTCGATGTTCACGAGCGCGTCGAGCTCGTTGACGACGATGTCAATGTTGTCGGTTCCGATGCCTGTCGACAGCACGGTCATGCGCTTGCCCGCATAATATCCGGTGGCGGTCACGAATTCGCGGTTCGCTGCCCGGTGCTCGATTCGGTCGAACCGGGAGGCGACCTGCTCGACCCGTCCGGGGTCTCCGACCAGTATGACGGTCCGAGCCAGCTGCTCGGGGCGCAGGTGCAGATGAAAGACCGAACCGTCGGAGTTGACGATCAGTTCGGAAGGGGCTATCGTTCTTGTCATGTTTTTTATGGTGTTTCGGACCGGTTCCGGATCGTTCCGGCGGCCGGTTGTCGTTGTTTTCTCGATCCGCCGTTTCCATGCGGGTCCGGACGACGGACCGGCTTCGTCGCTGCGGTTCTGCGTGCGGTGTCGTTTCCTTTATTCGGATCGGTTTCCCGTGCTCGGGCATCGGAACGACCGCTTTGCGCGTGCGGGTTCTCTCCGCCTTGGCTCGCTGTCGCTTTCGTGCGGCCGGGCTTCCCAAGGCGTATCAAAGATAAGCTAAGAACCGGTAACAAGCAAGGAACGGGCCGGGAAATCGTTTCCCGAATCCGCGTCAGCGGCCCGCAGGAAAAGCCGGGACGACATCCGGCCTGTCGTGCGTAGGTTTTCGGGGGACGGAGGGCCGCTTGGCTCTTTGCCGGACCTCTTCGGCGGAGACGCTTCCGGCCGGCGTGCCGGCGATATGCGTTCCGGAACTGTCAACCGGGAGCCGGAGATTGTCGGGGCGATTCGGCCGGCGTTCCGTGCAGGGTCGGCGTGACGGATCGTCTCGATATGGGTTTCGTTGTCGCCTTGGATATGCCTCTTTCGGCGGGAGTCGCTTTCCTCGTTTGCATATCCTGTCGAAACGGTCGGAAGCGACCTTTTCCGGGACGGTTTCTCGACGGATTTGCCCGGCGCTTCCCGGCATTCGGCGGGTGCCGCGCCCTGCCGATTGGGTCGGCGCAGCGGCTGCGGCCGGCTGCTTCGAGCGTGTCGGTGGGCATTCCGGGGCCCGGCGGTGCGGTTCCGGTTCTTATGGCCTGCGGTCGTGATACGGTATGGACCGGATACTGTGCGGTATTTATTTTCTTTATTCGTTTTGTCGATGTATAGGTTTGTGTAATAAGTGGCCGTTATTCGTTCGAAACCGTTTTCTTTGTAAAAATTATTTAAGTAGGGAGAAAGCATGACACTGATAAAATCCATTTCGGGTATCCGGGGTACGATTGGCGGAGCGCCCGGCGAAAATCTGACGCCGCTCGACCTGGTCAAGTTCACGTCGGCTTACGGCCGGTGGTTGCGGGAGAACAACGGGGCGGGCCGGCGCCTGCGGGTCGTCGTCGGACGCGACGCTCGCCTGTCGGGCGAGATGGCCGCCTCGATCGTGACGGGTACGCTGTGCGGCTGCGGGATCGACGTGATCGATCGGGCTGGCCACGACGCCGACGGTCGAGATAGCCGTGACGGGCAAAGGAGCCGACGGAGGGATTATTCTGACGGCCAGCCACAATCCCGGGCAGTGGAATGCGCTGAAGCTGCTCGGATCGCGCGGCGAGTTCCTCAGCGACGCCGAGGGCAAACGGGTGTTGGCTATTGCGGCGGACGACGCCTACGATTACCCCGGGGTGGACGCGCTGGGGCATGTCGTCTTTCGCGGCAGTTACGACCGCGAACATATCGACCGCGTGCTGGCCCTGCCGCTGGTCGACCGTGAGGCGGTTCGCCGGGCCGGGTTCCGCGTCGTCGTCGATGCGGTCAACTCGGTGGGAGGAGTCGTGATGCCCGTACTGCTCCGGGAACTGGGGTGCGAGGTGGTCGAGATGAACTGCACGCCCGACGGGAGGTTCGCCCATACGCCCGAGCCGATCCCCGAGAACCTGACCGATATCGCGGCACGGGTCCCCTCCGAGCGAGCCGATTTGGGCGTGGTGGTCGATCCGGACGTGGACCGGCTGGCTCTGGTCTGCGAGGACGGTACGATGTTCGGCGAGGAGTATACGCTCGTCGCGGTGGCCGATTACGTGCTCTCTCATACGAAAGGGCCGGCCGTCTCGAACCTGAGCTCGTCCCGCGCGCTGCGCGACGTGGCCGAGCGTCACGGCTGCCCGTATTGTGCGGCGGCGGTGGGCGAAGTGAACGTCGTGGCGAAGATGCGCGAGGTCGGGGCCGTAATCGGAGGCGAGGGTAACGGAGGGGTGATCTATCCGGAACTTCACTACGGCCGCGATGCGCTGGTCGGCGTAGCGCTGTTTCTGACTCATCTGGCCCGAACGGGACTGAGCGCCTCGGCGCTGCGGGCCACGTATCCCCCGTACTTTATTTCCAAGAACAAGATCGAGCTGACGCCCGACATCGACGTGGACGGCGTGCTGTCCGCGATCAAGGCCAAGTACGCCGGCGAGCGCGTGACCGACATCGACGGCGTGAAGATCGACTTTCCGGCCGAGTGGGTTCATTTGCGCAAGTCCAACACCGAGCCGATCATCCGCATTTACAGCGAAAGCCGCGACGAGGCTGCGGCCGAGGCGCTCGCTCGCCGGATTATGGCCGATATCCGCGAGGCGACCGGACGATAGCCGGATAGATGATGAACAAAATGCGCACGGTCCGGGCGGACAGGGCCGGAGAGGATCGGCCGGAATTTAATCGGACGGTCGGTCCGGACGGAAAAGCCCGGAGACGACGGGTTGCTCGGTTCCTCGTGCCGGCAGAGGGGGCGAGCTTATTCCGTATCGTTTTGCAGCTCCGCTCCCCGTGCGGGGATGCTCGGTATCGGCCGGCGTTTTTTATCGGCGCGTCTTGTGTCTCATACTCGCCGGTTCTTCCGGGCGGATGCCGCTGTCCGCAGGCAGACGCGGTCGGCTTCGCGACTGCTGTCGCGTGTGCCGGACGGCAGGCGATGGGGCCGGGACGGCCGGTTTCGCCCGGCGCTTGGTTTTGTTCGGCGATATCGTAACTTCATACCTAATACTTTTGCCGCATGATCACCGATTTCCGACTCAGGGTATTCCGAACGGCTGCCGAGAAGCTGAGCTTCACGCGCGCCGCCTCCGAGCTTTTCATTACGCAGCCCGCCGTTACGAAGCACGTCGGCGAGCTGGAAAGGCAGCTCGGCGTGGCGCTGTTCCTGCGCCGGGGAGGAACGATTTCTCTGACTCCGGAAGGCGAACGGCTGCTGGGCTATGCCCGCCGGATCCTGTCGCTTTACGGAGAGCTGAACGAGGTTTTTGCGCCGGACGGAGCCGTGCCCGGCGGAGAGATAGCCCTCGGCGCGAGTACGACGCTGTCGCAATACGTGCTCCCTGCCGTATTGTCGCGTTTCAGGAAACGCTATGCCGACATCCGCGTGACCGTGGCCGACGGTAACACGGAGCGGATCGAGCGTCTGGTCGCCGACGAGCGGATCGATGTCGGCCTGATCGAGGGACAGGCCGCCCGTCCTTCGCTTCGCTACGAGACTTTCATGCAGGACGAGCTGGTGCTCGTGACTTCCGCCGGCAATCGCTCGTTGGGCCGCGACGGGATGTGCGCGGCCGATCTGACCTCGGTTCCGCTCGTAATCCGCGAGACGGGCTCGGGCACGCTCGATGTCGTCGAGCGCGCTCTGGCGGCCAAGGGCCTTTCGCTGCGGTCGCTGAATATCGAAATGCAGCTCGGCAGCACCGAGAGCATCAAGCATTATCTGTACGACTCCGGAGCGGCGGCCTTTCTCTCCGTGCAGGCCATTCGGGAAGAGCTGCGTCATGGATTGCTGCGCGTAATCGGTCTGTCCGACTTGTCCGTTACGCGCTGTTTCAGCTTCGTTTCCCTGCGCGGCCGCCGCAGTCGTCTGGTCGATTTGTTCGAGCGCTTCTGCGTCCTTCATACCCGTTCGGGAAACTGACGCCCCGTTCGTGTCGGGCATGGGATTCAGACAAGGCTTTTGCCGGCGATCTCGGAAGCATGTCCGGCAAGATTCTGCCGGAACCGTAACCGTGTCCGTTCGGGAAACGTGTCGGAGACCGCAGGTGTCCCTGTCTGCGGTTGCCGCCCGTGACAAATATGTAAAAATTGCCGCCGCTGCGCGAAGATCGTCTGCTGTGCGGATGCCGGGATCGGTTTGGTCCGAGTGGCATGGCGGCCCTGTAGGATCTTGCGTCGGAAACGGCGGGCGGCGGCTTCTTTTTGCCGGAACCGCTTGTGTTTCACCCGTCGGTTCGTTATCTTTATCGCCTGACCGAAACCGAATCTGTTATGGAAAAAGTAAAACGATACATCGACGAGCATCGGGAACGTTTCGTCGAAGAGCTTTTCTCGCTGCTGCGCATCCCGTCGATCAGCGCCGACAGCGCGCATCGGGGCGATATGGTCCGTTGCGCCGAGCATCTGCGCGACGCGCTTCTTTCCGCCGGCGCCGACCGCGCCGAGGTAATGCCGACCGACGGCAATCCGATCGTTTACGGCGAGAAGATCGTCGATTCGGCTGCGCCGACTGTGCTCGTGTACGGTCACTACGACGTGATGCCGGTCGATCCGCTCGACGAGTGGAAGACCGATCCGTTCGAGCCGGTTTTGCGCGACGGACGTATCTGGGGGCGCGGGGCCGACGACGACAAGGGACAGTCGTTCATGCACGTCAAAGCGCTGGAGGCGATGATTTCGGCCGGCGAGCTGCCGTGCAACGTCAAGTTCATGATCGAGGGAGAGGAAGAGATCGGCTCGGCGAGCATTACGACATGGTGTGCCCGGCATAAGGAGCTCCTTCGTTCCGATGTGATTCTCGTTTCGGACACCAGCATGCTCGGCTGGGACGTGCCGTCGATCACTTGCGGCCTGCGGGGCCTGTGCTATGTGCAGGTGACCGTTACGGGACCCGACCGCGATCTGCATTCGGGTCTGTACGGCGGAGCGGTGGCCGATCCGGCCGTCGTGCTCTCGAAGATGATCGCGTCGTTGACCGATGCCGACGGCCGCGTGACCGTCCCCGGGTTCTACGACCGGGTGCGGGAGCTCTCGCCGGCGGAGCGGACGGATTTCGGCCGGGCTCCGTTCTGCGAGGCCGCTTTTTGCAAGAGCATCGGCGTGCGGGAAACGGCGGGCGAGAAGGGGTACTCGACCATGGAGCGCATCGGCGTGCGGCCGTCGCTCGACGTAAACGGCATTTGGGGCGGATATACCGGCGAAGGCGCCAAGACGATCATTCCGTCGAAGGCTCACGCGAAGATTTCGATGCGCCTGGTACCCGATCAGGACTATCGCGAGATCGGCCGTCTGTTCGCCGAGCATTTCCGTTCGATCGCTCCCCGCAGCGTCCGTGTCGACGTAGAGGTGCTGCACGGGGGCTTCCCGTACGTGTGTCCGACCGATCTGCCCGCCTATCGCGCCGCCGCCCGGGCCGTCGAGCGGACGTTCGGCCGGAAGCCTCTGCCGTACTATTCGGGCGGCAGCATCCCGATCATCAGCACGTTCGAGAAGGAGTTGGGCGTCAAGTCGGTTTTGCTCGGATTCGGGCTCGACCGCGACGCGATCCACTCGCCAAACGAGAGCTACGGACTCGAGAACTTCCTGCGCGGCATCGAGACGATCGTCTGGTTCTACCGCGAGTTCGCGGCAGGCAGGTGAACGCTGTCGCGCCGGTTTACAAGTCTGGTCATGAAGTTTTGTGAATAAGTTTCGGTCGATCTTTTTCCCGATTTTTCTGTTCGCAGGGATACGGATATGTGATAAATTATTAAAGTGTGGCTAAATAAAAAGCTATGTTTTGTTGTGAGGGTAAATTCTATTTGGTATATTTATTCCATGCTCTTATCCCGATCTCGTTAGGCGGTTGCCGGGACGATGGATTTATTCTATCGGAGCGAGAGGAGCGACCGGGATGGCGCATGGATGCGATCGAATGATTCATTGACACTTTTTGTAGTGAGGCGAATAGCAGCGATGCCATTGATTGCAAACCCCCGTTGTATAGCTTTCATGAAAGGCGCGTTGGTTGGGGGAAAGAAACGGGCTATTGTCCGATGTTCGATTGCCGATGGTCAATCCATCCCGAAATAATACGGACAAAGGGATATGGATTTGTTTGGGTGTCGGGAGCGGGAAATGCCATGAAGTTTAACGAGAAGATGCAAGAAACATAAGAGAGGAGGACCATGCCGGAAATCGGACCAGACGGACGTCCTACCTGAAAACGAGATCGAATATCATTGGCCCGGTTAAAATCTTTTTTATGAAAAGTGTGCGAATCGTGTTAGTGCTGGTTCTTGCTGTCATGCTTGGAGGATGCTCGGGGCAGTCAGGCAGCGATTGTTCAAGTCGGGAGCAAACTTTGGCGGAATTCGCGTTCTGTCCTCAGGCGCTCGACAAGTATATCTACTTTGAAATGGACGCGACGGCCGTAGATGCGGCAGAACCCGACTTGGTCGTATGGATTGTTAGCAGGGAGAGT
>ENA-UESD01001958-UESD01001958.1-human-gut-metagenome-genome-assembly--contig:-NODE-1958-length-15572-cov-24.909713_pt1 | contig 15572 bp, 10 predicted proteins | sample MGYA00242985_ERZ507986 | MGnify/ENA primary metagenome ERZ507986 (study PRJEB26167, sample SAMN06115408) | human gut metagenome | host: Homo sapiens | place: China:Guangxi | collected 2016-04-06... | reverse complement strand
AGGCACAACACAGGATTTATGGTATTGGACGCTTTTGCTAAAGCGTCCAATATTCATTTTGAGGATAAGCGATATGGCTTCGTAGCCGAGACTACGCTCAAGGGAAGAAAGATTTTCCTGCTCAAACCTACCACATTCATGAACCTCAGCGGTAATGCGGTAAGATATTGGCTGAATCAGGAAAAGATTGACCAGAGCCGACTGCTCGTTATCAGCGATGAGCTAGCCCTGCCTCTGGGTGCTTTCCGACTGAAGGCGAACGGCAGCAACGGCGGCCATAACGGACTGGGACATATCCAGCAACTTATCGGTCAGAATTATGCCCGCCTGCGCATGGGCATCGGCAACGATTATCCACGTGGCGGCCAGATAGACTGGGTGCTGGGCAAATATACTGAGGAAGACATGAAGCAGCTGCAGCCGGCCATCGACCTGGGTGTAGAGATTATCAAGAGCTTCGTATTGGCTGGTATCGACATCACCATGAACCAATACAATAAGCTAGGAAAGAAATAATCATGAAGGAATCAGCAAGAATAGACAAGTGGCTCTGGGCTGCCCGCATTTACAAGACTCGCAGCATTGCTGCCGATGCCTGTAAGAATGGCCGCGTAACGGTAGGAGGCGTAACGAGAAAGCCTTCCTTCATCATCAAGCGTGGCGATGTGGTGAGCGTAAAGAAAGCCCCTATCACCTACTCTTTCGAGGTTCTCGACTGCATAGAGCAGCGCGTAGGCGCCAAAATGCTGTATGGTGTCTATAAGAACGTAACCGACCCTAAGCAATACGAGCTCCTGGAGATGAGCCGCATCAGCGGATTCGTAGATAGAGCAAGAGGCACTGGTCGCCCAACTAAGAAAGAACGCCGAGCCCTGGACGCCTTCGTAGATCCAGCCATGTTTGGATTTGACGAAGAAGACTGGGACGAGGATGAAGAATAAAACAAAACTCCCCCTACACTTCAAAGAGTATAGGGGGAGTTTTATTGTGTAGTCATAATTATTTTCCTTTCTTTCTTACTTTACAAAGATATAACATTTTAAGATACGATGCAAGAAAATTGGGATAATTATTGCTAAAAATATACGAAATAGAAACTTATATGTGATATTTGGCTACTTATTTTAAAATAAAGGTTAAAATATTTGGAGCGAATAGAGAAAAAACATACCTTTGCACCCAATAAAAATGATGGAATCAGCATACACACTGATAGTCAATCGTACTCTATATGAGCATTATATACTTAATTTAAAATATTAGAGATTATGAAAAAATTATTCGTTATGGCAGCTATGGTGCTGTCTTCAGTAGGTGCTTTCGCACAGCAGGCTGCAGGTACAACAACTATTCAGCCTAAGGTAGGTTTGAACGTTTCTACAATCGGTGACAACGATTGGAAAGCAGGTTTCGCTGCTGGTGCAGAATTGCAGTATCAGGCTACAGATAATTTAGGTGTTGCTGTAGGTGCTCTCTACTCTGTACAGGGCTTCAAGGCTAAGGATGTAAAAGTTGCCGGTATGACTTTTGAAGGTGGCAAGTGGAATCCAGGCTACATCAATGTGCCTATCACTTTGAACTACTACCCAGTAGCTGGTCTTGCTCTCAAGGCAGGTTTGCAGCCAGGTTTCCTGGTAAACAAGGATGATGCAGAAGACGTTAAGACCGTAGACCTCTCTATCCCTGTAGGTCTCTCTTACGAGTACCAGAACATCGTCTTCGATGCTCGTTACAACATCGGTGTAACTAAGATTGCAGATAACGTTGATCACTACAACAACGTAATCCAGATTACTGTAGGTTACAAGTTCACTCTCTAATCAAGAAAATGAAAAATAGCGCTTCACCTCGCTATTTAACATAGAAAGAATAATCCCCGCTCCTCATCAAGAAGAGCGGGGATTTCTTTTGTCATACCTATTTGAATTTTATCCTGAAAATCTATCTTTATCCAAACATTCCGTTAGAACATTCTACCAGGACCACCTCCAGGACGACCACCATTGAATGGACGACCACGGAAGTCAGGACGACCACCAGGTCCTCCATCAGGACCACCCTGACGTGCCTGCTTGCCTCCGAAGAGATTCAAGCGATATACCACATGAAGCATCGCATAGCTGTTGATGGCATTATACTCCGTATCCGTACGGGATGTAGCAGAAATGGCACGAGAGAAGGTGCTCTGCTGACGAAGGATATCGTAGAACTGCAGCATGATGGTGAGAGGCTTGCCCTTCAGGAAGCCCTGAGAGAGCTGCGCATTCCATACCAACTCATCGGTGTTCATGCTGCTGTCATTATAGCCACGGCGACTGCTGATAGAGAGGCTTGAGTTCAAGCTGGTTCCCCAAGGAGCTGTAAGCGTCATGCTTGGTCCATAAGAGAACTGCCAGGTATCAAGGTTGCTGTTTGGCTGCAACTTGTTCTTGGCATGGTTATAATTCAATGTTCCATCGAGCGAGAGCTCCAACCAGTCGTTGCGATAGCTGAAAGAGAGGCGCTCTCTCCAAGTGGTGCTTCGGGTGGTATTCTTCTGGGAATCTGACTGCTTGTCGAGACTCAGATAGCTCACGTAGTTGTTGTAACCCAAATTGGTATCGGTATTCAGGTTCCAGACTCCGGCACTGTCGATAGAGCAGTTGAACATGAAGGCTCCCATCACATTCCAGTTGCCATTGATATTCTCAGGTCGGGTGATTCTACCACCAGTCTTCTCATCGTAGGTCACCTTGTTGCTGATACTATTGTTGGTGGTAGAGAAGTTGATGAAGGTCATGACACCCTTGTTGTGGTTCTGCACGAAGTTGTTGTAGAACAATCGGAAGTTCTGGGTGAACGATGGCTTCAAGCCAGGGTTACCCATCGAGATGTTCAGCGGGTCGCTGTTATCTGTGATGTCAAGCAACTGAGAGATGCTTGGCTGCGAGGTAGTACCACGATAGTTCACACGCAGGTTGCTCATCTTTGAGAAGCGATAGCGGAAATCGAGGGTTGGACTCACATTCACCACGTTGCGAACAGTATCTACATGCACTCCCTGATAATCCTGGATATACTTAGACTGCTGTGGCTGAACCATCACACCGAAGTTCAGGTTGTACTTCTGACGGATGAATCGCATCATCACCTGGATATCATGGTTGTAGTTGCGATACTCCGAGAAACGGCTCAGTTCATCATCCTTGTAATCTTCGAGATGACCGGCAAACGGATTCAAATAGCTGTCCCAACCACGGTACTCCTGATTACCACTCATCGCATACTTGCTGAAATCGTAGGTGCTGCGATCGCTCTTGGAGTAGCTGTAAGTAAACTTATAGCTGAACTGCAGGAAGGTTGCCTTCCAAAGTGGCTCACTATAGGTCAACTGTCCCGCATAACTGTAATTCTTCGAAGGAGTCAGGTTATAGCGGTTGGTCTGATACGTAGAATCCTTACCCTCTGCCGTCTGTACGAGATAGAGCTTGGCATTGTTGAGCGAGATGCTCTTGCTGTCCTTATCCGTATATTTGGCATCCACACGGAAGGTGATGTTACGTCCCTTGTTGCCCAACTTGCGGTTGATCTGCAACATACCGTTGATATTGTTATTATCAGAATAGGTGATGCCATTGGTCAACTGACTGTTCACCATAGCCTCAGCCTTGTCCAACTCTTCGATTCCTTCCTCAGAAAGAGGGTCTTTGGAGGTAATGGTATAAGGATCCTTGTTGTAAGAAGCCGACTGGCTGCCACTCAATCCATCGCTGGTACTCCAGGAGATGGAAGGACGGAAGAGGATATTGGTCATGGAATCAGGCATCCACTCCAATCGGATGTTGCCATTCCAGCTGTTGCTGCGGGAGAAACTCTGGCTCAGGCTATTGCTGAAAGAGCTGCTGCTACCCATGAAGTTCTCGCTGGAACGGCTGCTCCATACATCGCCATCGCTGTGGTTCCAGCGGAGGGAGGTATTGAACTTGAACTTGTTCTTCAACTCATAGTTGTAGTTGGCAGCAATCATCTTACTGGCATTCAAACCATTCGCACCACCAAAGCCACGACCCGGTCCACCGCCACCGAATCCTCGGTCGCTGGTATTATTGGCATTGGCAAAAAGCATGAATCGGTTGTTATCATTGAAGTAACCACCCATACCACGCATATTGTAGCGGCTCTTGTTACCTACACCCAGGTCGATGTTGGAAATCAAACCCTTGTTCATACCCTTCTTCACACCGAAGTCGAGCACGGTCTGCTCCTCGCCGTCATCAATACCGGTTACCTTAGAGAGATCACTCTTCTCATCGTACGCCTTGATTTTGTCGATGATGCTGGTAGGCAGGTTTTTCAGGGCAGTCTTGGTATCGCCCGTCATAAACTCCTTGCCATCCACGAGAATCTTCTTCACTTCCTTACCATTAATCTTGATGGTACCATCGTCGCTAACCTCTGCACCCGGCAGGCGCTTCACCAGCTCCTCAACCACCGAACCTTCCGGTGTGCGGTAAGCAGCCGAGTTATATACGAAGGTATCCTCCTTCAGGTTCACCTTCTGAGCCATGGCGGTTACCACGGCGCCCTTCAGCATAATGGCATCTGCACCGAGAACCACATTGCCCATCGCCAGATTCCTGTCATCAGAAATCTCGATACGCTTTACGGTAGTCTTGTAACCTACACTCGACATTTTGAGTAAATACTTGCCATTGGCAGGAGCCTTGATATGAAAGAGGCCCTGCTCATTGCTGAGAGCACCCGACACATAGGTACTGTCGGTCTTGAGTAACTGAATCGTTACCTGTTCTACGGGATCCTTGGTATCACGGTCAGTAATCACACCGGTAATCAAGCGATCCTGAGCAAAAGATGCCATGGTTACAAACACCAGGAGCATCATCAGAATAGATCTTTTCATTAATTATAGACGTTATTATTATTTCTTACTTATATATTTGACTTACTTATATGATTAGACCCAATAAAAGCGCAATTGTAAAAAACAGCTGCTCTTTTTGGGGCATTCTGCTTCTTTTGACGCATAAAATATATCAAGGTTTAAAGTTTTATAGATAAAAAAGTGCTTTTTATTTTGTTTTGTCTCTGATTTAACGTACCTTTGCAAGCGAATTTACAATGAGTTGCCCACAAAAGGTGACTCAGAAAGTCAGTTTCTTTTAAAAGTATATATGTTATGAATCAGAGAGTAATCATATCAACCCATCTGGAGAACGAACTGGTAAGCGCTCTCTCAGAATGCGAGCACGACAAGCTGTTTGTGCTTACAGATACTACCACACAGGAATTGTGCCTTCCGGTTTTGCAGAAATTCTACTGCATGAAGGAAGCTAAGGTGATAACGATTCCGGCTAGCGACAGTCATAAGGACATCGAAAGCCTGATGATGGTATGGAAGGGACTGCAGGAAGGTGGCGCTTCACGTCACTCTTGCATGATCAACCTCGGAGGCGGTATGGTAACCGACCTCGGCGGTTTTGCTGCCAGCACCTTCAAGCGCGGCATCAACTTCATCAATATCCCTACTACCCTGCTGGCGATGGTAGATGCATCTGTGGGTGGAAAGACCGGCATCAACTTCGGAGGTTTGAAGAATGAGGTGGGTGTTTTCAACGATTCTAAGTTCGTAATTCTCGACACCGAGTTCCTGAAGACCCTGGATGCCGAGAACATCTGTTCGGGTTATGCCGAAATGCTGAAGCACGGCTTGATTTCTACCGAGGCGATGTGGGAAGAGCTGGTAAGCTTCGACCTTGCCACCCCTGACCTGAAGCAGTTGCAGCGTATGGTGGGTGACAGCGTGAAGGTAAAGGAGCGCATCGTGGAACAGGATCCTCATGAGAAGGGCATCCGCAAGGCTTTGAATCTGGGACATACCTTCGGTCATGCCTTCGAGAGCTGGGCGCTGAAGCGCAAGCCAATCCTTCATGGTTATGCCGTGGCATTCGGTCTCATCCCTGAGCTTTATCTCAGCGTGGCAAAGACAGGATTCCCAACAGAAAAGATGCGCCAGACCGTGACCTTCATCAAGGAGAACTATGGTACGCTGAATATCACCTGCGATGACTACGACGAGCTGATTGAGCTGATGCATCACGACAAGAAGAACCAGAATGGTATCATCAACTTCACCATGCTGGGAGCCATCGGAGACATCCGCATCAACCAGACCGCTACAACAGAAGAAATCAAGGAAGCACTCGACTTCTTCAGAGAAGGATAGATCGCTTCGGCTTTCCGGTTTCGGTAAGCGGAAGATGATCTACATGAAGGAATTCCCTTGGAATCCAGTATTTATGATCAGATAAGAGGCGGCGGATAGTCGCCTCTACTGTTTTTATCTCTTTGTCCTCTGACAAGAGAACGGCTATTTCTCCAAACTTTTCATCTTTCTTCTTGGCTAGCATGAAAGGCTTTTCCAGATGAGGTTTCAGAAATTCTTCTACTTCTTCTATCTGTATCTTGATACCGCCACTGCAGATCACATTATCTTTCCTGCCCTTGATGCGGAAACGAGTTTTTTCCACCTTATTATATATATAAGGCTCTATCTCAACGATATCATTCGTTAACAAGGTTTCTGCACAAACCAGAGGAGCATCTATCACCAGACATCCTTCATCAGTCTGACTGATTTTTACGCTATCGAAAGGCTGATACCATTCGCTAGCCTCAGCGCCATTGATTCTTCGCAAGGCGATATGAGATAAGGTTTCGGTCATGCCATAGGTACTCCAGATGGCGATATTCCCTGGAAGAGAACGGAGTTCCTGCTCCAAGGCAGCATCGATGGCTCCACCTCCGATAATCAGATGGCGGATATGAGTGAGTCGCTCCCGCTCCTCAGGAACCTGCAGGGTGTTATACACCTGCATCGGAACCATGGCGGCAAAAGTGATTTCCCCATTTACATCTTTTCCATTTACATCTTTCAAATCTATATTCTTCAGCGGATGACCACTAGGAGAAACAGAAATAAGATGGAGATGGCGCTCAATACTGCGCACCACCACCATCTTACCTGCGATATAATCAAGCGACATACAGAGCAAAGCGCTATCACCAGGCTTCAATCCCAGAAAATCACAAGTAATGCGGGCGGAGTTGAGCATTCGCTTCTTCTCCACCATCATCGGCTTGGGCTTTCCCGTGGAGCCACTGGTATGCACCAGCACCCGGTCGCTATCGTTATTCCATTCAGAAAGGAAATCTTCTAAAGTCATTACGAGAATTCTTTAAAAGTTATTACGAAAATTCTACCAGAGTCATTTTACAACAAAGAGTTTATCCCCCCGGATTTCCAATGGCATTGGGATGTTATCAGTAAAGAGCTGACCGGTGCCCAGACCTTGCGGCATCTTTACATTCGGACCATATACCTTGGCTGCATAATGTGCGATGGCATTCAGTCCGATGTTACTCTCCAATGCCGAGGTAATCCAACTGCCAATACCACGCTGGCTGGCCAACTGGATCCACTCGTTGCAACCATAGATACCACCATGGAGCGAAGGCTTCAGGATGATATACTGTGGACGAATGGTATCGAGCAATGCCTCCTTCATACTTCTGACATTCACACCAATCAACTCCTCATCCAGGGCGATAGGAAGCGGAGTTTCCATACAGAGCTGCGCCATCTTAGGCCACTGATGCTGCTTGATAGGCTGCTCGATGGAATGGATATCATACTTAGCCAATGCCTCCAACTGGCTCATGGCATTCTCCGGCAGAAAACCACCATTGGCATCCACTCTCAGTTCTACCTGTTCCTGGGTATAGACATCACGAATACGCTTGATGAGGTCTAGTTCCTTGAAGAAATCGATGGCACCAATCTTCAGTTTCACACAATGGAAACCCGCCTGGAGCTTCTCCTCCAGTCGTGCCAACATCTCCTCATAAGTACCCATCCACACAAGTCCGTTGATGGTGATACCCTCTTCTCCTTTTCCGAAAGGAGAGTCGAAGAGATCTACCAGGTTCTCCATTCCTGCTGGAACAGAGACACTTAAGCCCTGCTTTCTGGCTGCATCAAAGAGAGAGGCGAAAGCGGTTTCGAGTCCAAAGGTGATGCTAGGATAGGCACGAATCATATCGTATGGGATGCGTCCCATCTGCTCCACCATCTGACATACCTGTCGAAGGGTGACAGCATATTCCGGTTTGGCATCGCAACTGAGATCAGGGAGCGTAGCACACTCACCCACTCCCTCTACTCCCGGCAATTCATCCGATGTAAGGGTGAGATAATAACTGTGTCTCGTGGTATATACACCACGAGACGTGCCTGCCGGCTGCTTGAAGTGGAGCGTGCGCTCCGAGATGTCTATCTTATACACTTTATTTAAATGTTAAATGTTGAATGTTGAATGTTGAGTGTTGAATTATTCTTCCTCACTTACTTCTTCTGTTTCAATTCATACAGATCCTTGCGGCGGTCGCGAAGATTTCTTACAGCACCGTAGGTATGAAGCTCATTCAAGAGATTCAGGTCAACATCTGATACGAGAATCATCTCGGTATTAGGTGTTGCCTCTGAACGCTTGCCATCGTTAGGGAAAGCAAAGTCGCAAGGAGTGAACACGGCGCTCTGGGCATACTGGATATCCATGTTATGAACACGAGGCAAGTTGCCCACACTACCCGCAATGGCTACATAGCACTCGTTCTCGATGGCACGCGCCTGTGCACAGACTCTTACTCGGGAGTAAGCATTCTGCGTATCGGTCATGAATGGAACGAAGAGAATCTGCATGCCATCATCCGCCATTAATCTTGACAACTCAGGGAACTCTACATCATAGCAGATCACGATACCAATCTTACCGCAATCGGTATCGAAGGTCTGGATATGGCTACCGCCACTCAATCCCCAGCACTTCTGCTCATCTGGGGTAACATGAATCTTCTCGTACATGTCTACGCTACCATCTCTACGGCAGAGGAAGCCCACATTATAGAGGGAATCGTCCTTGAGATAAGGCATACTACCCGTGATGATATTGATGTTGTAACTGATGGCCAACTCGCGGAAACGGTCACGGATTTCTTCGGTATACTGCGCCATCTTTCGGATGCTCTGCGCCTCACCCAAGTCGTTGAAACGAGCCATCAAAGGCGCATTGAAATACTCAGGGAAGAGGATAAAATCGCTCTTATAGTCGCTCACGGAATCTACGAAGAACTCAACCTGTTCGAAGAGGTCATCCACCGAAGCGTATGGGCGCATCTGCCACTGTACCAATCCGATTCTTACGGTTGGCTTGCGGTCTACATAAGAATCCGTAGGTGGCTGATAATAGATGTTATCCCACTGCAAGAGGGTGGCGCAGTGTTCGCTCTCCTCATCACTAGGAAGATAATTGCGAATCACGCGGCGTACATGGAAGTCGTTGGAAAGCTGGAAGGTAAGAACCGGGTCATAGATTTCACGGCTTCTTACATGCTCGATATACTCCTTAGGGCGCATCTTATCGGCATACTTGTGATAGTTTGGGATACGACCGCCAAACATGATAGCCTTCAGATTGAGCTTCTCGCAGAGTTCCTTGCGATACTCATACATACGGCGAGCCAGGCGCAAACCACGATAATCAGGGTGGATAAATACCTCGATGCCGTAAAGAATGTTTCCCTTAGGATCGTGGGTATTGAAGGTTTCATTACCCGTAACCTGAGCATAGGTATGATCGCCCTTCACCATATTATAATTGACGATGATAGAGAGCGCACAGCCCACAATCTTATCATCAACGATAATAACCACCTGTCCCTCAGGGAAGATAGTAATGAGTTTCTTAATCTGTTCTTTTGTCCAGAATACATCTGAGTCTGCGTAAATACGCTTAAACGACTTGGCAAGCTGATCGTAATCCTCCATGCGAAGGTTGCGCATGCCTACCTTTTCGATTTTTCGAGTTGGTTCCATAACAACTGTATTTTTATTATTATCTAAATCCGGGTGCAAAGATACAGCAAATTATAGATACGACAAAGAGTTTTCGCAAATAATTGACATTTACGAAAACTCTTTTCATGTATTTTACAGCAAGAAAGCCTTTTGGCTTATAAATTAACACTAAAACTTGGCATCTTCCTGCGGTATTGCCTCATCATGATCATCGAGATAGAGCAATTCCGTTGGATGATATTTACCACTTGCCACCGAGTATTCATCCAGACGATAACGGGTCTGAATGCCACCGATGCCCAACATAGTATGAAAAGCCGAAAGACTACTCTGCACCTGTTTTGACCGATTTTCTCCCAATGCCTTCAATATATCCGGATATTGTTTACTGAATCCAGCAGAAGTCCAGATGATGAAAGGCACATGCAGTTCGTAATCCGAAGCCTTCGGTGCTGCATGAAGGAAGAGGCTGCGCCCATCATCGAAAATATTCTCTCCATGATCGCTGGTATAGAGCATTGCTGATGTTGGCTGATCATATACCCCATCCGTCTTAGTCTGTACCCCCTCCCATTTCTGCAGACGTTCAATGATACCATGCAGGATATAATCGGTATATCGGATGGTATTATCGTAAGCATTCAACAAATCACGCCTATTCTCCGATTTTGCCTCACTCCTGCTATCAGGCTTGAAGTAAGCGAAACTACGAGGATAACGCTCCTGATAATTGAAGTGAGAACCATAGGAATGAAGAACCACGAAGAGTTTGCGATAACGGTAATGGTAATGGGCAGACGAGGAAGCATCAGCCAATGGCAATATCTCATCCAGTTTCTGCAACAGATCCTCATCATAATGGTTGCCTTGCGAAGCATCCTCTTTCTTCAGGAAATAATACTCATCAGCCTGTTCTCCCAGAAAATCGATAAACGAATGATTGGGCAACTGGTTGCTGATAAACACAGTATGGAATCCGGCTTCCTTAAAGGCCGCCAGGATGCCTTTCTCATGAAAAAGTCGCTCAAAATCCTCGGCTGATGCAGCAGACAAGAGCATCGGTACACTCTTATGGGTGGTATTGCTCTGCGTTGTCACATTCGGGAAAGCTTTGATACCCGGTGTCTTGGAAAGCAGAGGATTGGTATTCCGAGGATAGCCGTAAAGACTGAAATTATGAGTTCGTGCCGTCTCTCCTACTACCATCACATACACCTCGGGAGCCGTGGCAGAATGCTCACTCCTGGCATCAAACTTAAAATCCCGGCTTGCTTCCCTGTAATTCTCTGAAGCCGCATTGCGTTCGAAAGCCAAATAGAGATTATAGCAGATATTGACAGGATAAAGCTGATTGCGCATACGGTAATCATCCACCACCAGATAGCTTGCCAGCAGACAGAACAGTCCTATAGCCCCAATCTGCATTGCCCAATGGCGAACTCTCTGCTGGAAAGAAACCGACAACCGGCTATCTCTTCTAATATTGACACCCCCCAGGATAAGCAAAGGCAAATAAACCACAAACACACCTACCACGGCTGGTGCCAGATTATCGAGCAGCTCCATCGCTTCACCGGGATTGGTAGTTACGAGATTCAGAAACATATCTACCGCTATCACTCCCGTTCCGAAAAGATAAAGCAATACCAGCTGGAACGCAGCGAAAAAGACAAAGATAAATGCCCACCATATCATCTTACCAGGACGCTTAGCCACAGAAAAGAACAACATATACAGCGACAAAGGCAGCAACACGTTGACACCACATGCCCACGGAGCCAAGCACTCGGTATAACACAAGGCTATATTAGGCAACAGCAATGCCACCACAGCATAAACATACAGGAATTGCCCCGATGACACCTTATTATATATATAGGATAAACGATTCATTCTTCTCTTGTATTAAAACGCTTCATTGATATTAAACAGGAAACCAGACTGCCCCGACTTACCGAATCCATAATCCAGACGTACATTCACATTCTTCTTAAATTCCCAGCGATAACCTACACCGGCATTCGGCAAAATCTGTTTAGAGCGCAATGCCGAGAATTTCGGGAAGATGGTTCCTGCTCCAACCCACACTACGATGCCATTACGCTTCCATACATGTTGGCGCAACTCAACCGTAGCTTCCAGAGAATGTTTATCGCGATAACGGCCTTCATAATAGCCACGCATGGAATGAGTACCACCCAATTCAGCCATCATTCCCCACGAAGGATTACCAAAGTTGAGGTTAGCCCCAATGTCCTCGGCAAGAACCGTTCCCTTACCCAGTCGCTGATAGGCATCAAAACGAAATGCAGTCGTACTGAAAGCATAATCATTTCCCATAAATTTTGGTCTGAACATCTGATTGATATTCAGATAGATACCACGATGTGGGTTCGTAAGATTATCTCTGTTATCATATACCAGAGAAACGCCAGCTCCTACATTCCAAGTATGCTGATCCATGCCTTGCAGTAATTCCGGACGCTCAATATTTCTACCTATTACATAGTCATAACTCGCCATCGGTCCGATATAGAAATTATCAGCTACACGAAACAGAAAGCTAACTTCAGCCTGAGCCTGCCAACGCTTCATGTCACTCTTATTGGCATCGTTATCGCCCATCTCATAGCCTATTCCCCAAAAATCAGAGGGAAAAGAATAGAAATAAAGGTGATAATCGATGCGATATCTTCCTTTAGGAGCAATATGGTTACCACGGACACCCAACATATAGAAACCTACAGAACTGACATCACCATAAAGCGAGACATTAGAAGGAGGAAGAATACTGTCATTCGGATCAGTACGGTATAGTCCTGCTGCCACCAATCCCAATCCAAACTTGGTATCAGAGGCATAATGAGGACCACCTATCACACTAAAATCGAAACGCTTATGCTTCTTGTTTTTGTTGGAATCATTAAAGTAGTCAAGAATCCGGTTCACCCATGATTTTCCGGCATGTAAAGCCATCGTATCCACCTTCTCTGCAGATGAGATACTATCGGTTACAGAAGGCTCAGAGGCATAGCTGCCCAATGCCAACATCATAATAAGTATTGTCAGAATATGCTTCATTTTGTCGATTTTATTATTTTAATACACCAATGCTACATTATCAATCCACAAGGTATTGCCTGGAGTTCCGATATAGGCTCCACCATCGGATGAGGAGAACTGAAGAATCAGATGAGTAGGTGTTTCGTTAGCACTCGCCCATCCTACTTCTTTTACCGGCACGCTCTTACCCTTGCTGTTACGGGCATAGTCAGTGGATCGCAGTCCCATAGTAGCAGCCTGATAACCTGCCATGTGGCGGATATCGCCATAATGGATTGTATAGGTAGCATCTTCCACCCATCTATCGGTATTCTTTCCGAATCTGACTACCATCGTACCCACACGTTTAGCTGTTATATTTCCCTTAGCATCTTCATGCCGTTTCTGCAGATAGAGCACAGCTATAGCATGATCTCGCCCTGCAACCGTAGAGGCTCCGCTAAATCCATTCTGCTTGATACGATTGGCTGCATTAGGAAAAGAAGTCTTATAATCAAAGCGCAAAGCCTTAGGACGTGCGGTGAATGGTATACCCCAATTGATGGCTTTAGGACCATCCTTAGTACTTGTTATCGGCTCACGAACATCACCCAGAAAGAGAGAACCGGCAGCCAAGACCTTGATATTGATGAGTCCCAGCACTTTTACTTTCTCAATATGGGTTACCAGTTTGGCACAATATCCACTACCATGTTTATCACGAAACACAGAGTTATTCGTCTTATAGATGCCCGATACATGTGCCAGGACATTAGAGGAACCCCAAGGCGAACCACCCTTATTGGTATAAGGAATATTACCATTGATAGTCATATTAGGTCCAACGGCATAAACTTTTTTCTGATTTCCTCCGATAATGCCTGATTCTTTGATATTCCTGATTACCCAGTGGTCCATATTACCATATTTAAAAGGAACCACCTTTTCCTGTCCCTTAACGGGAAGGCACGACAAGGTAGCAACCGCCATAACGATGCCTGATTTTATTATTTTCTTCATATCTGTTTCTTTTATATATCATTAAGGCTGCAAAGATAGAAAAATATTTTCTAGTTTTCAGTTTTCTTCGACATAAAGCATAAAAAATTAAGAAATAATAATATATTTACTGCATTTTAATTGCCATAAAACCAAAAAGTCCTGCATTTGCTGTTATAAACAAATACAGGACTCCTGATTCAATATACAAAACAGAATCTCTTGCACCGGTTACAATAGAAACATGTTCCATCAAATTCATAAAAAGAAAGTTATGGAAGGCACATAAAGCCTTCACATAACTTCTACCAATAATTAATCCTTAAACAATCTTTCTATTAAAACTAAACACACATCTATCTATTTACTTTGGGGAATAATCAAAAAACTAAACCCACACGGCCCGCCACCTCCATTCTCCAGCCGAACCAAAACCTTATTCCACCCCTGTCGAAACTGAAAAGGAGCGATATGTTCATCAATATTATACCAACTGGTTCCATAGTCACGCCATACATCCTTTCCGTTAATCCATACACGTCCGCTGTCATCCGTACCAATAGCCACCAGCATCGTAGTAGCCTCATCAAAGTAAAGCTCGGTATAAGCATAGTAAGTTGAATGTCCGGTAGTCACAGGTGGGACATTGTGCATCGATTCACTTTGCATAAACTTCCAACGTAGCGTCCCGTCAAGCTGTACCTCGTCTCCGATAACTTTTAGCGGATCGGAATCCGTTTCCGCAATTCCTGTTCCTATCTGTCCATCAGTATATACAGCATCAAAGTCAATAGAAACTTCAGGTGGATGAACGATGGAAAAATCCTCTCGACCGAAGCTCTCCCACGGTCCAATCATATACCATGTATTGATATAGAGCCATCCCTTACGTTCTGCATCTTTAGAGAAACGCCGTCCGGGCAACGCTTGTGCTTTCACCATTTCCTTGCTCAACTTCGATCCTGAATAAGCACTGAATGTTCCCTTTCCGCCTCCGGGAGCAGAAACTTCTCCACTTCCTCCCATACCAGTTCCATTTCCATTACCGCTACCATTACCTCCAGAGCCTCCATTACCCGAGCTGCCATTACCTTGTCCCATTCCGTTTCCAGGATTACCTGCCTGACGAACTGCCCCGAACAGACCTTCCAAACGAGATTGCGCCAACCCTGCCTGACGAGTAGCTTGTCCGAGCAACCCACGATAATTATTCAAATCAGCAGTACTCTTTATCTCTAATCCTCCACTAGCATTACTACCTGCCGAAGTTGCCCACTCACCATCCCTTGACTGCATCCTTATCAATTCATCAAAACTCGGCATACGTGAATTACCCGCTTTCAAAGAACTATACACTTCAGGAAACGACTGTCCCTTGGATAAAGACTGTTTAGCAGCACTCACAGCCAAATGGTTTTGTTGGATTTCAGCCTCATAGTCACGTAATACAGCATAAAGTTCTTCGACAGAAGCATTGGCTGACGGATTTCCTGCTTGAGGAATAGCCCGTGCTTTCGATGTATCATTCGCATCAGCAGGTGCTCCCCACGGCAGTTTTCTTTTTTCCACTTTCGCCAACATATCGTCTTTACGCCGTCTCATTGTTTCAGCCATCGTT
>ENA-UESD01001946-UESD01001946.1-human-gut-metagenome-genome-assembly--contig:-NODE-1946-length-15654-cov-69.514155_pt1 | contig 15654 bp, 7 predicted proteins | sample MGYA00242985_ERZ507986 | MGnify/ENA primary metagenome ERZ507986 (study PRJEB26167, sample SAMN06115408) | human gut metagenome | host: Homo sapiens | place: China:Guangxi | collected 2016-04-06... | reverse complement strand
CCACCGAACCCTTCAAGGCTCCTATCGACGAGAGCCAGATCAAAATGCAGTGGCATCACGTGACGGCTATGGAAAGCGGTCTGCCTATGAAGTTCCCTGACGGCGAGGCTTACGACCTTATCTATCCTGAGATTACAATACCGCGCTCGGCGTTCCGCACCAACCCTAATCCTTACGACACAGGCAATAAGGCAGTGGCTGTCCGCGTAGAGTCTACAATCGGCGTGATGGGTACGGGTCTGCTCGATGCCATCACTGAAGAGGACATCAAGGCGCAGTATGCCTCTACTGCCAACTACTACAAGAACGTAGCCAAGGTGGCTGACGTTTCGGAGTACGTTAACCCGAACTTCTGGAATGCTTCTGCCGACGACTTCGCTGCAGGCGCATGGTATCCCGCTACCGAGAACACCGGTGTATACGCCGATGGCGGCAACGGCAAGCCGATGGTGAAGCGCTTCACCTACGCTCTGACACGTGCCACGCTGCAGGACGGTCCTGGCGCCAACGCCATCTGGAATATCACGAACGTGTCACGTCCCGACCGTCCTAAGCTCTACACCACAAACGCTTGGGCTGCGGCAATGGCAGAAGACAAGGAGGTGATAGAGAAGATAAAGAACGACCCGACATCGCCGTTCTGGGCATCGACCGACGACGAGATAAGCAAGCGTGTGAACGGACTCTTGAAGCCCGGCACCAATCAGTTCAGTAATGAGTGGCACAACTTCGAGCCGGAGATGTCTGCCGACCACTTCTACGAGTTCATGGTATGGCATCGCGGTCTTGCCATTCCGCGCGCCCGCAACCTCAACGATGCGCGTGTGCAGCAGGGCAAGAAGGTGTTTATGGAGATTGGCTGCGCCAGCTGTCACCGCCCGTCGTGGAAGACAGGTTCGGACAACTACTGGACACCGAACATGATAGCCGGCAAGAAGCTTCCGCGCTACGCCAACCAGACCATCTATCCGTACAGCGACATGATGCAGCACAAGCTCTACATGGTGAACGACATACACGGATCGTGGTGTCGCACAACACCGTTGTGGGGACGCGGACTTGCCGCAATCAACGGTAGCGGCGTAGAACGTCTGCACGACTGCCGCGCACGCAACGAGGTGGAAGCAATCATGTGGCACGCTTACTCGAAGAACTCGCACGCCTACAACTCGGCACTCAAGTTCTACAATCTTTCCAAGGCAGACCGCGACGCAGTGGTTATGTTCCTTCGCTCTATTTAGTACCTTATTCTCCCACGGCTTCCTGCGAAGTACGTGGGAGAATAATCATATATAAGCAAACCGAATTATGCAAAACCCTTTAAAGAAGACACTCTTCGCATTGTATGTTTTAGTGATAGTCTGCATGGCTGCCGCTACGGTCGTGGAGAAGTATAGCGGAACCGACTTTGTGCGCTCCAATGTGTACGGCGCATGGTGGTTCTCGCTGCTTTGGGCTGTGCTCACGGCTGCTGGCATCATCTATTTCCTGCGCCATCGCTGCAAGTCGTGGTCGGGCATAGCCCTCCATCTCTCGTTCGTGGTGATACTCGCTGGCGCTTTCGTGACACACGTCAGTTCGGAGCGCGGCACGGTTCATCTGCGTCAGGGCGCATACATCAACACCTGCGTGATGTACGACCGTCACAACCAGCCGCACGATGTGCAGATGCCGTTCCAGATGCGCCTCGACCGCTTTGATGTGCAATACCATGAAGGCACCGACGCGGCAGAAGACTACGTGTCGCAGTTCACCATCATCGACCACGGCAAGCAATACAGCGGCAAGGTGTCGATGAACCGCATCTTCAGATATGGAGCGATGCGCTTCTACCAGTCGTCGTACGACAACGACATGCTCGGCGCGTCCGTCTCCTTCAACTCCGATCCCATTGGCATACCCCTTACCTACACGGGCTACGCTCTGCTGTTCCTCTCGCTCATATACATGCTCTTCGACCCGCACGGAGCATACCGCAAGCTGCTGCGCCTCTCGCATCTGAAGAAAGGACTGATGATGGTGGCGCTGCTTTTCGCGCTCGGCTCAGGCTCGGCTCGGGCACATGTTCTGCCTAAGGAAAGTGCCGACCGCTTCGGACGCTTGATGGTTCTGCACAACAGTCGCATATGTCCGCTGCAGACCCTCGCCGTCGACTTTACCAAGAACCTCTACGGCAAGGCGTCGTACGAGGGTTACACGCCAGAGCAGGTGCTCACGGGCTGGATGTTCTACGCCGACGAGTGGATGCAGGAGCCGATGCTCCGACTGAAAGGTGCCGAGATGCGCGACCGTCTGCAGCTGCCCGAATACGTGCCCGTAGGTCAGTTCTTCAACAGCGCGATGGGCGGCTACACGCTCGGTCCGTACGTGCAGGAATACTATGGCGGCAACCACGATGCGTTCCATTCGCAGGTGGCTGCCATAGATAATAAGATACAGCTGATAATGGAGCTGCGCAATGGTTCGCTCCTTAAACTCTTTCCTTATACATATAAAGGCAATACCACGTGGTATGCGCCTACCGACTCTCTGCCGAAGACGATGGACAGAGAGCACCAGCAGTTCGTGCGCTCGATTTTCTTCTTGCTATCCGATTATGCTCTAACCTCCGACTATGCGCAGATGGATGCCGTGGTGGGCAAGATGCTGAAGTATCAGCAGAAGAATGGGGGAGCGTCGCTGCCTTCCGACCGACGTGTCGCAGCCGAGCGTATATACAACCGCATCCCCTTCGCCACAATACTCTTCATGCTGTGTCTGGCGATGGGCGTAATCTCTTTCCTTTATACTATAATCAGAATGTGCCGTGAGGACGACGGTGCGAACGCTAAAGGTGCAAACGGCAATGACGGACTGAGCGTGTGCAGCAAGAGGTTGCACGTCTCATTCTTTGTCGTCAACTATGTAGTGATGCTTCTGTCGTTCTGTGCGCTCACCTATTGCGAGTATCTGCGCTGGACAATCAGTGGCACGCTCCCGATGACCAACGGCTACGAGACGATGCTCTTCGTGGCGTGGCTCGTGCAGCTGCTCTCGCTCGTCTGCGGCGTGCGCTTCCGCCTGCTCGTGGCGTTGGGTTTCCTCATGTCGGGCTTCTTCCTGCTCGTGAGTCACATCGGACAGATGGATCCGCAGATAAAGCACACGATGCCCGTGCTCAACTCGCCGCTGCTCAGCGTGCACGTGTCTATAATAATGATGGGTTTTGCCATGCTCTCGTTCACGTTCATCAGTGGGCTCACCGCCCTTCTGCTGCGCCTCGTCAGTCGCACAGCGCAGCCGAAGATGATACAGCTGCAGCAGCTCTCGCTCGTGTTTCTCTATCCTGCACTTGCCGCACTCGGCATCGGCATCTTCGTCGGAGCCATTTGGGCTAACGTCTCTTGGGGCGAGTATTGGGGATGGGACCCGAAGGAGGTTTGGGCACTCATCACGTTCATGATATATGCCGTTGCGCTACACACGCGCTCGGTGCCACAACTGCACCGCCCGACAGCGTTCCATGTGTTTATGACACTGGCTTTCCTCACGCTCGTAATGACCTATTTCGGCGTGAACTACTTCCTCGGCGGAATGCACAGTTATGCATAACGACTCTTTGCTTTAAACAGAATATATCTGCAGGCGTTTTAAACCGGACGCTTGCAGTTTTTTTTGCATTTGTAGGGTAGGGCACAAAAAACAGTGGCACAACTCTCAACGAGCTGTGCCACTGTCACTATGTTTAACTTGAAAAAATTCTAAAGTAATGAAGAGTCTCACGATCCTTCATAGCTACCTGTTAAACAATCGTTACCTTAAACCTAATAACTAAAAACCTAAATCTATTACTACTAACCTAAACAATCTATTAATCTTTTGACGATGCAAAGGTATGAATAATTAGTTGTTTGCGCAAACAGACTGGCAATATTGTTGCTTATCCTTGTGTTTTATTGACTTAAATCAAAGTTGCGGGGCGTTCTGCTTGCCACGTTTGGGTTGTTTGTATGCAGAACGGTTGTGATGTACATGTTCTACAACAGTCCGCCAATGGTGCACCATTCTCTCTGTGAAAGTTGATGAAAAGTCATCGTTTCGCGTTCGGTGTCCGATCGGGTTGCGTTCGGAATCCAATCAGATTGCGTACGCCGTCCGCTCAGATTGCGTTCGGTGGCGGTGGGGGAAAGTGGAGATTAGCTGAGCCTGTAGTGGGGGTATTGGCAGCTTTAAGTTGGGTTTTCGTGCTATCGAAGTTGATATAATAGTAAGAATTGTTTTGTTTTTATCTTTTTTATTCGTAAATTTGCGATATAACTTTTAATCCATCCTTTCGTTATGGCAGACTTTGAGGAGAGACGATTGCCGGTTGGCATACAATCGTTCAAGGAAATAAGAAGAAACAACTACGCCTATGTCGACAAGACCGAGATTGTCTGGAACCTTGTCAACAGAGGAAAGAAGTACAACTATCTGAGTCGTCCGCGACGATTCGGAAAGTCGCTGCTTGTAGATACGTTGCAGACTTATTTCGAGGGAAGAAGCGACCTCTTCGAAGGACTGAAGATTATGAATCTTGAAAAGGAATGGAAAAAGTCGCCCGTGATAAGGCTTGACATGAGTCGCGCTGGCGCATCGGAAAAGACCATCCGCTCGTATCTCAGCATGGCGTTCTCGCGCGAAGAGGCGAAGTATGGCATCGCCATGCACGAAGGCGCTTCGTTAGCCGACCGTTTCGACACAATCATTCAGACTGCCTGCCAGCAGACCGGCGAGTCGGTGGCGATATTGATAGACGAGTACGACTCGCCCTTGCAGCACTCCTGGAAAACGCCCGACCATGAGGCGTGTACTGCAGTCTACCGCGAAGTGTTCGCCATCCTGAAAGCCGACGACGAGTACGAACGTTTCGTTTTCATCACCGGCATCACGAAGTTCACGCAAATCTCCCTCTTCTCCGTTCTCAATAATCTCAGCAACATCAGTTTCGATGAGCCGTTTGCAGCCATCTGCGGTATCACTACCCAGGAGATAACCGACTATTTCGGTCCAGAAGTGAAGGCAATGGGCGAGGCGAACGGATGGACAGAAGAAGAGACGATGGCTCGACTGAAGACCAACTACGACGGCTATCACTTCTGTCGTAGCAACATGGTTGATGTCTACAACCCATTCAGCCTTGTCAACGCTTTGGCAGACAAGGATATCAAGAACTATTGGGCTACATCGGGAGCGACATCGCTTCTGCTCAAGTTTGTAGACGACATGGAGATAAAGCTGACAGACTACGACCATAGCGCCATATTAAGCACCATCATTGAGACATCTGACGTGACAGGAGGCGGAGCGGAACTCTTCCTCTACCAGTCGGGCTATCTCACGATAAAGGGATACATGAACGGACTCTACTTGCTCGGATTTCCCAACCACGAAGTTCGTCAGGCGTTATACGAAACCGTGCTGCCGGCATTAGCCATGCGCAAGCGCGGAGACATCCAGTCGGCGCAAGCCTATCTGTACATGCACATGTACATGGGAAATGCAGACGAGGCAAAGAAGTTTATGAAGGCTCTAATAGCCGATGTGCCATACAGCAACAAAAAGCTGGCAAGCATGGATATGGAGGAGCGTTATCGACTTATAATGAGCACTATCTTCAACGCCATTGGCTTCCGTGTAGAGGTGGAGCGAATGCTCGCTACAGGTAGAATTGACATGATTGTCACAACCGAAAACTATATCTACGTTATCGAGCTTAAACTTGCAAAGAACGGAGGTATTGCCGCTGCAGAGAAGCTGATAATCGACAACCGATATACCGAGCCGTTCAAGGCTGACAAGCGTAAGGTCATAGCCCTTGCCGTTGAACTCGACGACCAGGGAAAGGGGCTTGTCGATTGGAAGCAAGTGGGTGTTACGGAACAATAATCAGCAAAAAGTGCGGCATTTCTGCTTGTATCTGCGAGAAAATAAGTAAGACATCTCAGATCTCTACCGTCGCGGAGTGCGCAACTCAGGCGAGATGCTGGCTCTGCGTGGCATCATACTGGCTGCTTTAAGTTGGGCTTTCGTGTTGCCGAAGTTGAGATAATAGCAAGAATTGTTTTGTTTTTATCTTTTTTATTCATAACTTTGCGATATAACTTTTAATTTGAATATTTGAATCTTCAATAATAACAGCTTGTTTATTACTTATAGGAATAAGCTGCAACTTCTCATTATATAGTTGAACTATCTTTTCACCTTTTTTCTTGAATGGAAAATTTCCATAATGGGGAATCGTATAAAAATCGACCAAATCTAAAGAAGTACAGTCTTTCAATTCAGGAGCCTTTTCTATTGGATCAAAATTCACACTTCTCATATATTCTGCATCGGGAGAGGCTATTATTGCTCCGGCAGATTCCCCAATATACAGTTTACCCAATTTCACTTGTTTAGATATAATTTTATCAACACCTTTTCTTTTTAACTCTTGCAAAAGGAAAAATGTATTTCCACCTGTTATGTAGATATAATCGCATTTATGTAATATAGAAGATATTTCCTCTTTGGGCAGTTGGGTAATCTCGACTTCTTCAACAATCATTCCTGCTTCTTCTAAAGCCTTTTTCCCCTTTTTTACATAGAATCGTATTGGTTCTGTAAGGCTTGCAGTTGGTATAAAAGCTATAATTTTCCCTTGCAAATCTTCTTTGGCACAATCGACAAATAGATTAGCAACATCAGCAAATGATGAGCATAAAAATAATCTTTTCATATTCTATAATATTAAGTTTAACACTTTTTGATACAAAGATAGCGTCTTCTATGACAGCCCTATGTCAGTAAGTCTAAATATTGAAGAGTTTTTTCATCGAAAGTACTTATTTTTTATAAGTAATTGAGAATAAGATAAGTTTTTATCTCATAAAAAGAAGAGGTTACGAATTAGAAATATACAGAATGTAGCATCTTGCTGTGATTTGCATAACCATTCAAAGAACTCTTTCGGTTACAAAGGTACGATATTTAATCGGGGATAAAGAATGTTTTAAGATTTTTTAAGTATTTGCATCTTTTCGATGAGCCAAGGACAGCTTATGTTTCTTTCGAGGGCAACGACAATGCATCTTATAACTGCAACATCATAAGACATAATGCCAAACTCATACATAGGGAAGATGGCAACTATTTTATGGCTACAGCCACTGTGAGCACACAGGGACAAAATACCCCAATATTGCAACAGTACATGAAAGCCGATGTCAGAATCATCGTCAGCAATAAAACGTTATGGCAACAGGTATTCGGATAAACTATATCCGAATACCTGCTGTTTGTTTTTGGATGCATATTGTGTTGGTAAGCATCAGATTTTACGCAAAAGTTCTAATTTCCATAAAATTCCTCTTGTAAATCATTGGATATTTAGAAAAATATCGTATCTTTGTCCCCGAATTAAGGCGTTCTTTGCATATTGCAAAATACAGAAACGAGCAGAAGTCCGCTCGTTTCCATATTGTTACCTATATTATAAAGGCAAACGCCTAACTTCTTGATATTCAACCAAAGTCCAATTTAGTGCGAGTTAGTTTTGTTAACAAATCAATGCAAAAAGTCATTTAATATACAAAAGAAAAATTGATTTTTTCTTGGTTGATTCGAGAAAAAAGGCGATAGGTGTACTAAATCTTATTGATTCAAGAGTTAGTGCACCTATCGCCTTTTTTGAGTATTCCAAGATAAGCTCTATGAAAAGAGGCTTACTTGATCTTCACTTCTATTTTAGCCTTGGCAGCATCTGCGCTGGAGCCGCCAACAAATACCTGGTAAGTGCCAGGAACCACGCGGATGGTGTTGGTCTGGGCATCCCAACCCTCGAAACTCTTGCGAGGAAGATCGATGCTCACCATCTGGCGCTCGCCAGCCTTCAAAGACACACGCTTGAATGCCTTGAGACTCTTGATAGGACCATCCACATCATCTATGCGCTTGATATAAACCTGCGCTACTTCGGTACCCTCACGCTTGCCCGTATTCTGCAAGGAGAACATCAGCTTGTAATCAGCAGCCTTGCTGCCACGCTTCTTGCTCTTCACCTGCATCAGGGTAGGCTTGCCGTACTCGAAAGTGGTATAACTCAAACCGTAACCGAATGGGAACAAAGGCTCACCCTTGAAATAACGATAGGTACGATTCTTCATCGTATAATCGAGGAAATCTGGAAGATCGTTCACACTCTTGTAGAAGGTAACCGGAAGCTTGCCCGATGGATTCACCTCGCCAAAGAGAACCTTGGCTACAGCCTCACCACCCCGTTCACCAGGATACCATGCCTGAAGGATTGCCTCGGCATTTTCCGTCTCAGGAACCATGGCGATGGCACATCCAGAACAGTTGACAAAGACGACACGCTTGCCTGCCTGATGCAGCATGGCGATGACCTGACGCTGAGCCTTCGGCAACTCCAGGTCGGTTCTGTCGCCGCCCTTGAATCCAGGCTCCTCAATCTCAAGCTGCTCTCCCTCCAGGTTTGGAGAGATACCGCCAACGAATACCACGACATCCGCATCGCCCACCTCTGCCAGGATCTGCTCGCTGGTAGGCTTCGAAGTCTTCACAATGTCAAACTGCATCACAGCCACATCTTCCCTCTGGGTATAATCTATCTGAATCTTAACCGGCTTGCCTGCTTTCAGAGAGAGCGGTTTGATGATAGGCGCCACACGGCCCCAACACTCCCTCATATTCACGATGGTATCGCCATCCACTATCAGGCGGCAACCGTCATCAATACCCATATTGATGGTAAGATCCTCATCCCTGTCAGGAGTCAACACTCCCTCATAGCGGGCAGAGAAATGAGTAAGATTTACACCCGGCGCAAACACGGTATTACCACCATTGCTCAGATTGATGGCAGTCTTCATCACATCCGTAGCCACCGGCTCGCCCTTCTGATTCTGATTGTTCCAATAGGTGGCCTTCATTCCCTCACGGAAGAGGTTGAAACGGCTCTCCTGCACCTCGTTTCTTGTCAAGGTACAAGCTGGAACATACTTCACCTCTGCCCCCTTCATATAGTTGCGGATGCCCTGGAGGATAGTGGTAGAACTGGTAGGATAACCCGAATAGTTGCCTCGCAGCATGATGGAGTCATTGGCATTAGGTCCCATCACCACAATCTTCTGATTGCGGTTCAATGGCAGCAGCTGGTTTCTGTTCTGAAGAAGTACGATGCCTTCTTCAGCTATCTTCTCAGCCAGATCCTTATGAGCCTTGCAGGCGATGACGTTCTCAGGAATCAGAGTCCATGACACGGTTTCATCCTTATCAAAATCGCCGAGTTGGAAACGAGCTACCAGCAGACGCTTCAGGCTCTGGTTTACCTTATCTTCATTGAGCATTCCCGCCTTCACAGCCTGCGGAATGGTGCGATAGGCGCTGCCGCACTCCAGGTCGGTACCGGCATTAACAGCCTGGGCAGTTGCCTCGGTAGCGGTCTTTGCCGTACCATGATAGCCCGGCATATAGAAATCGTTGACAGCTCCGCAATCGGAAGTAATCAATCCCTTGAATCCCCATTCTTCTCTGAGAATCTGGCGCTCAAACTTGGCATTGGAGCAGCAAGGAGCACCATCTATACGCTGATAGGCACACATCACCTCAGCCACATGTCCATCCTGTACCAGCGACTTGAAGGCAGGGAGATAAGTCTCCCACAAATCCCGGGCTGGCAGATTCTCCAGATTGAAGACGTGGCGATTCCACTCCGGACCGCTATGCACGGCGAAATGCTTGGCACAAGCCAGCGTCTTGACATACTGGGGAGCCTTAGACTGATCAGAAGCCAGAACACCAGGAGCCGCCAGCGGCTTGCCGTCAAACGACTGTCCCTGCAAGCCATTCACTACGGCGAGTCCCATACGTGTAGTGAGATAAGGATCTTCGCCATAAGTCTCCTGTCCGCGTCCCCATCTAGGATCACGGAAGATATTGACATTCGGAGTCCAGAAGCTCAGACTCTGATATCTCTTTACATTACCCGACTTCTTCGCCACCTGCGCCTTGGCTCTCGCCTCATCGCTTACGGCAGTAAACACCTGATAGAGCAAGGCATCATCCCAGGAAGAAGCCATGTGCATGGTGATAGGGAAAACCGTGGCATATCCGTTGCGTGCCACGCCATGCAGCGCCTCGTTCCACCATTGAAACTGAGGGATACCCAGTCGGGAGATGGCAGGCGAAGCATCCATCATCAGCTTCGTCTTTTCCTCCAGGGTCAGGCGTGAAAGTAAGTCATTGGCTCTTGCCTCGGCAGAAAGGTTAGGGTTCTGATAAGGCAACAGCTGACTGGCTGGCTGTTGGGCATGAGCTGAGAGCGCCAGAGCGGACAGCATAGCCAATGTAAGTATTTGTTTCTTCATAACTACTATTGTTAGTACGTTAAAATATTATATAGATTCGTTTTAATATGCAAAAATACATATTTTTCCTGAATTCAGAGATAGATGAAGTGTTAAAAAGCTCAACTAGTTTCCATTTTTATGTGATTACTTCCTAATTTTTTCGATTCATTTAAACAATTAAGCCCTTTTTCCTTGCTGATTCCAAATATTAGTGCTAACTTTGCACTCTGAAACAACACTATCTTTTTAGAAGACAAAGATACAAGTAAGAAAGATACAACAAGACAGTAAGATCGCAATGACATGGAAAAGATTCTAATAGTTGAAGACGACATCGCATTTGGAACCATGATTCAGACATGGCTCAGAAAGAAGGGATTCGAGGTGGAGAAAACCACTTCGGTCAAGGCCGCCATACAGGTTTGCGAGGAGGCAGAAAGAGGATTCGATCTGGTATTATCAGACCTCCGCCTTCCCGATCACGACGGCATCTTCCTGCTGCAATGGATGAGAAAGCATGGCGTGCAGGTGCCTTTCATCGTGATGACCAGCTATGCAGAAATTCAGAATGTGGTGCTCGCCATGAAATCGGGCGCTACCGATTATGTGGCAAAACCTTTCCATCCGGAAATTCTTCTGGATAAGATCAAGGAAGCAATCAAGGCTCCGAAAAAACAGGATCCGTATGCAGCCTCAGCAGATAGTCTGCGTTCCACAGACACAAATTCAACTTCTACAGATGCAGCACCTGGCAAGCAGGCAGGAAATCAGGCTTTATCTGCCAATGGGGATGTACCCAAATACCTGGAAGGTGAAAGCGAGGCTTCACGCAAGCTCTACAGTTTCGTTTCGCTGGTGGCCCCTACCCCTATGTCGGTACTCATCCTGGGTGCCAGCGGAACAGGTAAGGAATATGTGGCAAGAAGAATCCATGAACTCAGCACAAGAGCCAACAAACCTTTCTTCGCACTCGACTGCGGTGCCATTCCTAAAGAGGTGGCGGCATCAGAATTCTTCGGTCATGTGAAGGGATCGTTTACGGGAGCTGACCAGGACAAGAAGGGCGCTTTCGAGATTGCCAACGGAGGAACTCTCTTCCTTGATGAGATGGGAAACCTGAACTATGAAGTACAGGTGCAGTTGCTCCGTGCCCTCCAGGAGCGAAAAATCCGTCCGGTAGGAAGCAACAAGGAAATAGATATCGATATCCGACTGGTTTGTGCTACCAATGAGAATCTGGCTCAACGCGTGGCTGAAGGCAACTTCCGTGAAGACCTCTACCACCGTATCAACGAGTTTACCATCTACATGCCGGAGCTGAAAGACCGTGGTGCCGACCTCTTCCTCTTTGCCGACCTCTTTATCAAGCATGCCAACAAGGAGCTGAACAGAAATGTGGAAGGACTCGACGGCAAAGCCAAGGAGCGAATTGCCGCCTACAACTGGCCGGGCAACCTGCGAGAATTGAACAATGTGATGAAACGAGCTACCCTGCTCGCCACCGGAAGATACATCGGAGTAACCGAACTGGAACAGAGTATGGCGCATATCCAGCCACAAGCCCCTACCGCCCTGCACGATGAGGAAACGGAACTGCAGCGCATAGAAGCTGCACTGAAAGCAGCAGGCGGCAACAAGAGCAAGGCTGCACAATTGCTCGCCGTAGATAGAAAGACACTCTACAATAAGATGAAGAAATACGGTATCTGATAGAAAGAAATACGGCTTTTGATGATATGGGAAAATGGGGAATCTGATGACCATTCCCCAATTTTTTGGGGAATAATTCCACACTAATTCCACAGTTTCCACAATGTAGAATTCTGGCATAAAGAGCAATTACAATTGATAATCAAGCAATTAGATAATTCTTTTGTTTTTTGGCACACAGATTGTGATATTAGAAAGTGAACACGCCAATGAGCGGTAACGCAAGCAAGGCTTGTTCACAAAGAAAGTAATAAATATAATATTCACAATAAAAAAAACAAAAGATTATGAAAAAGTTAGTTTTCGCAGCTATCGCTGCCATGGTTATGGTTTCAGTTAGCAATGTATTCGCCAGCAACAAGATGGCAAGCGTATCATCAGCTGCTCCAGTTGACACAGTAGCTCCAGCAGAACCAGCTGCTCCAGCAGACACAACAGTAGAGAAAGAGACTCCTGCAGAGACACCAGCTGAAACTCCAGCAGAGACTCCAGCAGACTCTACAGCAACAGATTCTACTGTAGCAGAGTAATATCACCTTTAAAAAATAGTAATTAACTGAGGAAAAGATAGAATAACACTAGTAATTACGCGTCGCTTTCAATCAGGCAGGAGACTAATGATAGAATTCATTGGTCTCCTGGCTTGTTTTTAGCCCTTTTGTTTTCTAATATCATTTTTTTGCATTAACTTTGCAAACAAATATCTATTGAGCAAGATATCAGTCTGCTCATCATTTTAAACGATTTCTCATGCACAAGAACAATATTCCTCTCAAGGTAGCCCTCGGATATAGCGCCATTGCCATTATCATGATTCTGGCAATCAGTCTGGTGTATAGCAACACCAAGAGCATCAATGCCATCAATGAAGCTTCGCGCGAGTATATCCAAAAAAGGGGTGCCGCCGATAGTACCATCTCTTCTCTGCTCAAAGAGGAGCAGAGAAACCTGAAGCAACTGTCTGATGCCATGGCAGGAAGACCTACCCAAAACTATCTGCAGAATAAGGTGAAGAATCTGAATACGGGAAAGGATTCCATACTGGTTCACTCCAAGGCACCTCAAACCCACGAGGCGAAGAAGACGACGGTAGAGGTATTGAAGACCCGAAGGGGGTTCTTCCGCCGACTCGCCGATGCCTTCAAGAAGGAGCACGCCGAAACCTTGAGCGTAAAACAGGACAGCAACCGGGCTGTCATCGATTCTGTTACCACCCCAGTAAACGTGGCGGAAAACGTGGCAAACATCCTAGAACAGATAGACAAGAAGGAGAAAGTGGCTACGCAAGACCACAAGCAGAGTATCAATAGGGAGATGGAAGAGCTGAAGATGGTGAGTGCCAAACTCGCCCTGCGCTCCGCCAAACATCTGAGCGATGTACACCAGCGTGAAAAAGACAACATGCAGGAAGCCATCAAGAAGGCGATGGAAGCAAGAAAGCATCTGTTGTGGCAGATGGAACTGCTCGCCATCGTAGCCTTCTTTGCCATCGTCATCATGATCTGGTTTATCTGGCGCGATGCCAGAAAGGAGCGTATCTACAGGGAAAACCTGGAGGCTGCCAATGAGGAAATCCAGCGTATCATGAACCAGCGCGAGCGCCTGCTCCTCACCATCACCCACGATATCAAGGCGCCAGCTGCCTCTATCTCGGGCTTCATCGATCTGATGAAAGCCTACGTCAGCAATCCCCAGGGCATCGAATGTCTCCAGAACATCAAGAACTCTGCCGCTCATCTTTCACATCTCGTTGCCTCGCTGCTCGATTATCATCAGTTAGAGAACGGACTGATGAAGGTTCATCCTACCTCTTTCTCACCGGCACAACTGGTAGCAGAATCGGTAGAGGGAATGAAATTGCGGGCAGAAGAGAAAGGATTGGAGATTTCATTCGAATGCAAGATGAAGGGGATGGGAACTTCGGATTCTTCGGAAACTTCGGATTCTCCAATGAAGAAGAAATTCTTCCGTGCTGATGCCTTCCGCATTCGTCAGATATTGGATAATCTGGTAAGCAATGCCATCAAATATACCGACCGGGGCAGCGTTACCATCCAGGCACAGGTTTCAGAAATTCTGGGCAAGCCTACGCTTACCCTGAGCGTAAAGGATACGGGAAAGGGAATGACCGATGAGGAGAAACAGAAAGTGTTCCAGGCGTTTACGAGATTGAAGAGCGCCCAGGGCATCGAGGGTACCGGCTTGGGATTGTCCATCACCCAGGAACTGGTATCGCTGCTTGGCGGAGAAATCATCCTCCACTCTACCCTGGGCAAAGGTTCTACCTTCATCGTCACCATCCCTATCGAGCCAGCACCAATGGAGGAGTCTCAGGAAATGGCTCCATCAGAAGTTAAGCATGATCCTTCTCCCGATTCTGCTCAAGATAAGGAAGGACAGAATTCTGGCAGCCATCAGGTTACTGATATAAAGAAGAAGCCGGAATTTGCCAACCACAAGATTCTGATTCTAGATGATGACAAGCTGCAGCTCCAGCTTCTCCAGGAGATGTTGCGCCGCATCGTAGGCGACACCTGGCAGGTTTTCGCCTGCAATCATGTGATGGATGCCCTCACCACACTACATAACGAACAGCCAGCCCTGATGCTGATGGATATCGAAATGCCGGAGATGAACGGCATGGATATGATTGCCCACATCAACCATACCAATATGATGGTGGTGGCGATGACTGCTCACGATACAAGCATCCTGGAACAGCTTCTGAAAGCCGGCTTCGACGATTGCCTGTTCAAGCCATTCAGTATGGAGAAACTGTCTGATATCCTGGGAATAGAGTCCCAGCCTCAACTGGATGCCCAGTCTGGAACTCCATCCCAGCCTGATTCATCACTCCAGCCAGTTTTATCATCCCAGCAGAAATCCAATCCTCAGCTGGATGCTCTTCTTGCTTTTGCCGGAGGCGACGAAGAAGCGGCGAAGGAGATTCTTGATACCGTGAAGCAGGAACTTGCCGATCATCTCACGAATCTGAAAGAAGCCGTAGAAGAGGAATCCTTATCTACCGACCGCATAGGAAAGGCGGCACATAAGCTCCTCCCTATCGCCACGATGATGCAGATGGGATGCCTCGAAGAACTCAAGGATCTCTCCCCAGAACACATCGGCGAGATAGAAGAAGCCGAGATCAGAGAAAAACTGAAGGTTGTGATTATGACCTTATCTGCTGCGGTGTCAGACCTGTATGCTTCTTGAAATATCGGCAGAAGAAACTGACGTCGGCGAAATGAAACTCCCAAGCCATCTCCTTGATGCTTTGCGTGGTCCGCTTAAGATGCATCTTGAGTTGCAGAATCACGTATTGGTCGATGATGGTCTTGGGGGTATGCCCCGTCACCTGATTCACGATGTTGGTCAGATATTTCGAAGAGATATTCATTTTTTCGGCATAATAGTTCACATCCCTTGAAATCTTGTAATCCCTCTCCAGAAGCATCATAAACCGATTGAACAATTCTCTTATCCGATACGACTTCACTTCATCTGGTCGGTATTGCGGATTGCGCTGAAGATACTCATGAAAACCGATGAAGAACGCCTTCAACTGGCACAA